>OLNN01000669.1_pt1 | contig 34281 bp, 59 predicted proteins | sample 1672141 | NCBI WGS metagenome assembly OLNN01 (sample SAMEA3136652, study PRJEB25190) | human gut metagenome | biome: human gut; feature: human-associated habitat; material: faeces | place: Austria | collected 2013
TTCTAATTGTTGGAAACGATTTATAAGTGTTTCTACATCATCGACTCCTCCAATTCCCTCTAAACTAATTCCTAATTGCTGAGCGGCTTCTTTGAGAGTATTAAAAGCTTTACTTTTTTCTGCTAAATTCAATTCTTTCCATTGAGTAGTCAAAGTATCAACAGTCTCATTTTGAACTTTTAGCCTTTGATTAATTTCATTTATTTTTTCTGAAGTTGTCAGATTGTTGAGATCATTCGTTAATTTTGTTTCTTCTTCTCTAAGCCTAATTACCTTTTCTGTGATATCTTTTAAAGCAACTTTTTGCCCATCGACGTCTACTTTGGTAGAACTTTGATATTTTCTGCCCGTGACTTCAGTGGACCATCCCTTTTGCTTATAAGCCTCAGCTGTCGCTTGTTTTAGTTTATTAGCCTCTCTAAGTTGCTTTTTTATATTTTCTAAATTAGTAGTTTTTGCTTCTATTGCTGATTGTGAGGTCAGACTTTTTTTTTGCTCCCTAGATAACTCTTCTTGGATACTAGTCAAATCTTTCTCAGCTTTTTTTAGCTCATTTGTTTTACCAATTGTTTTATTTATGGATTTTTCGTATGTGCTTAAAGCTGAATTTGCTTTTTCTATTTTTTGTTTTTGGTCATTTGGTAAAAGTTCTAATTTTTTTTTGTTTGAAGCAGTTTGTAATTGTTCAACTTCTTTAGTAAGTTTTTTTATTGCTGTCTGAATCGACAAAGTTTCTTTTTCTGCTTTGGAAAAATCAGATTTTACAGTTAGTGGTCTATCAGCTAATTCTTGAAGTTTTCCTATTCTATTTTGTATGTTATCAAAATCTGAAACTAGGGCTCGTCCACTCAATCCATTTAATTGTACTTTATTTAACTGCTGTTGCAACTGAGACATTTTTGATTGAATATTTCCAAGTTCAGTATTGATATCAAGAGATATTCTAATTTTTTTATCCATTATTCCTTTTCCTCCTAAAAATAATCAGCATTAGCTAAAAACTAATGCTGACTACAGTTAGAAATCACTATCTATATCATTGTTCAAAAAGTAAAACTCACTAACATATGAATTTCCTCTTGACCCCACTGGAACGCCAACTCCTTTGAAATTGGCTACGACAGGTGTAGCTTGCGCGCCCAGCCTTATAGATAAGTCAGTCATCAATTTTAGCTTTGGGATTTTTATAAGCCCCGTAACTACCTGACCAGTAGTATCATCCTTTACTCTTGTTCTTCCTTCTAATTCAACAAAACCATTGAAAAGTCTATTACCAATCTTTACGACCTTCGCGCCTTCTAGGTAATTATAAGTATAAGATACCACAACTTCTTTATAGGGTTCGCTAATTTCTATAACTTTTTCTTCTTTGGATAGAGGTAAAATTTTCTTTCCAGTTTCTTTTTCATAAATAAATAAATCTACCGGATTCTCCTTTAAGTGAATTTTATTCTCTTTATCACTTTCCAAAGTTTCTATTTTAGTTACTAATACCGGTTTTTCTTTCTCAATTTCAAAAAGTCTAGAATTAGTCATAAGTGCGAACTGGTCTTTTGAGAATATCCCCTGAGAAAAACTTAAGTCAATTTCTTTCGTAGCTTCCCAAAAGACATGAGGCCGATTGTCAAATCCGCCATTAGCGCTGATCCATCGCTTCATTTCGTCAAGGCCAGCAATTTGAATTTTATCAAATTTTGCAAGGACTTCTTTTGCTTCAATGATTCTATTCCCAATCTCTATTGGATAAGTAGCTTTTAGATAACACTGTTCCAATTCTTTGAAAGAAAACTCGTTCATATTTCCTCCTAAAAAGAAAACGGAGAAGGTCCTCCCTCCTCCGTTTCAGTTTTATTCAATTATTCGCCAGCGGTCAAAGAATACTTGATAAGCTTCATCATAGGACCATTTGCAGGGCGTAGGACCTTTAGATTCATGCTGAAAGTAGAGGGATCGCCCTCAGCTTCCATCGTTAGAGTATTCTCAGAAGTTATCTTTGCTTTAGGAATTACCAACTGGAAGAACTCATCCTCTCCATTATCTTCACGACGAGCATAAGTGTCACCAGTACAATAATAAGTACCAGGGAAGGTTTCCGGACTAATATCAATAGTAGCAGACTCCTTCACATTCATCTTACCAACAGCATAAGCATAGTCAGCAGGTGCGCTGCCACTTGCAGTAGCAACTGTGCCATCTGCCTTATAGTACTTTACATCAGATAGAGCATACTTGGTGCCACGAATTTCAACATTACAAGTAGTCGCTTCAGCATCTAGTACATTAGCTTTAGAAACTGTACGCCAAATAGTCGCATTAGTGGTATCAATATCAGCCTCTCCAGTAGATTTTACGGAACCAAACATGATAGCCATAGACTTGGCGGAGAACAAAGCATCTTCTAGAGTTACATTGATTTCCTTACCATAGTCCCAAGTGATAAGTTCTGGATTTCCCTTTCCTCCACGGGCAGAAGTATTTTCAGCAGTCTGCTCGGTAGTAGAAACTTTTAGTGTATCAAGATATAAGACGGGAGCACCGGGCTTAGCATTACCGCTTTCATCTTTATCAATTTGATAAAAAGTAAAGTCGCAAACTTCCTTGATACCATAACGGTCTAGAATATTTATCGCCATTACCGTATTTCCTCCTATTTTTTATCAGAATTATGTATCCAATATTTTGGTTTTACATCTTTACTACTCGCTCCAGCTAATAAGCTTCTTATATCAACTTCATATTTTTCCTTTTCTTGATATACGCCTATCAACTTAGAAAAAGTAGCATAACTCAACTCTCCAACTGTAAGTGGAGTAATTCCAATACCCATACAACAAATTGAAATGAGTAAAGTATCAAGTGTTAGTCCTTCTTTTTTTGCTTTTATTTTATCACGATACCGCGCTTTTGCTTTCATTTTTTTTATCTTTGGATGCTCATTAGGATTTGGAGGATCAATACTGTCTTCTCCCACACTATTTCTGATAAGATTTTGAAAATCAAAAAAATTTTCACTGGTCAAAAACCGCAAATCGTCTAATGACTGCGCGCTCTCTAAGACTTTTTTCAAATCTCCAACTAAAATCTTTTTTTCTTCATAAATGAAAGAAACTGGTTCGTGAATAAAAAACTCAAAAGCTTTGATAGAAAGAGCTTCTACTTGTTTATTATTAAAAGAAGAATTCAAAAGATACTCTAATGGAGTTAGAACATTTGATAATTCTATTTCTTTCTCCATATACTCATCTTCAATTTCTTCTTGGGATAGGGTCAAAAGTTTTCGATAAACTAAAAAATTATCTTCTGTAATAACCTGGCGAATGGTAGGAGAATAAATCTTACAAATATTTTGAAAATTCGCCGGTTCATTTATCACAAAATGACAATCAATCATAAGCAGTCAAGTCAAAAGTCATTTCATAACAGGACATCTCATCAGTTAGGAAATTTATTTCAAAATCTCCTCCCCAAAGCTTACCCATTCCATCAATAACTTTTCCATTTAGACTTTTTTGAATCTCACCCATTATACTAAATGGACGAAGATTTGTTCCCTTTATTTTCCATTGAGTCAAAGGAACAAAAACTTCAATAGCTAAAACTATTCTTTGAAATTCAATATTAGAAGAAAGACGCGCGCCATCAACGACTCGTAATGAAATAAGACTCTTTGCATCTTCCTTCGGCCCCATTCTAGGGACTATTTTTATAAGTTTATCAAAAACTTCATTTGTAATTTGGTCTTGTGTAAGATCTTCTTTCTCTAAAGGAGCCTTATCACTATAGTACAACAACTTTAGTAAATTTTGATTAGTTGTTAGTCTAACCATTATTTTCTGAAGAAAAGGTCCTAGCTCTTCAAGGTTTCTTACCATCAGCGTTTCCTCCTTGTAGCCAGAAGTAATCTTCTTCGTTATCATTTTCCTCCTTTTGAGGAGGAGGTGTCAAATCAAACTCATAAACTGGATCAACACTTACATATTCTACGCCAGGCGAAGATTGAATATCATAACCAGTTACTCGATAGAATTCTCGATACGGTTCTTCACCTATAATAAAGTAATCATCTTTTTTTAGATACTGTGTCAAAGGCATTATGAAGAAGCTTTCTTTGAGATTTTCGGCATAGATAGTATCCATACGACTACGAGACCTAATCTCATCTCTAAGCATATTATTTTCTTGACCATACATATATGCCCAACTTTCTTGCTTAGAGCCATCACGAGAACGCCAAACCAGATAATGCGTCATACGAAGCATTACATAGCGATTATAGCCACTGGCCTTTATCTCCTCAAGATAATAAACCATCCAAGGCTTGAGTTCATCGTTTTTATCCGGTATCATCAAAATTGTACCTGGCGCGAACTCAACATCAATTTTTACAAGCAAATAATGAAGAGTTTTGCTGTCATCCTGTTTATATCGTTCGAAACTTCCGCTTATATACTCATTGTTATATTCAAAATCTACTCGATAAATACTTTTTTGAAGATAGAGATCAAAATTCTGCTCGCGCTTACCTTGGATACGAGATTGGTAATCTAACCCGTATCTATTTAAGCGCTTTTCATATATATCAAAATAACTCATCTGATTTTCCCAATAATGTCATACAGCTAAAAACTGTACTACGAAAATAATCATATCTGAGATAACGTAATGAAGAAATCTTATAATACAGAATATAATAATTGATAGTTCGAGAAGCTTCTGGAACCCCTAATAATTCTGTTAGAATACTGTCCAGAAACTTCTCCCACTCACCTTTCTTTTCAAACTCACACAAAAGTCCGAAAAGTTTATTTTTCAATTTATTACTATATCCTTCAGTAAAATCAGACATCCTGATACTGCTCCGCAAGTAGTCTATATGAAAATGGTTTGCGCTTTGGCGCGCGATAGTAAACTCCTTCTAAACGATGGACTTTAGCCTCTTCTTTTCTTAGAAGTTCAGTAAATTTACCAATAAGATTAGCTTGAGAGAAATCCCTTTCCTCATACAAAGGCTTTACATTTTCCCAAGTTAAAATGGTTCGATTCAACCATTCACATTTCATATAGCAGGCAATAATTTGGATTTCTTCATTATCCAATTCTTCAAAAAAGCATTGTTCGTCATGTTCAAGAGACTTGCGCGGGAACTTGAACCAAGGTAGCGCGCCGTCTAAGATAGTTAATAAGTCCTCTTCTACTTCTTCCTGTGTCCAGTTCAGCCATTCATCTTCTAGCATCTTAGACAGGAAGGCAGAATAAACTTTCTCTAAGGGGGTTCCCATTATTAGCCCTCCTTATCCTCTCTATTTAACTTAATAGCGGTTAGAATATCCTTCCCACAAGCCTTCTTTATAGCATCGCACTTACCGAAATCTCCTAGCTCATTCTTGATAGCGAAATCAGCCAAGGCCAGCATCTGCTCATAGTTTAGAGTTTTTAGCTTGGCATCAAACTCAAACTGTGGCATAGCAGTCATCATCCGCTTCATATCATTATCACTCAAAACAATAATATTGACAGGTTCGGTAGCATCTTCGGGTTCAAGGCCTAGTTCCTTCTTTACCTCTAAGTCTTCAATATAAAGCATCCCAGTATCAATCATATACTTGAAGCCGTTATCATACATCATTTCTTCCAGAGTTTCTCTTTCGATAGGAATACTGGCACCATTATTGGGCCACTCGCGCTTAAAACGCAAGTCGGGAATGTTTACGCTGACAGGGCCTTGATGCTTACTAATTACTCTAATCTTCTCCATTTTAAATACTCCTTTTACTCCTAAAAATTTTTATATAAATCGAGGGAGGGAGTCTGTCCCTCCCTCGAAGAGAATTAGAAACCGTAAGGATTTTCAAAAGTCTGGGGGATTGACGTATTCTGATAAATACCCCAATTATGATGAGCTAGAATAGCGCAACCCATCTTTTTATAAGCATAAACTTCTAGAGAATTATCACGATTCTTGAAGTCATTGATTTGAGTATTGCCTTCTAGAACAACCTTTACTACCTTTTCTCCGCCAGTAGGTAGAACATAAGCTAGCTGAGGATCAATCCAAGTCTTGGTATTGGTTTCATCAATAAAGGACTGAGGAATCTGAACAACAGGAGTTCCACGGAAAATATTGATGAATCCAGTATTGTGAATAGCATCAATATCCTGAGGATGATAAATACCATTAGTAGCTCCAGCAATGCCACTTACGATAGCATCTGCACCCATAGCACCAACAAATTCAGGAGGAGCAAAAATTACAGCACCGTTACCATAAGCACGAACAACATTAACTAGTTTTACCATCTTCTCGGCCTCAAAGGTGTTAGAAACTACCTTATTAGCATCAGGACGAGCAGAGGCATTTACGGCAGCACGAAGAGCCTTATGAACCTCATAGAACACAGCGTCAGTTAGACCATCGGTTAGAACCTGCATAACCTCAGCCATGGTTTCAGCACCATCTAACATACGCTCAAAGTCGATGGTAGCGCCTCCGCCGACGGCATGACCAGCTAGCTCAAAAGTATCGCTATCTAGACGGAACGTCTCATACACACCAGATAGGCCGACCTGGGTTAGGAACTTCTTGGCGCGCATCTTACCTAGACGACGCTTAAAGATAGCCTTTTGACCTTGAGGAACACTCTGAACCTCAGCGAACATACCGATGGCATCAATTACCTTCTTAGGCATAACCTCATCGGCAGTCTTAATTACGATATCATAAATATCATAACGATTCTTCATAAACTGGTTTACGGAACCAGCTAGCTCCTTTAGACCATCTAGGAAAGCAGAATCCATATCTACATTCTGGTTAGCATAGGTGGCAGGAACAGTACCCTTAGCGCAATGAAGGGCAATTTCTTGTAGCTCTTTAATAGTCATTATAATTTACCCTCCTTTTATTAGTCAGCTAGCACTTGTAGCTTGATGCCCTTTTGGCCATCAGGCATAGTGTCAAAAGCAACAACTTTTAGCTTGGGGCCATAGGTACCCGCAGTAGCAGATAGCTTAGTAGCACCAGAAGCATCAGCCATACCATATACAGGCGTGGTGGCACAAGCCTTTAGAGCGGTAATTAGAGCTTCCTCAGTGCTAAACTCGGTACTATCATAGCAAATGCAATTGGTACGATACTTATCGCCAACAGATAGGTAGCCTAAACGGGGGAAGAAGTCATCAGAACCATTTAACTTGAAGTTCTTTAGACCAGGAGTCCGCTCATCATACATATGCTCAGTAGAATAAACTAGGGCAATAGGAAGAGAGCCATCTTTAGGTAGCTTTACACAATGATTAGCATCATCAACAGCTAAAAGCATACCATTCTCAACAGGGATATTTGCGAAATCGGTAGCATTAGGAGCACACTGAGCCTCAATACGACCATCACGACGGAAGGCAACATTATTTAGCTCAACTTGACCATAGCCACTAATTACTAGTCTTTTTGTAGCCATTTTATTTCCTCCAATTACTTAACATATTTAGCTAAGACGGCATCTAGACCTTGTAGAGGCACGTCCTTAGGAATTAGACCTTGACGGTCGTTTTTAGAAAAAGCAGAAAAACCAGTCTTCTTCAACTCATAAGCTAGCTCCTTATCCAAATCAGATACAGAATAGTTAGCGCTATTTTCGCGATAAGTATTTAGAACCTCTTCACTTAGATGTCCTTCATACTCAGCGAATACAGCATCTTTCTGTTCTTTTTCAATCTGAGCTTTATACTCATTTAGAGAACTGTTTTCTTCTGTTAGTGTTTGGACCTGGGCCTGAGCCTCAGTATATTGAGCCTCAATACCATCCTTCTCTGCTTGTAAAGTAGAAATCTCACTATTTAGTTCTTCAATTTTGGAACTAAAATTAGAATTTTCTTCTTTTAGAGTTTCAGCATTTGTCAAATCCTCATTTACAAGTTCATAGGTACCGCCATTCAATTGACGTAAAGTATCAACAGTCTGCTTTTCATTTTCGGTTACATCAATAATATAAACTTGGATACGTTCGCCTAGCTCAACACTATCAGTCTCATCATTCTTCGTATAATAAACTCGCTCATAGTTACCGCTCTCATAATTATAGGCTAGAGCATAGTCATCAAAAACTTCACAAATAGCATAGCTAACTGTCCAGTTTCCTTCCTCATTATACTCGGTGTTCAAGAGAGACCAAAGAGCCTCATGCTTTTGGCCATCGGAAAGTTTGAAATTTATTTCCATAGTCTCTGTTCCTCCATTTTTAGTATAAATAGCTTCAATTTCTTGAATCTTCTTTATAACTTTATCAATACTAGTTTGAAGTTCGAAGAAGCTCGCGCCTTCAAAGCATGGCTCAACATCATCTCCTAAAACTTGGAGACCTAAAAAGCATCCTTCATCAAACACAATGAACTTTTGTCCATCGTAAATTGCCTGATGATATTTCAAAGATGGCTCATAAAGTTCCATTGATTGAGATTTTCCTACGATGTCTCCAGCTTCAGCATAAAGCGCAGTAAAAATTAGAACATCTGCGCAAGCGTAAGTTCTTTCTACTCCGTCTTCATCAAGATGAGGTTCCCAGCTGATATTGGGATTTTCGGGAACAATTCCATAAATTCTTCCCTCGCTTCTTCGACTTCCATGGTCGGTGTAGTCATCATATTCATAGATGCCCTTGACCGGCGCATAAGGAAGAGTTTTTAGAAGTTTTTCCGCAAACTCATCCGTTATATAAGTACCGTTTCTATTACCATATTTATAGAAAATTCGGCACCGCGCCTTCGATAATACATCATTATATTTTTCTATATTGCCATAAACAGCGACTGGAAACTCAAATTTATTCATCTATATTTAAGCCTCCTTGTTTGTCTTTTGATGCTTCTTGTTCAATAGTAGTTTGTGCCTTTTCTTCCGTTTTCATTTCTGGACGTCCGGGTTCTCCAGAGGTTCCACTTTGAGTGTAAGCTGAATTTAGAGGCACTAACTTTTCTTGAAGTTTTTCAACTTCATTTTCAAGTTCTTTCATGCTTAGGAGCTCTCGTTGATTTAAGTCCATAACGGCGCCAGGTAAGAAGAAACTATATCCACTTTGAGCCAATTTGAAAGCATCGGTTAAATAATCACTTTGGTTATAAATAGAAACCGGTAGAATTTTATAAGTAAATTTTATGTTAGAATTTCCAAAAAGTTGGGTTAGAAGCTCACTAATAAATTTTGAAATTTTATTAGTAATTGGCATCATAAAGCTTATATCATTTAGGATAGAAGTAGATAAAGCTTGAGAACCAGTCGGCGCGAAGAGTTGGCCACTGACGCCGGCTTCAGCATAAACATTTTGAAGCATCTTCTCTAAATTGTTTGAAACGGCATCAGATGAAGTTTTTGAAACAATACTATCTACATCAGCATAAGTAGTCAAAACGGAAAGGTTCTTATTTCCTTTCATCATACCCACAGCGCCAGTGTGCATTTCAAGAGCCTCATCTGGTTCAAAAAGGAGCGCCCCATCCTGCAAGTGAGGTATCTTCTGAATGAGAATCTTACGAATTTCTTCCAAGTCTCTTTCTCTTTCAGTATCTACTGCTTCATCATATTGAATTGTAGCAGGAATGACATTCAAAAAAGTTGGATTCCCCTCTTCAAGAATACTAAAGTAAAGAGTACTATCAGTAGATAATTTTATCCAAGAAGTTTTAGTTTTACCTTTTTGATATCGACGATAAAAACTTATAACTTCTTTGGGATAAATCTCTAAAACTTGATTTCGAGTATCTTCATCAGTAAAATGGTCAAAATAATTGACATTGAATTCAATAATATCTCTACCATAAATATCTCTAAATCTAGACTGACAGTAAGAGGCCGGTAAATCAATTAAAACGAAAGACCCCTTATCCAAAGATGAAATTAATCCATAGTACGCGCCATCAGTGAGGGCTCGCGTTGTAATTTTATTATATAAAATTGGGGGATTTATTTCATCTAAGTAATCCAAAGCTTTATAGTATCTTTTTTGAGTAGCTTTATCAGAAAGTTTCTTTCCAAAACTTACTTTTGGAATCAAAAGGTTCGCGCACTTTAGAAGATTAGCATAATAGAGGATAATAGCACGATATAGGCCATCTTTTAGAAAATAATTCCTTGAAAGTTCTCTTTGCTCTGATAAAGAGCCTGAATTGATAATATTATCAATTTCTTCAGGTTTGTAATCTTTTAGAGTGCGGGACTTAGAGCGCCAAGAAAGATAATCGTAGTCTCCATAAACTTCATCATTTTTAGAAACCATTCCACTTGATGCTCTTTTGAAGGAGGCAAGGTCAAAATTTCTTTTGAACTCGGTATTTTGTTGTTCCAAATTATGCCCCTCCCGTAAAGAATATTAGATTGCGTTTTCCGGCGCCCCGTTTTCGTTGTTTTTTCATTTGTGCTTCTTCAATTTCCTTAATGCGCCATAGGCCATAGGCAAAAGCATAATAACGGTCATCATGGAAACGTTTATTTATCGCTTCAAGGACTATATCCATACCTACATTTTTGACGCGAAGATTACCCATTTCTTCAAAAAGTTTCGTTGTCTGCTCATGAGGAAGTAGCCGTTGGACTCGCTCGCGCATTGTCATTTTTTGACCAGCTTTCGTTCCAAGAAGAGCATTGCGCGCCTCCTGCTCACTAATCAAAAACCGAACCAATCCGCCATTCAAACGAGAATAGGCATTACCATTAATTTTTGATTTTAGAGGACCATTTGCTTTCATAGAATATAAAATAGGAATAGAGTCTTTAGGTTGGATTTTTTTGTAATCATCGTTATTGAAAAAGCCGTATGCAGGAAGCTCACGACCTCGCGCATCTGTATGAGTTTTTATCATCTCATCTGCGAGGCCTAACATTATTTTCCGTATAAGTCGTTATTTTATACGCGTTCTCTTATGAACTGCTATATGTTTCCATATAGATAAGACTATATCTTTACTCTTTAAGAGTACCTTCCATTTCGGACCACTTGGTCCTACTCCCTTTCGGGATAGTCGTTGAGCGTTCAATCAAATATAACATCTTTCGTCAATTCAGTCCATGAAGTTTTTGATTTTATTCTATTTATTGTTGAAATTGATACTCCGAATTGAGAAGCAATAGCTTTTAGAGTTTTTTTCTTTTCTATTATCAAAGAAATTATCTCTCTAACATCATCTTCTGTTAGTTTTGCTCTTCCATTTTTTACTCCTCTTGTATCCCTACCATAACCTGAAAGAAATTTGGGAGTAATTTCAACATTTTCAAGCTCAATTTTATAAGTTTTTTTCGAAATTATATTTCTCAAAGTTTCATCGCAAATACAATACTTTTCTAAAATTTCTTTTCTTTTAAAATTACCGCTATTTATATCTAAAATAAGATTTTCTAAACTTTCTTTTGTAAATTTAGAACTTGAATTAGATAATCCATCTTGGTCATAACATCTTCTATTAGGAAGAGTATTGGGATTTTCTAAATTTTCTTTCATCGTTGCCCATCTGAGATTTTCTAATTTATTATTAGTGATATCTCCATCTAAATGGTCAACAGTAAGTAAGTGACTATTCTTGTTTGGACAAAAAGTTGATAAAATAAGACGATGGACACTAAAACGGTGTCCTTTTCCAACGGGTTTGTCAGTTGTCATCAAAACCACTTTTTTATAACCATTCTTATCATCATACTCTGTTAGAAAATCTTTTTTATACTCTGACCAAATATGACCAGATTCGTCAGCATAGTAATTAGTTCTAAAAGTATATTTTGAGCTTTCAATTTTCTTCATGTACTCATCCTCCAAAAAAGGTGTTATATTCAATTGCTTCGTTGCTGATTGCCCTCGTCTTTACGTTAGGGGTTCCCAGCAGTTAAGAAGGTTTTACTTGAGCATAGGCGTCTACCCAAGCCGTTGCAGTCAATCAAAACTTCTCGAGGATTGTATCTCTCAATCAAAAGTTTCAAATCAATTGCTTGTTGTGTAAAAGTTTTTGTCTCTGCTTGTCTTCCAAGAACTTCAATATTGACGAGAGTTGAGTAGTATTTGTCATTCTTGATGTTTACTCGAAAGATACAAGCAATTGTTGAGTCTTGTAAGCGTCCTACGTCTACACTGATAAAGTAGAAACAATTTTGCTGGTTTCTAAATTTCTGAGTAAATTCTGGATTTTTCTTTGTTCTATACTTAGAAAGTTTCTCAAAATCGAACCAAGATTCTTCACTTCCTCCAGCCCAAGTCCCCATGAACTCTGATGCGAATGTCATTTCATTATAGGCTGAAGACATCCTCAATTTCTCAACGTGCTTCTTATCAACTAGTCCATGCTGGGCAGGAATACGATAATCTAGACCCATAACAAATGCTCTTTTTGGGTCAATTATTGCTTGTATCATTGTTTCTATTAGAAGTGAATAAGCATAGGAAGACTTCATACCTGCTGAAGTTCCGGCGATGACTTGTTGGTTACAAACTTCATAAGGATTTACTAGACCATTTGCGTCACGCCGAGAAACGTTTAGTTGAGGAAGTATAACTTCGGAAATAATATCTCCATCAGCATCACGTACCTCATCGAGGAATGTCGAATGAAGTCTAAGACCACGTGATGAGTCCGTAGCGCCCTCGCAAGTAAATTTAGAGCCATTCTTGAAGTAAAGCTCGGCCACATCTTTTGAAAAGTTCATGTGAGGTTTCCCCATATAAACCTCAAGTTCTTTCTCTAATAAAGGCCAAATCTTGATGATTTCTTCTACTTTTTGTCTCATAATTTTTACGCCCTGTGTCTTTACAGGAGCGACAATCGAGCATCTATGATTGGGGACAAAGATGCATTGGAGATAGAGTCCAAGGACGCTTAGAAATGACTTTGAAGCAGCGCGAGTTGCGGTAATATAGATTTGATTATAACGCATAAGCGCGCGCAGAAATAAACGCTGGTAAGGAAATAAATCAAATTGGGAGTCAATGGGTTTTATTATATCCAAATAAATGTCAGGATAAACTGTATAGAGTTGAAGCTCCTCTTCCAGAAACTTCTCATTTCGCTCTAAGAAATCCTCAGTTATAACGACTCCTTTTTCTAATTCGACCCCTTCCCTAAAAAGACGATTTTGGGAGTTATAAATTGAAGTGGGGTCGCGCAAAGTAATTACAGCCATTAGAGAGTTCCTCCCGCATCGAACTCCTCGCTTTCATCCTCTTTGAAAGCTTCGGACTCATAAACATCCGCATCGAAGTTATCTACTTGGAGGTCATAAAAATTATCTGTTTGAGCGACATTCTGAAGAGCCTGAAGTCGCGCAGTCACCTCATCTCCAAGACCGCCTTCGTTTACATATAAACGCTGATTCCAAGCCTCAATATTTTTCAAAGTCTCGTCAATAACATCTCTAGTAGTATTATCATAGAATTTGTTTTGGTGTCCGCGCTTTTCGAGCCAGAACATTAACTCTCCAATACTATCAAAGTCGGTTGCGTTTTTGACTGATTTAGGAGTAAAGTCTGCTGTTTTCACAATCTTATCATAAGATGAGAGAAATTTGTCGACGTCTTTGTCACCGGCGCGGATTCGTTTATCTATTTCTAACGAAAGCTTACAGAGCTTTTGAGCTTGGTCAATAGCTAGCGCGCCAGATACGTTTTGAGAAAGAAGCAAGCCTTTATAGAGGTCCTCTAAGTAATAGAGTTCATCATCATCATAGTTTCCTCCCCAGCGTCGGCGCAATTCCTCAAAATGCTTTTCCTTTACCAATGGAATCTCATCTTCAATAAGTCCAACCTTTTTGAGTTCGAGATATTGGGAGTTATAGCTGTCCCATCCCAAATTCTTGTATTCTTCTGTTGCAAAGACTTTTGCATAAACGCCCCAAACAGTATCATCAGAATTCAAATCCCTCAATCTCTCAAACTCTTTCACAATGAAGGGGATATCGGCCCATTGACAGACTTTATCAACTGCGCGCCAACTAAATTCATTCTGTTTGAGGTAATGAGTAATACAATCATTACAAATGGGAAGTACTCCATCTGGGTAGAAAATCGAGTGGGTTTTTGTGAAATCTTCTTCTAGTTGTTGTTGCTTACAACGCGGGCATTCTTTTGTAAGAAACGAGCGTTTTTGTTTTGGTATATTTGGTTGTAGTGGCATTACTACTAATCCTCCTTTTTATTTATTGACTTTTTTGAGGATTTTTATGAGTTCGCGCTGACGAGGCCGAGATAGTCCCGAAAATTTTTGGAGTAAATCACTAAATAAGTCTGAAAAATCACGGGTTTCGGATTTTTTAGGAGCTTCGTCATTTGGCGTAGTTGGCGCGGGCTCGTTCTTTTCCTCAACGAGCCGGACACCTAAAAACTTACAGAGGCCCACAAACTCAATAGCCTCTAATCCTACCAGTAGCTCCATAAAAATTTTTGTACGGTTATTTTTGTCCATAGTTTTCTCCTTTATACCAAGGGGGCTTCACGCCCTTCTCTTTTATATCGTAATAGTCGGTCGCATTTCTTACACCGACAAGAATATCCATCACGAGAACTTTGTCTCCTCATAAAATACTTAGTATCCAAAAGTAAAGTCCTTCCACAATCCTTACAGCATTTGAAGTTTTCAGGGAAAAATAAATTTTCGGCGTGCTCACGATGGGTTGCGGCAGCCGCGCAAATTTTTGAGAGAGCTTTTTGGTGGAAAATGGTGGAGATATAGTTTGAGTTATAGGTTTTGTTGTATTTTTTATTGATGTATTCGACAATTGGCTGGTTTTGTTGGTGGGCCATTTTTAGTTGGAAGACATCTTCTTCGAGGGGAGTCAGGTCAGCTAGGGATTTATACCATTCGAATGTTTCGAAGAGGGCGCGCAATGTACTTTCAAGAGGTAAGGAGTCGAGTCCTTCTTCTAGGGTATCCCAAATTTTTACCAAAGCTTGGAGATGGGTTAGGTCCTCAAAGTCAAAGTAGCGAGAGGAGCGAGGAGCCCAGATTTGAGCCGAAAGGGCGCGTTGGTCTTTTTCATTTTTTAGGTCTGAGGGAATTGGGAATCTTCCTTCGGGGAAAAGGAGTCGCGCCAAGTTTGAGGTTCCTTTGAGGCCGAGTGGATAGATGGGGATATCGGCATCAAAAGTTGGAGTTTCGAGCGGATTATAAGTATGGGGGATAAAGCGTTGGAGTTTTGTTTGATAAAAGTCTTGGAGAGTGAATTGCTCGCGCCGTTTTTCGATTAGAAGGCGTTTTTGTTTTAGGTAAGAGTAGGGATTTAGGAGTTTTGATTTTTCTTCAAGGTTTTGGAGTTCTTGGGGAGTGAATTTGGCGCGGAGGTCTTCGCGCACGTGATCTTTTTTACCTGTTCGGACTTCGTAGGTAGAGAGTTGGAAATCGATTTCGTCGATTTCGCGCCAGAGGGGTTCCAGTAAAGCTAAAATGTGGGGCGGGGCGTTTTTTCGAGCTAATTGGCGTGAAAATTTTTGTTTTGAAGTTTTAGTTGGGGTATCACTTATGGGGCGGATTGAGTCTTCATTGAAGGCGGGACTTTCACGTAATTCGTCGAGAGATATAATTGGACGAGATGACCAGGTAGACTTTAGTTCGATATTTGCGCTTTTGTCTGAGGAAATACCCTCGGAGTTTTTGCCCCAGAGTAGATAGTCTGCGATTTTTTCGAGTTCGGAATTTGTAAGGGGTTTTTCTGCGTCAAAGTTTTGGATATATGTTTTGACGTATTCAGCGCGGGCTTCATCACTTGAAAGTGAGAAGTCGAGATTTAGACGATTCATTAATACGCTCCTTATGTATAAGCCAAGACATAGTTGGCTCTTAGTTTCTATCTTTATTATATCATAGGAGAAAGGTCAGAGTCAAATTTTCGGAAAGAAAAGGAAATAGGAATTTTGATTTTTTATCTCGGTGAGAATGAAATTTTTATCTCGGTGAGAAAATGTTCCAGACCCGATTCGGGCGAGGGGATGGCAAAATGCACAATTTTAGAAAATACCCCCGGCTATTTCTTGTGCAGAATGCTGAATCGTCTGAAAAATTCTAAAATGTTGCATTTGCCACTTTACAAGCGTTGCCCACGGTGCTATAATTCATAATGTAAACAGGATAACAAAAGCGGAGCGGGCCGACTGCTTTAGTGCGGTGTGTATCTTGAAAACTGAAACCACAAAATTAAAAGAAAGGAATTTTTACCATGAAAGACTTTACTATTTTAACCAAAGAGGACGCTGTGCGTGCGCTGGACTCCGCACGCTACAATCCCGCCATTGACAGCGGTTATTTTGGACGTGTCACGGAAAACCAGTGTGCGAGGCCGAAAAGCCGTAAAAAGTGTGTCAGCTCCGCCGGACAAGCTGATGTTCATGTCAAGTACAATGGGCGTTATGTTCCGGCAGAAGTAAAGACCAACGGCGGACGTGTTGACAGTCTCATTGACGGCTCGAACAAGAGTAAATTTGTCATCTATGTCATGGAGTACGTTCAACGCCACAAGGCCGGGAAAAAGACGGAAGCATGGGAAGAACGGCGTTCTATCGGCCCGCTTATTATCCCTACGGCTCTATTTCTGAATTGCCTCCAGGAAGTAAACGCTGTAAAGACTATAAATAAGCATGGCGAATATGACGGGCTGGGGATTCAGGTTAGCTCCAAAAAGCTGTACCAGAGACTTTTACAATGGCCCGTTGAGTATGACCGCACAAGAGATTACACAAGTGCAGACTTTGACGGTCTGATTCTGTAAGTATAAACCAATAGGGCTGGGCTTAACAAGCCCAGCCCACCAAAGAAAAGGAGAAAGACTATGACTATCGACCTTGTGAAGAAGAATCTTAACCGCTATTTGAACTATGCGAAAGCTCCGAACAACGGCTTCCTGGCCAGAGACTGCTACAATGTAGCTTTCGGCATGGCACACATGGCGGCAAATATCGCCTATGAGCGGGGCAACGGGGAGTTGGGTAAAGAGATTGAAATGCTGTGGGATAACACTTATAGAGACCTGTTCCTGCAGGCCTACTATGATGAACTGACCCACCAATAAGAAGAACGCTGACCTAACGGCGAGACGGGGAGAAAGTGAGAAAGCTATGAACTATCGTTTAGTTATCCGCTGGCAGAGAACCTGTGAAGTGAACACCATTCCATTCAATGACGCTGATGACGCATGGGGCCAAATACATTGCTTGAAGTGCGCTATGGAGAACGGCGCAGAGGTGGGCTACGAGCTTCAGTATCGGAACGAGAACGGAGACATCGAAGTTATCGACTATGATGGAGAACCCATTGGAGAATGGACAAACGTCCGCTGGAACTAAAAGGAAGCTGAGCTATCGGCATGACGGGCAGGAAGGAAACATTATGAATTATCGTCTTATCGTTCGCTATGAGGATACCGGCGTTGCCACCATCCAGCAATTCGCAGACTTGCGTACAATCAGCACTATCACCCGCTATCTGGTCAACGCCATAGAGAACGGCGCACGACTTGCCTATGAAATCCAGCAGCGGAGCTACTTTAGAGGGATTGAAACCATTGACTATTGTGGCGATGTAGGCCAGCGGAAAAACGCCAACTGGGACTAATAATAAACAGGGTATATAATTGAAAAGGGGAGAAATTCCCCTTTTCTTTTTCAGAAAAAGTTTGTGAATATTTTCACAAAAAATTTAGACGAAGTGATTCCGAAGATTGTGAAAGATTTCACAAAAAATTTAGACGAACGGTGCTTGTGAATATTTTCACAAAAAAATTTAGACGAACGTCGTCTGAAGAATATTTTTCTTGACTTTTCCCGAAATTTGATGTATACTTTAGATACACTAAAAAAGAAAAGAGGTTTCTAAAAATGGTTGTTATCGCTGTGCTGTGTGTTCTGTGCGCTGGGCTTGCGTGCGCTGGTATGTCTTTTGTGGGCGCGTGTTCTTTTGTAAAAAGCCACGATTGGCATTACGCTGTGGGGGCTGGACTGTATGCGCTGGGGGCTGTGTTTTTTATCGGCTGGGTTTTCTCTATGGGTTGGTAAAGAAAGGAGAAAAGCTATGAAAACTTATTGGTTCAAAGATGAAAAAACTGGAGAGGAATTTTTTGTCGAACAGGAAAATAAAGAAAAAGCGTTTGAAGTTGCTAAAAATTTTTTTGGTGATGAAATAAAATGTTTTGGAAGAATTTCCGAACAAGAGGCCGAATTTTATGGATATGATACTTATTAAGAGGACAGTTTTGTCCTCTTTTTTAGAAAAGAAAATTTAGACGAAATTCGTCTAAAAAATATTTCTCTTGACTTTTTAGAAAATATCTGTTATAATAAAACCATCAAAAGAAAGGAAGTAAAACTAAAATGAAAATTGTCATCATCCTCTACACCATTGGAATCATTACCTTTTGGCTTGGCGTTTTCAATATGACCTCTACCGCAAAGAGAAACTGGAACGATATTGATGAAAGTCTCAAGGCTAATGCGAAAAAGCGGTCAAAAGCCTCTTGTCGTCTTACCTTGATTACATGGTCGCTTATTCCGGTACTAAATTTCGTTATGGGATTTCTGTATATTTCTAATCCGCTTTATTTCTTGGAGAAGAAGTAAAAAAAGAAAGACAGTAGAGAAATCTACTGTCTTTTTTTCTAAAAAAATAATTAGACGAAATTCGTCTAAATAATATTTTTTCTAAAAAAGGTATTGACAATTCAAGTTTTATGTGATATACTTTAGTTACAGTAAAGGAAGAAAAACTTTTCAAAAGAAAGGAATAAAAACTATGAAAACTATCAAGAGCACTGTTACTATCAGTAAGGACAGCACTATTTATATTCCGCCTGTTATCCGCGGAGCTCTCAACCTTAAAAGGAATGACAAGATAAGCCTGGAGGTCATTGACGGCGCAATTATTATCAAGCCCTACTTTGACATTGTTGCTTGGGCAGATCACTATCTTTACGCACATAACTTTAAATCTTTTTATAAGGTAGGCCGAGACCGTGTAACAGGTATTACTACCGTTATTCTTCCTAATGGAAATATTGGTGTCGCCCAGTGCAGCCCAAATGATAAATTTAACGGCAATGTAGGCGAAGCTATCGCATTGATTCGTGCCTTGGGCGCAGATAGTGAAATTCCCAAAGAAGTTTTTAGATGAAAAAAAGAGGGAGAAGAAATTCTCCCTTTTCTTTTCGGAAAAAATAATTAGACGAAGTTCGTCTAAAAAATATTTTCAAAAATTTTTTTTGAAAAACTATTGACTTTTTCAAGAAATCTGATATAATAATAATTGTCAAGGGGAGAAAGTAGCCGCAGATGATTGCTTGCCATTGCGAGTGTAGCACAGGCGTAGGTGCTTTCGAAAAAAAATTCCGAGAAAATGTAGGAAACCCCTTGACAAACTCTTTAAAGTATGATACAATAAGGGTACAGACGGCGGTGAGATAGAACGGACTACCTCCTATAAGAAAGCTGAGATACGATAGGGTCGCACCCTTGGAAACGTTCGCCTTTGGAGAAAGTGGGTTCGACTCCCACCACCGCCCCAAAAAATAAAAAATTCTTGACAAAGCATAAAGCCTATGCTATAATAAATTCAGAAAGTAAGGGAGGCGCCCTCTCCCCCAAAGGCGCAGAATGTGGACTGATAGAAAGGATTTGTGGTTATGACTTGGATTTAGATATAGGGTGCGGCGACCCGCCCAAAAGACGCCTATATCATCCCATAAGTCAAGTAGACTGGCTTGAAACTACGGCGATGTGAATTGTATAACTTGAAAAGGTTCCTCCCAAGGGCAGCCCCTTGGGAGGTCATTTTTTATTCTTCAAAAAAAGGTATTGACAAATAACTCTAACTATGTTATAGTAATGAACGCCTGTGAAATCTTTCACGGAAAAATTAGACGAAGTTCGTCTAAATAAAAAAGTTATTGACAAATAGAAAAATTTTTGTTATAATTTAGTTACAATAAAGGAAAGGAAAAAGACTTATGACTATTTATTTTGATATGGATGGCACGATTGCCGACTTGTATGGCGCGAAAGACTGGTTGCCCCGCTTGCGGGCTTATGACGCAAAAGTTTATGCGGAAGCTCGGCCACTTTGTAATATGAATACGCTGGCCCGCAAGCTAAACAAAATTCAGCGAAAGGGCGTAAAGATTGGCGTGATTTCGTGGGGAAGTAAAGATAAAAACTCCGCTTTTCTTGAAGCTGTAAAAGCTGAAAAAATGCGCTGGTTGCGTCAGCATTTGAAAAGCGTTTCCTTTGATGAAATTCATATCGTAGAATATGGAACAAAGAAAACGAATTTCCGTTCTTCCTCTGATGATATTCTGTTTGATGATGAAACAGGAAATCTGATTGACTGGGGAATGGGTGGCTTTCATCCCGACGCAATGGAAAATGTTCTGAAAGTTTTGGCGAGATAAAGGGAAGAAATTCCCTTTTTCTCTAAAAGAAATTTAGACGAAATTCGTCTAAACAATTTTATACTTGACAAGTTATTAGTTTTATGTTATACTGTGTATACAGTAAAAAGAAAGGAAGTTATTAGAATGGCAACTGACTATAAATCTTTTACGAATGCAGAACTTTCAAAACAAATCAAAGAAATGAAGGCAGAACTTCAAAGAAGAGAAAACGCTGAAAAAGAGCAACGATGGACAGAAATTTGTAATATTCTTCATAACTGGTTCCGAGATTATGGAGAGATTCCTATATATATGAATTTTACCGAAACTGCTCTTGATGAAGGAGATGATTATTCGACAATTGGCGTAATTCATATAAACATGTGAGAGGTAGGGGAGGTTTCTTCTCCCCTCCTTTTTATTGATTTAGACGAACATCGTCTAAAAAATATTTTCAAAAAAAATTTTGAAAAAGGTATTGACATTTTCAAGAAATCTGTTATAATAGATAATGTCAAGAGGGAAAGCAAATGAGTAATTAGCGAAGTGGGAAACTGATGGCCCCCATGGATGACTAAAGAAAATTTACCCATCTTTTCAACCGATTTCGGCGGAGTCATCAACCAAAGAAACAAAAAAATTGAAAAAACCTCTTGACAATCTCTAAAATCTATGATATAATAAGTATGTAATCAAGAGAGGAACACCTCTTTTGAATATAAAAAATGGGTGGCGACCTATCCGCCGTATGAAAGGAGAAAAATATGACTAATCGTGAGTTCTTCAATGCTGTCATCAAGGCCAATGTGAATGACGAGCTGACCAAGCACGCCACCGCCGAGCTGGAGAAGCTGGACAAGCGGAACGCACAGCGGAGTTCCAAGCCCAGCAAGACCCAGCTTGAGAACGAGCCTATCAAGGCGCACCTGCTGGAGATTCTGGCCGTCAAGCCTATGACGGCAAGCGAAATTCATGAGGTTGACGCAGACCTCTCCACGCAGAAGATTAGTTCCCTGTGCCGTCAGCTTGTAGAGGCTGGCAAGCTGGCGGTTGAGGATGTGAAGATTCCCAAGAGGGGCAAGCAGAAGCAGTACAGTCTTGTGACCGAGTAAAAATAAGAGGTGGCGAGAAATCGTCACCTCTTTTTTCGGAAAAGATTATTTAGACGAATTTCGTCTAAATAATTTTGTACTTGACATTTATACTTTTATGTGTTATACTTTAATTACAGTAAAGAAAGGAGATATTAAAAATGTGGTTTAATGAGATTAAAAATAATTTGATTTGCTGGTTGATTAAGCACACCTATATTAACAGTTGTGTTTGCTATGATGTTCTTACTCGACTTTCAAAAAAAGAAGTAGATAATTATATGTTTTTAATCGATAAAGAACGAGAAAGAACTGGAAAATTCGTCCTTGATTAAGGGGATGGCGCCGAGCGCGCCATTCTTTTTATTTTAGACGAAAATCGTCTAAAAAATTTTATACTTGACAAATAAGAAAAATTGTATTATACTTTAGTTACAAAATAAGAAAGGAAATAAAACTTATGAAAACTATTAAAGACTGGTTTGAAGTTGTAAAAACTCTTTATCCTGATGCACATTTCAAGACATGGGTAAAAAATGGTGTCCGTAGTCCATATTATAGAGGACAGACAGCAACAGATTTTGAAGAAACTTATTCTCCATGGTTTGATAAAATTGTTACAAATGTTTTCTTTCAAACCTATTTTGGTAATGAAGATTTTGAAATTTGTGAGATTGTAACTAAAGACTAAAATAAAAAGATGGCGCCAAGTACGCCGTCTTTTTTCCAAAAAATAAAATTAGACGAATATCGTCTAAATAATTTTGTACTTGACAAATAAAAAAATTTCTGTTATACTTTAGTTACAGTAAAGAAAAGGAGAAATAAAAATGGTTGCTTGGTATTGGGTTCTGATTTCTATTGTAATGTCAAATTTCTTGACAGTCCTTTTGTCCAACATAATCAATTTTGAGAACCTCTGGGAAGATTTTTTGTTTACTTTGTTTTACCCCTTTGTCTGGATAGGAAATTTCCCTTATGCCTTTTTTAGAAACTTTTTCGTTCCAGCAACACAACAACAATTTGATGAAGCCACCACAGAAGCAGATAAAGAGACTATTTATAAATTGTCTAAAAATGTCTATCTTTGGCATGATAAAAAGGCAAAGAAAATCCATAATCATTGGTTTTTAGTAAGAATCAAATAAAGGTTATTTATGACAGATAATAGGAACGGCGCATTTGGCGCCGTTTCTTTTTTCACCTTTTTGTTCAGACGAAATTCGTCTAAAAAATATTCTTCTTGACTTTTTAGAAAGTATCTGTTATAATAAAACTATCAAAAGAAGGGAAGAATAAAAAATGTCTGATATAATTATTGTTGGTTTGCTCATGGGCGGTTTTATTGGTCTGCCTATCGGTCTAATTTTCGCCATAGGGCGGGATACGTGGCGGGGTAAAGTGTTATCATTTATTATTTGCTGTTCCATCTTTTTCGGCGTGGGCGTTCTATTTGGACTGGACTACGCCAATGACTGCGATACTTTCAACAATGGCATATGCGTCCAATGTGGCGGAGAATATCGCATGAGTGGCGCAACAAAAACCCGCATGGGAAGCGAAACATTTTACTATACTTGTCAAAACTGTGGTTGGACTATTGAAACCAACTGCCTAATGAATAAACACTAATAAAAAATAAAGAGATGGTGCTTTGCACCGTTTCTTTTTTTAGAAAAATAGTTAGACGAAGTTCGTCTAAATAAAATCTTCTTCTTGACAAGTTAGAAATTTTATGATATAATTTATTTACAAAAAGGAAAGGAGACAAAAAATGAAAAAGTATTGTATTGATAACGAATGTACGCGGGATATCCTGATGCTATATTGTGAGGGAAAGTCTTATCTTTGGAACGCCTTTTTTGGCTGGAGACGAAGTCATTTTAAAGATGGAAAGTGGGAATATTCCGTTTATATGATTCCTGAGAGAATCTATCGTATGGCAATGAATATAGCAAAAAAATATGATGATTATGAAATTCTATAAAAAGTGATAAAAGAGTAATGGATTGTTCCATTACTTTTATTTTATTTTTAGACGAAGTTCGTCTAAATAAAATCGACCTCGCCACTTTACCACACTAAAGTATTAAAGAAAATTTGAAATTCAAAAAAATTTTTGTTATAATAATTTTAGAAAATAAGAAAAAAGGTATTGATAAAAAACCGAATGCGTGGTATACTTTAGTTACAATAAAGAAAGGAAGTGCTTTGAATGGCAAAGAAAAGTGAAGTTGTGAAGATGGATTTTATGCAGAAAGTCAAGAATTTCCTTGAAAGTGAAGGGGAAACCGTTCTTCAGATTAAGAGCGGAACATATTCGATTCCGTGGGCGCTGGATGGTGATGAAGGTTATTTGAATCTCACTTTTAGCGTTCCCAAGGGAACGAGAGATGGTGACCTTTTCGACGGTTATGAAGAAGCCGAAAATTATCGCCTTGAAAGTGAAGCAAAGGCAAAAGCCAAGGCAGAACGAGAGGAGAAGAAGCAAAAGAAAATGGAGAAAGACCGCCTTGCACGAGAAAAGGCAAAGGCGAAGAAGTCCGAACGAGAAAACGCAAATAACGAGTAATCGAAAGGGTGGCGAGAAATCGTCACCCTTTTTTCAAGAGAAAAAATTTAGACGAATTTCGTCTAATAAATTTTCTTCTTGACAAATAGAAAAAATCTGTTATACTATAAATACAAGCAAAAAGAAATAACGGCAGAAAGGAGTATTTTTCTATGAGAAAAGGAAAAATTTATTGCCCGGTAAATGGATGGGACTGCCCTTATTATAAAAAGGGTGAATGTGGTATTGAAAATCCATTGGAAGAATGTGACGACTTTGGATATTTTTGGGATGCAGATGATGATTATATTTGCGAAGATGAAGAAAGGACTGCTTTTGAAAAATAAGGTTAGTTATTGAATAAAATTATTAGGGATAATATTTTATATTATCCCCTTTATATTTTTAGACGAATGTCGTCTAAAATTTATTTTTTGAAAAAAGTCCTTGACATTTCCAAAAAATCTGTTATAATAGATAATGTAAGGAAAACGACGGTAAATCCTTATAATATTTTTGAATGGAGATTGAAAAATGAATATTTGTGTTTTCGACACGGAAACGACTTCCCTTGAAAAGCCTTTCTGTTATAATATCGGCTATCTTATTGCCGATAGTGAAAGCGGGAAAACGCTTGTAAAGCGGGAATTTATCGTGGAGCAAGTATGGCATAATACAATGGCCTTTGCATCGGCTTATTATGCGGAGAAACGCCCTATTTATATAAAGGCTATGCGCTCTCGTGAAATTGTTATGGATAAATTCGGCTATATTACCCAAACAATGGCCAGAGATTTTAAAGCCTTTGATGTTAAACGGGCATTCGCTTATAATTCCTCTTTTGATGAAAAAGTGTTCAATTTCAATTGTGACTGGTTCAAATGTATAAACCCATTCGATACTATTCCTATTTCCGATATTAGGGGCTTCGTTCATCATTTTATGATTGATGAAAACTTTTTCAAGTGGGCAGAAGAACACGGCGCATTTACCGAAAGCGGAAACTACTCTACCACCGCCGAAACCATTACGCAATATATCAGAAATAATCCCGATTTTTCCGAAGACCACACCGCCCTTTCTGATACATTGATAGAAACCGAAATTCTGTTTTATTGTTTGGAAAAAGGGGCAGACATCAATGGAGAATACACCGCCCGCCGTTCCATTCCCCGAAAAGTCAAAAAGACTTTCACGATTGACACCAAGGGCGGAAAATTCACCATTGAAGGAGAAAACGCAACTTACTATAAAGCAAAAAATACTTTCAAAATTCGTTGAATTTAGAGGACTTCACCACTTTAGGGTGGTGAAGTTTTTTCGAAGAAAAATTTAGACGAAGTTCGTCTAATAAATTTTATACTTGACAAGTTAGAAATTCTATGTTATACTTTAGTTACAGTAAAGAAAAGGAGAAATGAAATGTATAATAAACTTATATCTCTAATTGATGCTTGTGGAAACGATGTATATTTTTATCAGGAATCTAATCAATTTTATATTACTTTCCAAGACTTTTTAGGCTTTACCGATGATTGGGAAGAAGAAATGCGAGACTATGACAACCCAATGGAAGTGGCGTACTTAGAAAACTGGTTAGGAAATAATTGTATTAAAAAAGAAGAAGATTTTTATACAACTTATTTCTTTAAAGAATTTAGCGTTCAAGTAGATTATGCCTCTTATGATATTTGATAAGACGCTTTTGCGTCTTATCTTTTTTTATTTTTTAGACGAATATCGTCTAATAAATTTTATACTTGACAAGTTAGAAGATTTCTGTTATACTATAATTACAAAATGAAAGGAGGAATAAAAATGAAAATTCACATTGGTTTTATAAAAGAGGGTGCAATTATCCATTTCCCTAATTCTGTTTATGACTATATGAAAGTTTGTGACAGAAACGGAGTCGGCGGTGTGGTAAATCTTTCAACAGGTTTGTATATTTCAACTTCAAATTTGGAGAAGGAAGGGTTTTCTCCAATGATTGATTGTCCAATAGAAGATTCTTTCTATTATATTTGACGGCGCATTCCGCGCCGTCTCTTTTTATTTTTATTTTTTAGACGAATATCGTCTAAATTTTATTTTTTTCAAATTTTCTCACTTTAACACACTAAATCATTAAAGTCAAATTTTTCACTCACAAATTTTACTCGGCGCCGGCCACTGTCAAATTTTATACCTTGTCAAATTTTATAAATAAGCTGCGACTTATAAGCTGCAAACAAGCTGGGAAGCTGGGAAGCTGGGAAGCTGGAAAGCTGGAAGCTGGGTGTCAAACTTTCCTTTCGTATTATAAAATTTGAAAATTTCCTAATTCTACGCTATAATATATATAGAAAGTCAGGGAAGACTAAAAAAATAAAACGCTCCTAAGCTGGGAATAAGCTCCAAAAGAAAACGGCTACGGCGCATCAAGCCACCTGTCAAATTTTAGGCCGTAAATTCTTTTATCTTTATAAGGCCAAAAGGAGCAGAAAGAGGTATTTTATGACTAATCGTGAGTTCTACACTGCTATTTCCAATGGTGAGATGAATGATGAGCTGATGGCTAAGGCCGCTGAGCTTCTCGAGAAGATGAATGAGACCAATGCAAAGCGGGCCCAGAAGGTTCTGGAGAAGAAGCAGGCTGCCGAGGACGAGAAGGCTCCTATCCGTGAGGCTCTGCTGAATGCGATGGGTGATGAGGGTATGACTGCTTCCCAGCTCATTGAGGCTGCTGGTCTTACCGATGAGGTAAAGGTAGCGTCTGTTCCTTCCCTCCTGAAGCCCTTCGTGCTGGACGGCACTGTGGAGAAGGTCGATGTAAAGGTTGAGGGCAAGAAGGGTCCTCAGCGTGGCTACGTCAAGACCCACTAAGAAGAAAAGAGGAGTAGGATTTATTCCTACTCCTCTATTTTTTTTATTATTCTGAAAATTTGACAACGCTTTGAAATTTTGGTAGAATAAAATCAAAGAAAAATTTGACACCGCGCTAACTACGCTCTATAAGTACGCATTATAAGTACGCATAAGGTGTACGTATTTTACTTACATATTATACTTATATATTATATTTATAAAATTTGCTTACCAATAAAATTTGCGCCAGGCACATAACTAACTCTAAAAATCTCTATCTACCTTTCCATTACTATATATGTTGTTCTTGGACGTCACTTGGCAGTATCGTTTTTATATAGCTAGTCTCTTCCTATAACTACAAAAGACTTATACGCTCTATAAGTACGCCCTTTTGCTTACCTAATATGTACGCCCTATTTCTTACTTCTATTCTTACTCCCCTTTTACTTATCCCCTCTATTTATATTCCCCTTTTCTGCCCCTCTTTACTTATACGCTCTATTCGTACTTATATTTGTACGCCTCTATTCTTACTCCTTCTCTTACTACTCCCTCTCTTCCTACTCCTTACTACTCTCCCCTCTATATGTACACATAATATGTACGCCTTTTTTCGAAAAATTTTTCCCAAAAAAATAGGTACGCTCAAAGCGTACCCAAAATTTTCCCAAAATTTTTACTTATTATAATTACTCCTCCCCTTTACTCTTCAATAGGAAAGTAAATTCCAGCTATTCTTTCTATAAAATTTTGAACACTAAATTTTGGAGGCTTTATGAAACAGTCAAAACTAATGAAAAAAGTTACTACGACTTTGGAGGAACTAAAAGTACCCTACTCTCTGAATGTGTCCTATCGAGATTGTCTGTCTCCTTTGGGGTATCCATTACTGTGGAAGCTGAGGCTTACTTGGCGCGGGTCCGTCGTTTTAGTTGAAGAGCGATACCATGATATTTCGCGCGTTCCTAATCCCCAACGCCTACGACAAGTCAACGCCATAAAAGATAACTATGCCCTTTCCCATAAAATTCCTCTACTCCTAATCTGGGACACAGACTCCTCTCTTATATCTCCCGAATGGCTCTCGCGCCAATTAGACCTAATTATAACTCAAGACTTTTGAGAAAAGACCTACCTCAATCTGAAGTAGGTCTTTTCTTATGAATACCAAATATGAGTCATACTGAACAAAATATCACATCCATCTTTATAACCCAAACTTTCAAGACATTCAACCATAAGACGGTCCATATCAATATGGCCGTTTTCTTCTGCCTGGCCTTCATTCTTTTCATAAATTTCCTGTGCCTTTTTAGCAAATTCTTCAGGTGTCATAATTACTCCTCCTTAAATCCCTTAGCAAGAACCTTTCCAATTCTTACTCGGCGCGGTCGCTCGTCTTTTGTTTCAAATCCATAATAATATCTTCAATCCGAACCGGCGCGCAGTCATGTGCATCTAACTCACAATGGTAAATCATTCCAAGTCCCCAATCTTCAAATGGATCTTTTGTATGAGTATGCCCGCACAAATTTATCAGACACTTCTTCAACGATTTCCCAGCATCAGCGCGTGTTGTAATTGTCGGATAGTGAGTCAAATAAAACTTATAATCGCCATAACGGAGATAGAAGCTATTATTTGCCTCTACTACATTTGGAAGCCATAGATAAAAATTCCAACGAGTATCCGTATCGTGATTCCCTCTTACAATATGAAGTCGGCCCTTCAACCTCCGAATCATTTGAAGATTTATCTCTGGCCCCATCACTAAGTCTCCCAGTACATATACATCATCCTCGTAATCCACAATCTCATTCCACTTACGAATAATAGTCTCATTCATGTCTTCAACATCTTTGAAACCTCGCGCGCCGTAGATGAAGTCTTTCGAATGCCCAAGATGGAGGTCACTTACGATGAAAATAGCCATTACTTATTGTCTCCTAATCTATCAATAATTTCCTGTCGAAGCTGGAAAGCTTTCTGTTCTTCTTCTTTTAATTTTTTACATATATCGTCATGGTCCCTTTCAACTAAAATCTTCAAATTATTTAAGTTTCTATATCTGCCTCTATCTCTTTCTTCTTTTTTCTTCTTCTTTTCTTTTTGTTTTACCCAAGAAAAAAGTTTTATAAAATCAATAAAACTCTTCATAGAAATTCGAGTTTCAATATATAAGGGATTAAAACCTTTTTTCCTACTCCATTCCCTTCGTAAAAAAGAATAATCATGTTCTTCCCACTTATCAGGGGCAAGGCTATAAATTCTTTGAAATTCTTGAAAAGAAAGTCTTACGTCGTCTTTATAATAAGAATCAGAATATTCGCAAAGAAGCCATATAAAATATCCAAGTCCAACAATTCCGCCTCCAATTACTACTATCAAAAAAACTATTATTAAAATAGCTTTCAATTAATCTTCCACCTCTATTCTTCAATAAATTAGAACTTTTGATTTCTCTTCCAGACTCTAATTGTTATCTTTCTTCTGAACATCTAATCTCCCTGAACTCTATCGAGGCTTCTCGTAAAGATTTTCCAATGGAATTAGAGGTCTTCTCTTTCGATACGATTCTTGAGAATCTTTAGCGCAGTAAGATAATCATTATCCAAGCATAGATTATCTAATTGTGCTTGAAGAGCTTCCTTGTCACCAATTCCAAGACACCAAGTCTTTCTAGTCTCGATATCATCCAGAACATCGTCGATCTCTTTATTGATAAGATTTTCCAGCCAAATCTTTACGGTTTCGTTCATCGGAGTTCTCCTTTCTTACTTCAAATCCTCCAAACCCTCAATACTTCTCAATGCTTTACAGACGAGGTCCCAACTCTCCTGATAGGTCTTCGCGCCATTTACGAAGGGAGGATAAGGAACCTTAGAATTCCACTTAGCATAGGAAGTCTCATAATGACGGTTCGTAGTAGTAGGGAGCATTGCCAGCCGATACTGGAGATACATAGCCTTCTTGATGTAATGATAACGAGTCATATTTTCATCTTCCTTTCTTACTTTCTATATATAGTATACTATAAATATAAGAAAATTTCAAATTATAAAAATAGACTACGCAGGCATCTGCGTAGTCGTTTCTTTTACTTATTTTTGGGACTGGTTAGGCGATAACCTCGCTTCTTACACCGCGCGGTAGCCTCGTCAATGGTTTGACGATGGATAGAAGAAACTTTGGACAAGGCGCCGGACTTCAAAAACTGATTCAGGTTCAAAGGAAGATAGTTATGACAATCAGCGCAGACATTATAGTGGCATTCGTTATTTTTATGGGAGCGGGCATGGATATGACCATGAATATTATAAGCCCAGCCAGCGCAACCAATAGGCTCATGAGACAACATAAGCTTTGGAGAAATCATAACAGGGCCTTCATACACTTCATCAAAGAGCCGGTTATCAGCGCTAACCTCCCAACAAGGAGAATTGTCAAGGGAATCATAACTATCAATAATGGAGTAAGCACAATTAGGATAGAGGCGCTTCATTTCATCTAATGCTTCGTGCTTCTGGAACAGGCCCTTATCGAACTTCTGCTTGAAAATATGACGCTTGTAGTTGGAGGCGCCAGAATCGTGGTTGCCCATAACCAAAACCTTATATCCCCTCAAGAAAGGAACATAAGAGAGCGCGCCGACATCGCCAAGACAAATAAGCGTATCACACTTCCCAACTTTGGAGTTGATACGGCGCACCAGCTCATCCGCAGAGGGCCGATCGTCATATGCATTTACGAGGTCTTCATCCTCGAAATGAGGGTCGCTAAAAATCCAAATTGCACCTTTTTCACTCCACTTTTGGAATGACTTATATAGACTTTCAATCATTACTTCACCAACCTCCATCCATTCTTTCTAATAATTCTCTCCATGTTTTCTCTTCCCACAGGATTCATAGTATGAAGATGGAAAAAATATCCAGTATCTACAATTCCTGCCTGCTCGAGCCAGTCCAAAACCCGGATATAGTCTCCTCCATCTCCCGCAAAGTCGCCCGCATCGTGGTCAAGACTAATATAGATAGTGTCAGTGGCGAAGCTTCTCTCATAGGACTTGATAGCTGTAATAGCTTCACTTACAGAGCGCGCCCACAACCAATCATCACAGGGCGGAGTCCTAATATCATCAACCCAAAGATACATCAATAATCCTCCTCTCGCGCCGGCTTCGCAAGAACCTCAGCCTCCCATATATCAATCACAAAAGCTCTATCCCGGATATCCTCATCTATATCAAATCTATCAAGAAGTCGCGCCCAGTCCTCGGCGCAAAAATCCGTCTTGTGAAACCAAACATTACTAACTTTTTGAGTATCTACCATTGAAATTCTCCTTTCTTAGTTTTCATCTCCACAAATCTCAGAGCTAAGATTTACCCAATTATCATAGGGAATGATAGGGTCTTCCTCAAGCGTATCCGGCGCGAACTCATAGATGGTGCTGATATCCAAAATGCCTCCGCAACATCCGCAGATAATTTTATTTCGATAGGCAATACCACCAATATAATGCACATCCCAAAATTTTACCTGGGTAGGAGTCTCAAAATAATTATACTTCTTCATAGTAAATTCTCCTTTCTCAATACAGGTCAATTCCATCAACAAGTTCGTCAGACTTCCAAAGGTTTTCAAACTCCTCACAGGACTGAATAGCAGACGCGTGAAGACTCATATTACTCAGAGTGTTAAACCATTCTAATGCTACCACATCACTTTCAATATCCTCAAAGTGAGCTGTCTTTACCTCATAATCAGAGAGATGACTCCTACAAAGTGAATTCAGGAAATACACAAGAGAGACACACTCATAGTTCTTCCCAAACTTTACCACCACATCTTTGGAGTTGGAACCATCATCGAGAATAATAGCCTTAATCATTTTGAAACTCCTTTCTCTCTCACTTTCTATATATATTATATAGCTTTTTTGGGAAAATTTCAAATTTATTTTTTCCAGAGGAATGGAGGAAGGTAAAATGAATAAAAACTGCAATTTGAAAATGCAGGTTAGCAACAGTTTCAAATTGTATAAAAACTGCAACTTAAACTGCAAATAACCAGCAACTTAAGTTGCAGGTTATCAACAGAGAAAAATAAATAAAATAAAAGAAAAAAATAGAAAGAAACCAAAAAGAAAGAGAGCCGAGGCTCTCCTTCAATCCTTTGGATATGGGACAAAATCGTAATGAACTTTAGACCCATCTCGTAATTTCAAATACCCAAATTGAATAAGACTTTTCAAAGCGTTTTCATAAACAGTTCTACCTATTCCTAAAGTATTAGTCATTTCCTCTTGACTTAATCCTACTGTATATCCGTCTTCATTCTTGAAAAAATATTCCCAAAGAAGAGCGCTAGCTAAATTGCCCGTTCTCTTAGCTACCGCACAGACATCGCTCCAATAGGCCACAATCATTGAGCCTCCCGCGCCGACTAGCTTTCCATTACTAAATTCTTTATGGGTTGTTATTCTTTTTTGATTAGGGAAAAATTTCCCATTTTGATTTTGATTGGACATTTGATTTACCTCCGCTCCTTAGAGTACTTCTCCATTTCTTGTCGAAGCTCAGGTGTATCTTCAAATATCCAATTCACAAATTTTGGATGGGCGACATCTGGAACCACACGAATAAATTCAATACCATTCTCTGTTATTCTTTCTGCCAAACGCCGACTATAAATGCGAATTGTTTTCATCAATTATCCTCCTGTTGATTGAAAAAATCATCAATTAGTTCTCTCAAAAAATCACTAATCGTAATTCCCTTTTCTCTACAATAACTCCGAAGCTTATCATTCATCTTATCATCAAGATAGGTCTTTATCATATTATCATATCTAATCTTCATTCTTTCACCTCCCAATTATAAGTAAACTTACTCAGCCTGACGTCCTATAATTTGGTACCTTTTATCCTAAAAGAAAAGACAGGACTCGCGCCCTGTCCTCTCCCTTACTGAATACTACCCGCTAATCCTTTCTTTGTTTTTTAGTCCATAAATATCGATAAACTTTCCGTTCTTCATCTCGGTATACCAATACTGGTCGCTATGGTAAAAAATTCTAACTCTAATGGGCGTCCCATCACTATCAAAAAGCTCCTTAGAAATTACCAGACGCCCATATCTCAAAAGGTCTTTTCCAATTTCTTCCATCTTAGACTTCTCCAAATGCGCTTGCCTCTGTGAGTTCATCTACAGCCTTTAGAAGAACTCCATTCATCTGCCGATGATGTTCAGTTGCCTTTAGGAGACTCTTAATAGTTGCTTGCAGACTGCGTAACTGGCGGGCTCCCTCAAGCAGAATAGCGTTACACTCCTCCAACGAACCACCGCAAGGACAAAACTGGCACTCATTTCTATTTGCACAATATTCCAAAGTATCACAAATCAACTTAGTATTCATCTATCTTACTTCTCCTTATTCAACCAATAAACTGTTTTTCCATATTCGTTCTTTGAAGAACCCGCTTGGCCTCTTGCAACCATCGCGCGCATTGTGCCTGAAACCTGCGCGGGACTTACTTTGAATTGATACATCTGCATTGCCATTCCAGCAATTCGTTCTGCTGTCTGACAACTAAGTCTTTCCAGAACTCCAACAATAGCTTCTTGCTTAGTCATTCTTATACACCGCCTTTGTGGTTCGAATTTCCTGGTCAGCAATCTCATCAATAGAATCAGCACCAAGGTCATTGCAATAGTCTTCATAACTATAAACATACCAGTTCCAATTATCTACCCCACCTCGTTCAAGTGCGCGATAGCAATTAGCCTCAAACACAAGAGACTTGAAGTAGTCAGTATCGAAAAATTCCTGAAGCGTCATTAAATATCCTCCTGGTCACTACCAAAGCCTTCAAAATATCCGTCCTCAATCAATTCGTCATCATAATTCTCATAAAGCGCGATAGTCATATTCAAAATATCATTGCCATAATACTTCTCGACGACCTGCGCGCCCTCTGCGAAAGTTGAACCATTCGCCCAGCCTTTGTAAATGCGCTCCTTTTTTTCATCTTCATCCCAATAGGTTACTTTATAACGAACCATTTGTTTTCTCCTTTCTCAATAAACCATCTCAGCAGGCACATAGCCCTCTTTGAGAATCGTTCCCATCGCCTTATAGTGCATAAGGCCCGACTTACCCTTGCTCTTTACCACAAGACCCTTATCAACTAACTCATTCAAAATTCGAGCCATCTTTTGAGGAGTAACATCAACCAAATCTAAATCGCCTTGCTGAATTTCTTTACTGGTCATATCTCTCTGCGCTTCTGCTAGCACAATCATTGCTTTTGCAGTCCAGCGCCGAGTTAGCTCCTTACTATATTTGGAACGGGTATAGGACATTACTGGCGCGCCTCCTTTACATTACAAAGTTGAAGCGATACTGTTTCAC
>OLNN01000678.1_pt1 | contig 33808 bp, 10 predicted proteins | sample 1672141 | NCBI WGS metagenome assembly OLNN01 (sample SAMEA3136652, study PRJEB25190) | human gut metagenome | biome: human gut; feature: human-associated habitat; material: faeces | place: Austria | collected 2013
CGAATGCCAGAACAGCTGCGACCTGAGTCGAAGGATCTCGGCGAAGCCGCCACCTAACCCCTTTGAACCCTTTGAACCTTCTGAACCCGTTGAACCCCAAACCCTGAACCCGCCCCCCCTCTTTCGCACGTCATCAAAGGGCGGCACGCCCCACGAGCTTGCCCCGAACCAACAACTTTCAACCAACAATCATTACCAAAGGAGACGACCATCATGATCGAAAAACCGGAAAAGAAAATCATTGAACACGCCAACGGCGGCAAAGGCCACCTCATCTTGGAACCCATCGCAGGGCCGGACATTTTGAAAGACAAGTGCCGCCTCTATGTGAAAGCCACCCTTGAGAAGGGCTGCTCCATGGGCATCCACCAGCACAAGGGCGACGGTGAGATCTACTACATTCTCTCCGGCAAAGGCCTCTACACCGACAACGACACCACCTACGAAATGAAACCGGGCGATGCCGCCTTCTGCAAAAACGGCGACCGCCACGGCATCGAGAACATCGGCGACGAAGACCTCGTCTTCATGGGACTTATCATTTACGATAAGTGATGTAAGTAACTAGTGACTGGGGATGAGTGGCTAGGGATTAGTGGCTTGAATCCCACTTTCGGGCATCGCCCTTTATAAAAATCAACGTGAAGCGTCGCTCCGCCTAAGCCTTCCCCATCGGGGAAGGCTTACGATACGGGAATACCGTCATCTAAAATGCCGTGAAGCCGCCACCTCAGCCTTGAGCCCTAGTTACCAGTCAACACACTCCTCTTTTCTCCCTCCTTCCTTTGGAAGGAGGTGCCCCGAAGGGGCGGAGGTTGGCTCTCGAAGCGGTATTTTCACATGCGGGGATGCCAACCCCGCCTCGCTTCGCTCGTCTGCCCCTTCCAGAGGAAGGGGCGAGAATGATTCTTAATCGGGCATCGCCCCATATATATTCGCGGCGAAGCCGCCACCTTCATTCCTCATTCCTAATCCTTCATTCCTCATTCGAGCAATGCTTTCATCCACGATCAAAGGACGCCCCATGGGCTAACCTTGAACCCATTTTCATTTCTCTTTTTTAGAGATGAAATAAGCATAAATATCGTGTTATAATAGAAAAACAATCTCATCTGATTCGTGATAAGGAGGAACCCTATGGCATTAAAAGAATTTGAATTCGGCTTTGGCAAGACCACCCAGAAAGTTTCCCTGCCGGAAGAACACATCCTCGACGTCCTCGAAGGCGCCCCGACTCCGGCCTGCGACGTCGAAGCCGCTACTCTAGAATGTATGCGTCACCCGATCGGCAGCAAGCCGCTCACCGAAGTCGTTTCCAAAGGCGACAAGGTCTGCATCGTCTGCGCTGACATCACCCGCATCTGGAACCATTCCGATCAGTACGTCATCCACATCGTCAATGAACTGAACCGCGGCGGCATCCCGGATGATGACATCTGCATCCTCTTCGCACAGGGCACCCACCGCGAACAGACCCCGGAAGAAGACATCGCTGTCGTCGGTGAAGAGCTGACCCATCGCGTGAAGCTCTACCAGCACCATTGCAAGCAGATGGACGAGCTCGTCCATGTCGGCGATACCAAGAGAGGCACTCCGGTCTGGCTGAATAAGCACGCCGTCGAAGCAGATAAGATCATCGTCGTCGACGGCATCACCCCGCACCTCTTCGCAGGCTACGGCGGCGGCCGCAAGCTGATCCTCCCGGGCGTTGCCGGAGATGAGACCATCCAGATCAACCACTGCCACGCTCTCGGTGAAAAATTCGGCTCCGGCATCAATCCGAAGACCCGCTCCACCCTCCTCGATGACAACCCGGTATCTGACGACATGCAGGAAGCCTCCGACATGGTAAAACCAGCCTTCCTCGTTCACTCCGTCATCAATTCCGAAGGCCAGATCTGCCGCATGGTCGGCGGTGACCCCTACGAAGCATGGCTCGAAGGCACCAAGCTCGTCTACAAGACCCAGAAAGTCCCCTACACCGACAAAGCCGATATCGTCTTTGCCTGCGCCGGCGGCTATCCGAAAGACGTTTCCCTCTATCAGGGCAGCAAGTGCTACGATCCATCCGATGTCGTCACCAAGAAAGGCGGCGTCATCATCGCCATCATGGAAGCCTCTGACATCTATGAACCGGCCGCTTATCTCGACAGCTTCAAGTATGAAACCGAAGCCGATATGGAAAAGGCTCTCCGTGAACACTTCACCATCCCGTTCTTCGTCGCATTCAACCTCTTCTGCATGACCCACCAGTACACCATCATCCTGGTCACCAAGCCGGAGAACTTCGAAGCCATCCGGAAGACCAACCAGATCCCGGTCGCTACCGTCGAGGAAGCATGGGAAATCGCCAAGAAGAAAATGGAAGACGAAGGCAAGAAAGACTACACCATCACCGTCATGGCACACTGCGCTTCCATCGTTCCTTATAAAGACTAATAAAGATTCCTGTAAAAAGGCTATCGCTCATCAGGCGATAGCCTTTTTTGTTGTGGGGTTCAAGGTTCAGGATTCGGGATCAGATGCCACTCGTGACTGGTGATTGAAATGCCATCCCACATTCTCGCCCCTTCCTCTGGAAGGGGCTGTCGAGTGTAACGAGACGGGGTTGGCTCCCACGTATGTGGAAAATACATTCCCCCGCTTCGTCATCCCGAGCGCAGCCGAGGGATCTTTCTTGCACGGCCACCATATGCACACATGCACCCTCACTCAAACGACGCCTTGGTGCTTCCCTTTATCGTCTTTCCCTCACCCACGTTTTACCAGTCTACAAAGAAGATTTCTCGACTTCGCTCGAAATGACGATACGAGAGTATCGCTATCCGCACCACCACCCTGAACCCGCCAACCTGAACCATGAACCCAATACAAAAACGAGCCCCTCGAAATGAGAGGCTCGTTTTTAAATGCCAAACTCCTATTTCACGACTTCATATGCTTCCTTGTCATTCGGTTCACTGAAGGAAAGAGACGGGCTATCCTTCTCCGCTTCCTCTTCCTTCTCCCGTCCGTCACGGCCAAGCGTGCGGTCCTCATAGAGGCTCGTATTCATGACGCTTTCCGCCGTCACCGGGAAACGCTCGCCGTTCACGGTGACGCCGTCCTTGACGCTCGTCATGACATGGTCGGTCGCAATGTCGTAGCCGCTGAGCGAAAGATTTCCGAAATGCTCCGCCTGGCTGCCGCCCGGATTCTTCTGGATCGTCACACGGATCTTATCCGTCGCAAGGACACTGTCTCCGCCGATCGCGGTATTCGAAAGACCGAGCGGCTCCTTGCCAGTGAGGTTCAAGTGCTCGACCTTGCTGTCCTTCACAAGAGTGCCACCTTCCGCTGCGGAGTGAATGCCTGCGTAGTGCGCCTGACTTTGTCCGTTCGCGCCGAGGATGGTGACATGCTGTGCGCCCGCTCCTGCCAGATCATCGATACCGATGTTGTCCGCAGAGATCTTGAGATCCGCCGCATTGCCTTCGCCATTTTTCAGCGTGTCGATCTCCACCTTCTTCGCAGAGAGTGTGACCTTTCCGCCCGCAGATGAGAGCAGCGCACTGCCCTTTCCGCTTGCATCGAAATCATGCGGCTTCGCCTCGCCGATGACAAGGCTTCCTGCCTCGCCCGAGCCCGTGGTCCGCCCTGCCGGCCGGCTCGTATCCACGCCATCCAGCTTTCCGACCGGCGAACGATCCGTGATGCGGATGTCTTCCTTCGCCGTCATCTCGATGGTGCTTCCGGAAATCTTCGCATCCTTTCCTTTCACGGAAATGCTGCCTCCTGCGTCCGCAGTGAGCGTGTCGCCGGCCTCAGCCGCATGGAGGACCATATCACTACCGCTGGTGAGTTTTGCGTGTTTCTTCGCATTCAGCGTAGTCACGCCAAGCGCTCCGTCCGTCGCTTCTATCGTCGCACTGCCGGCTTCTGCCTCCAGCGTGCCGATCGTCACATCTGTCTTTGCAGTGACAGACGCATCGCCGGTCTTAGCCGTGAGCGTGCCTGCGTTTACACTGCCGTCGGACGAAACAGTAAGCGTGCCTGCTTCTGCTTCGTTGAGCGTGACATCGCGATCTGCCTCGACGGTCGCGCTATCCTTTGCGCTCAGCTTCTTGAGGGCGAGCTGTCCCTTGGCGGTGACCTTCACGTTTCCTTCTTCCGAAGTGAAATCGCTACCCGAAAGGGACGCATTTTCGCTGTCCGTGTAGGTGAGGTCACCGCGGGCGGTAAAGGTACCGTTTTTGATGGTTCCTTCATTCGTGATGCCCATCGCTCCCGTTTCTGCGGTATAGCTGCCATTGGTGAGCGTGCCCGCGTTGGTGATGTCCACCGACGCGCCGGTCATCGTCGTTTCAGTCACTGTCGAATCAGCGCTTCCGTCATACGTGAGCGCACCGCCTGCGGTAAAGGTGCCGTTTTCGATGGTTCCTTCATTCGTGATGCCCATCGCATCCGCCTTCGCGGTGTACTTGCCTCCAGACAGCTTACCGCTGTTTTTGACGGTCATCGCACCAGTCTCTGCGGTATGGCTGCCGTTCTCGACGGTTCCTTCATTCGTGAGGGTGATCGCACTGCCGGTCAGCGTGACGTCTTTCATGACACTGCCTTTGCCGTGGTTATCGACTGTAGCCGCGCCGCCCGTGAGCGTCGCATTCTGAATGGATGCGGCATTCTTGACGGTGAGTGTCTCTGTCCCCTCTATCTTCGCGCCGCTGAGATCCGCCTCATTGGTCAGGGTGGTATCTGCGCCTTTGAAGGTACCGCCAGTTATCGTGCCGCCCTTCGCATTATAGACGTGGAGGGCTTTTCCTGCCTTGTAACTGCCCTTCGAGATCTTGCCGTGGTTGGTGATGGCGGTATTTTCTGCCTCGATGGAAGTCGCATCCGATGCCGCTTCTCCGAAGAGGGTGATGTCGGCGTCGCCTGTCGCATGGAAACGGATGCTGCCCGGCACCATACTGCCGTCTTCGGCTTTTGTGCCGGTCACTTTCATGCCGAGGGACTGTCCTTCGCCCTTGCCTTTGACATTTGCCACGTTTTCGATGGAAATATTCTCACCTTCCACATTCGTGTAGGTGGTGCCCATTTCCTCATCTGTATCATGGCCGTCTTCGGCAAGGAGGCTGTGGCCCTTGAGGTCAAGTACCACGTCCCCATCGGAGGCATAGACGGTATTGATGACGAGGTCGCCGTCTTTCGCATTCGCAAGAGAGACGCCTTTCTTTGCGCGGGCAGTGAGGGTGCCGCCTTCTTGGATGGTGACGCCGGAGATCTTTCCTTCGCCGGATTCAAGAACGATCTGGTCCTTCGCACCCACGGTGACATTGTTGAGGTCGCCCGTCCCCTTCACGCGGAGTTCGCCGCCGGAGAGGAGCTCGCTCCCTTCCTTCACGCCGGTATCGCTGGTGAGGTAGATGGCGCCATTCTCTGCTTTCGCAGTGAGTTTCCCGTCCGCATTCGTCTCAATGGAGCGGATGGAGCTGACGGTGACGGTCTTGCCATCTCCATCTACTTTGAAATCCCCGCGCTCTGCGGACGCAAGGGCGATCAGCTGGTCTGCCGTCAGGCTCTCGATCTTCTCTTTCGTCGAGAGGTCGATCTTCTGTCCGTTTTCCTTGTGTCCGATGCCGCTCACGTACTTGCCATTTTCCGTTTTACCGCCCTTTGCTGTCAGAGTGACATTCTGCCCCGTGACATGCGCGGTCTCCTTCTGCGTGGTCTGGGTATCGGTGATGCCCTCTTTGATGCTGCCGCCGGAGAAGGTGACGAGGAGATCCTGTGCGGATTTTGCCGAGCCGACGAGGACTTCTGCCTTTTCTTCCGCGGTGAGGTACTTATCCGATGTCAGGTTCTCCGCAGTGAGCGCGGCATTGCCATAGAGTGTCTTGTCTGTGCTGCCCTCGATCTCCTTCGTATAGGCTTCGACGTCCGCTTCCTTCCAAGTGCCGACACTGCCTTTCAGCTCGTCATAGCGTGCCTGTTTCTCTGCGATGTAGGACTTTACGTCCACGCCGTTCTGTTCCAGTGCTGCTTTCGCGCTATCGTCCAAGGTATACTTGCCGTCCTTGACGTAGGCTGCCAGGGACTGGTATTCATTGTACTTGCTTTCGACTTTCGCTTTGAGGAGGGATTTCTGTTTCGAGATCGTCGCCTCGCTGCCTTCCAGGACCCGAGCCTTCGACCAGGCGTCGAGCTTTGCCTTCGCATTTTCATTCGCCACATCGGTGAAATTGTTGTCGATGAAGCTGCCGTCTGTCGTCAGGGTGACATCGCCACGCTTCGAGGTGACGCTGTCGAGATAGAGATCGCCGCCGGTATTCGTGATAGCGATATCTCCATCCGCTGCCGCTTTGAGACCATAGGCCTCGCCGCTCCCCTGCTTCGTCCGGATCGAGAGTGCGCCGGATGCGCCGCTGATGGCGCCGCTGCCTGCATCAAGGTTCACGCGACTTGCCGAGAGCGTCTCTCCCGCTGCCTGCGTGATGCCGTCCTCGGCCGTGATATCAGCGATCTTACCCGCCGATACCGCACCCAGAGTGACATTCCCTTTGACATTGACGGCGAAATCGCCGCCTGCGCTGCCGGAGACGGTGTCTGCGCTGGTCTTGATCGCCTGCCCTACGCTGCCGATGCTGCCAGTCGCGGTCATATGAAGGCTTCCAGTATCGACATAGCCGAGGTCGCCCTGCGTGAGGCTGCCGCCCTTGAGCTCCGAAGCGCCGCGGCCATTGGAGAGCGTGCCATTGATAAGGACGTCACGACTGCCACCATCGACCGTGAGCGTGCCGCCATTTTCCAAACCACCAAAGCCGATGCCCACATCGTAGTCCGACTGGAGAGAATACTGGGTCACCTTCGTATCATACGTGGTCTCGACCAGTTTGTAATCGAATTTCTTCGCAAGTCCCAGCGTATACCAGAGACGTTGCTCTTTTTGCGTGAATACAGAGGTCGGATCTGCTGCCACAAAATGCTCGTCCGTCGTCACGTAGGTACCGTCCGTCTTCTTCCCATCGACCTGGTTGTAGTCGGAGACGAAGGCACCGCCATTCAGCGTGCGGACAGCGCCCTGCGAGAAGTCGGTCACGGTGCCGCCCCGCGCCAGCATTTCTGCGCTCGTCGGAGCCTTGTCATTGATCCCCCACCAGTCGAGGCGGGTGTCATGCAGCTCATAGGTGGTCGTGGTACTGCTGTCCTGTCCCGTCTGCACGGTATAGTACGAGCCCTTCGTCGTCTCATATTTCGCGTCTTCGGCTTTCTTGAAGCTGAAGATTGCCGGATCCCCTGTCGGAGCTCCATCCGTATAGCTCTGGACGCTCTGCCAGATCACCCCATCCTTTCGGGTGTAGGTGGTCTTTCTTGTGATTTTCCCGCTCGAGCGATCCAGATCCGTGATCTCGATCTTTCCTTCGATCCCGCCGCCCGTGGAGAGGGTCTTGAGCTCGATGTCCTTGTCCGAGTCATTCTTCACCTGGATCGTACCGTAGCCGTCGAGGGCTTCGATGCGGGCTTTGTTTGTGTCATTTGTCGTATTGAGGATGGTGCCGACGATGGAGACGTGTCCGCCGTGGACTTCCACATCGCTGATGACGAAGCGGTCATTCGTCCTGTCATAGGATACCCCCTCGATCTCCTTTCCATCCTTGTCAGAGGCGAGGATCTTCGCGCCGGACGGCACCGTCGCTGCGTTCGTCACATCGACTTTCGTGCTGCCATCCATGTAGAAGAGCTTGTAGTCCTTCGGGATGGTGATCGCGTGATCCGGGACGCCGCTCTGGATCTTGGAATTGATATTCACATAGCGCGCGGAAATGAAGACATTGCCATTCGCCAGGATGCCGCTGCCGATCTTCTCATTCGCCTTGCCGTCTTTATCGACATTGTGCAGACCGCCCGTGTCATCGAGCGGATTCCCGCCGACGCTGGAAATACTGGACTTCTGTTCTGCGCTGCTCGCATCATAGGTCTGAATGAAATCCCCGTTCGATGCGGTCATATTCACGCTGCCCGCGTAGATCGTGCCCTTATTGTACACGTCGCCATTCGCACTCGTGACGGTGACCGTGCCGCGCGGATTGTAGATATAGCCCTTGAGATCGACATTCGGTGCGGCGTAGTACGGCGCCTTGTTGCTGTCCACATACGCCTGCGGGCTGAAATTGTTCTCGATGGTGACAGAAGGCCCGCCGGTCTGGTAGCGCGTCTCGGCATCAAAGGAAACGGTCTTTCCCGCGTCCTTGTTCTCTTTCCGGATCGCCGCCCGGATCGCCTCCGCGCTGTCCCCCTTAATCTCGGTGCTGTTGAAATAAATCGTACCGCCCTGACCGGCGCCTGCCGTGCCCTGGCTGCCGACGACGTGGATATTTCCCATCACCAGATGATTCGGCGAATCATTCGTGATCTTCACTTCCGCATCGCCGCCTGCTTTGAGCGTGCCTGCGCCGGAGACATTGTCCCCTTCGAAGACGATATCCCCGAGCTGCGCAGTGACATCGCCCACGAGGAAATCATGCGTCATCTGCGGGTAGGTCTTGCTGTGGAGGAGGTAGTACTCCTCGCCGTCCTTCTTGACCTTGCCGCCTTCGACTTTATCGCCATTGGCATAGAAGAACTTGCCGCCCTCCTCGGTGCCCTTCTGCTTCTGGAAGAAATCCTCCGTCAGCTGGATCTGGGTGTTGATCTTGTTGTAGTTGCCGACGCGGACCTCCTTTGCTGCCTCCTGCTGCTGTTTCTGAGTCGTCAATGCAGTCTGCTTTTTGCTGATGTCCGTCGCGTCGTACTGCGTGGGGTCGGTCGGGATCGTATCGCTGTAGGCACTGTTGTAGCTGGTGACCGCATTGGTGTATGCCGTTTCCGCGCTATTTTTCAAAGTATCCGCACTCGTCATTGCAGATTCCTTCGCCTTCGTATCCTGGATGGCCTGCTGGTATGTAGTGACCTCGCTTTTCGTAGGATTGGCTTGCATATACTCATCAACAGACTGACCCGCTGCCTGTGCCAATCCTTCCACTGCCGTCTTTGCCGTTTCTTCTGCGCTCTTGGCGGCAGTGAGCGCACGCTCAGCATTGGCTGCCGATGCTGCCGCACTGTCATATGCCGTCTTGCTCGTTGTAACAGCCTTCAGCCCATCGATCTGATCCTGCGTCTTTTTGATTTCTGCCGCATAGACTTTCGTTATCTCAGGCAGGTTATCCTTCGCCTGATCCCGCATTGCCTTGGCGCTGTCCAGCTCCGATGTGCTTGAGGGCGGCGTCTCTACGAAGCGGCCGCTCTTATCGAAATACCCGAGACCCTCTGCCGCCATCTTCTGTTCAAGGAATGTGATCTCCGCTTCATACGCGGCTTTCGCCGAGGGGTCGGCCGCATAGTCGATGAGCTTTTGCTGCAGCTCGTGGAGCTGGTCATAGAGCTCCGAGCCGGCCGGCTTCGAGCCGCCATAGGTGTAGGATAGGTCGCCATCACTCGTGACCGTGGTCGTCCATGTCCCATCCGTATTTTTCCCACCGATGGTCATGGATTTTTTGCGATGGATGCCCGTCTCCGCCTGACCATTCATGGTGACATCGGCGGATTTTACGATCTCCTTCTTCCCGATCTGACTGCCGTCCGAGCCGAAGGCGCCTTCGATGGCATTCACCCAGTCCTTCACCTCGCCGGTGCCAGAGGCGGATACCGCGCCCGCCTTCGCCTTGAGGAGGATGTCCCGGTCGCTCTTCAACTCCGCGCCATTCGTGACGGTGAGGCTCGCCCGGCTGTCTGCTTTCGCGTCGGGATCCTTCTGGATGGAGATCGGGATCGCCGTCGCATTCAGGATGTCGCTGTGCGCGCTGACGCTGATCGTGCCTGTCTCGCCCGCGCTGTCACGGCCTGCCGCAAGGGAAATATCCCCCTTCGCTGTTTCCGCTTTCCCGCCAAAGGTAGTATTCGTCTTGCCCGTGTAGGTGACGTCATTTTCCGAGCCCGCATAGCCCGCCAAGCCGAAGACATCGACCAGTGTCGTGCTGTAGAGATCCGCATCATTTCTTGTGCCGATGGCGATCGTACCGCCCTTGTACGAGCCGTCATACGAGGCGGCTTCCGCTTTTCCTTCCCAGGCCTTGTCTTTCGCATTCGCCTTCTCTGTCTCGCCGGCCTTGAGGCTTGCGCCGCCTGCGACAGTCGCGCTCGTATCCGCATTCACCGTGAGCGTCTCCTTCACGTGCGCCGCTTCGACGGCGGCACCGGTCGACAAGGCATTGTTATCATGCGCTTTGACGCGGCTCGCGGCGTCGATGGAGATGGCTTTCTTGTCATGCAGGGTCTTCCCCGCGGCCTTTTCTTCTGCCGTAAGCTCAGAAGCGCTCGCCTGCAGGGTGACTTCCCCGAGATCGACTTGCGTGGTGTGGGTGATCTTCGTCACACTCACGACGCCGTTGCCGGAGGCGAACGCCGCGCCCGCAGAGGTGGCATTCTCCTTTTCCGAGCCGTCTTTCCACGCCTTTTCACTCACATTGTCCGCGCGGATGGCCGTCTCCCGGTCCGTCGTCACGGTCGTACCGTCACCGACGGTGACCTTCGAAGTGGAGTCCACGGTGTACCTCGTATCCGCCCCGGTGCCGCTGTATCCGCCGGCCGCGATAGACTCGATCTCATAGTTTCCTCTGTCCTTGTGATCCGCAGAAATCTCTGCACTGCCCGCCTGGAGCTTCACATTCTTTCCGATCGCGGTCTCGGTGGTATTCTTCATGTCGATGCCCACGACTACCACAGATCCTGCGATGACGCCGCCGCTTCCGGCGATGGCATGCGCATAGGCATTGTAATCATCTGTCGGCTGATGCATCACCGCGCGGGCGATGAGCTTGTCCGCGGCCGTGAGCGATGCCCCGTCAGAGATGGTGACACGCGAGGTGTCTTTGGATTCGATCTCTGCCACGGTCGCCCCCACGCCGCCGAGGCCGACGCCCGCCGAGGTCGCGAGTGCCGAGAGCTTCGGCGTATTCTCCGCCGTAAGTGTCATCGACTGCGCGGTGAGCTTAGCGTTCTTCCCGACTTTCGTCAGGACGTCGACCGCAGATGAAAGGTCTGCGCCCGTTCCCGTGCCGCCGAAGATGCCTGCCGCTGCGCCGACTGCATTCGCATCCATCGTTGTCTTTGCGCCCGAAGAGATGGTGAGGTCCTGATCCGCCGTCACCTCGCCCGCATACGTGCCTTCATCGTCTCCGATGCCCGCCTCCGAAGAGCCGGTGACATTCGCCGTGACGACAGCGCCATTCAGTGCGACAAGCGCCACCGATGCCCCTGCCACATACGCGTCAAGCGTGCGGTCATTGTCTGAAGTGATGGAGATATTCTTCGCGTGGACGGCATTCGTATCGCCAAGAAGCGCCGAGACGGCACTCTTGTCCGTCCATGTCCCGACCGTTCCCTGCCCAGCCACGCCGCCGGAGACGGAAGCCCCGACGATATATTCCTTAAAATCGTGCGCGGCCTTCGCAGAAATGGCAAGATCCTTCCCTGCCGTCACCGTCGCCGCCTTATCCACGAGCGCTTTCGTCTGCGTATCCGTATTCAATACGCTGACGGACGCACCGGCACTCGCCGCCGCGCTGCCCGAGAGACTGCCCATGATGTTCTGTGCAGAGAGCGTGTCGTCCGCATGGACTTTGACATCGCCAGCCGCGTCGATGACAGAGCCACTTCCGATCTTTGCGAGCGTGCCTTTCTCGCCCGCGCTGCTCGGCGCCTCGGACACAAAAGTTTTGCCAAGGCTCGATTTCACTTCATCCAGCGATGCCGTGTCATAGGCACCGACCGCTTTGCCCGTGCCTTCGTTGATCTTCGCGAGTTCCTCATTCACCCAGCTGTCGAAGCCGACGGTCTCGCCATTCTCGCTCGTCTGGCCCGATAGCGTCTTCTGGTCTTCCGGAGACATCGTGCTGCCGACGTTATAGACAGAGATACTGCCCGAAAGTCCCACAAAACCGATGGCGGCCGAGATCGCATTCGACATGATGTCATGCATATTGTCTTTCGCTTCGACGGTCACGCTGCCGCCCGAGGCTACCTTGTTTCCATCGCCGAGGAAGGCATTCGTCTGCGTCTTGATATTTCCTACATCGACGGCTGCGCCGACCGACGCACCGCCGGAGCCGGACGCCGCGGTGACGGTGTTCTTCATTTCCTTGACTTCATGCGTCGCCGTGAGCGAGACATCCTTCGATCCATCCTTGCCGTAGCCGGCCTTCTGGTTGATCTCCACGTCCGTATCCGTGTATGCCTTCGTGATCGCGGTGAGGTTCATCACGTTCGTCGCACCCGCGAGGCCGGCATAGGAGCCGCCCGCCGCCTGCAGGGACAGATTGAAAATATCTTCGCTGCTTTGGGCATTCAAAGAAATCTGGCCTTTGGCATCCAGCTTGGCCGCCTTGCCTGCATAGGCTTCTGTGTCTTTCGTGAGATTCATCACGGAGAGAGCCAGTCCTGCACCGCCGCCCGCCGCGCCGATGGATGCGCCGCCGTTGCCGCCATGAAGTTTCGTCGCATCCGATGCCGTGATGGCGATCCCATCCGTATCGGCCGTGCCTGTGGCTGTGAGCTCGGTATGGTCTTCCGTATATGCTTTGGTCTTCGTATCCAGCACATTCACGCCGACTGCGCCATTGATGGCCGCGGTGCCTGCAAGGCCGCCCGCAATGGTCGCATAGGTGATGTCCGTCGTATGCGCTGCGCCCACGCGGGCATTCTTCCCCGTGACCTTCGCACCGGTATCGACATGTGCCTTCGTATCCGCGCTGAGGGATACGGTCGCATTCGCAAGCCCGATGCCAGCCGTACCGCTGCCGCCGATGCCGTCGGCATCGGCGACCTGCTTGAAGGAAGAGACCGCCTTCACGTCCGCATCGCCCGAGGTGGTGACATTCGCCGCCCTGCCTACATGAGCGTCTGTCGTATGCGTGACAAAAGTCTCAGAAGCCGCGCCTGCGACACCCGCCGTACCGCCGACGCCAAGACCTGCCGCCGCTGTCGTCGAGTCACTGGTATTCTCCGCCTGTACAGTGAGGCTTTCCCCGCCAATGCTCGCGTGATTTCCTACATAGGCAGCCGCTTTCTTATGTACCACTTCGACTGCCGCGGAGAGGCCCCCGGCTGCCGTCCCGCTCACTGCCCCGCTGCCGCCGGACGTCGTGAGCTTTGTCGTATCCTTCGCCGTCACGGAGACAGCACCCGCCTCTATGAGCTCGGCCTTGCCCGCGTCCGTGACATCTTTGTCCTCTTGATTTCCGATATACGCTTTCGTATCCGTCGAAATCACATGGAGTCCGGCCGCCCCGGCGGCGGCAAATGTATCCCCCGTCGCGATCGTCGCCGCAACGGATGTCAGATCCTCTTCCGACTCGGCATTCACGCGGACAGAAGATGCCTTCGAGAGCTTCGCACCGTCTTCGATGGACGCATAGGTATGCCCCTTGTACGTCTGCACGTCAGCCGCCGCGCCGATGCCCGTGCCGCCCAGGTTGATACCAAGGCCGCCAGCCAGACCGAAGAGACGCGCTGTATTCTTCGCTTCTACGTCAACGCCCTGATTTCCTGCCTGATAGTTCCCTTTGCCGATCGATGCATCGGCTTTCTGGGAAATGACATTCACCGTGACCGAGCCGGAACCGGCGAATTTCGCCGCGCCTGCCGCAAAGCCCACGGCGACGGTCTTCGCCGTACTATCACTATCGCTGTCCTTCGCCGACCCATTGTACACATTGTCCGCCTTGACAGAGATGCCGTCTGCCTCGATGGTCTTTTCTTTCTTTGCATCGCCAGAGAGCGACGCCGTGACGTCCGAATCATTCACCATGACCGCGACCGACGCACCAACGGCCGTATTCGAGATCGCGCCCGTACCGACACCAAGCGTCGCATTGCTGTGATTTCCGGCATCGATCGTAAGGGCCCCTGTCTTCATAGCTTTGCCGCTATCCACATGGGCATCCGTCGTCGTATGGATCCAGTTCCCGCTCGCAGAGAAGGACGTCGCCGCCTTATCCGCCAGTGCGCCGGACGCGATGATAGATGTGATCTGGCTCGCTTCATCCGCAGTGACGGCGAGCCTGCCCGCCTTTTCTCCTTCCGTTGTCCCAGCCACTTCACTGTTTTCCAGATATGCCTTCGTATCGCCTTCGATGAGGTTCACACCGATGGCCGCACCGACCGCGGAAGAGTGCGTAGACACAGAAACCGCGCCCGTGTACGAGTCAATTTTTCCCTTGTCCTTCGCTTCGATGGTGGTGGCCTCTTTCGCCTTGACCGTACTGTCCTTCACATGCGCATCCGTCTTGTCATCCACCCAGTTCAGGCTGATCTGCCCTGCACCAGAGAAGCCCTTCGTCGCACCGCTGCCGCTCGCCGCGATGTTCAGGATCGTCGCATCATTCTCCGCACGGACGGTGAGGGACTCGTCGATGTTTTTCCCGTCCTTGTCTTTTTCTTCATTGCCACGCAGGGTGAGCGTCGCCCCCTCCACATAAGCTTCGTTGTCCGCCGTGATGGAGTTGTACATGAAGCTTCCCGCAAGCGCCGCTCCGGCCTTGGCATGAAGATTGGCTCCGATGGCCGCCGACGTCGCGCGGATCGCACTGTCATTCAGACCATTCACACGGAGCGCATCGGCCGTGACAGAGGGCGCAGTCCCACCGTCTTGTTTCGCCACGGTCGCCTTCGCGGTATCGATGATACGGTTCACGGACACATTCGCTGCGGCCGCCAGACCACCCTTCGCCTCAGCCACGTTATCCTTCATCGCGCCGTCCTGATTTGCAACATTTGCAATATGCTGATCCGCTTCCTGACCAAGGAGCGGTGCATTTTCATCGGCATCATCTATATCATTGACAAAATCTTCCAGCTCGATGCCGTCTTCATCGCCGTCTTCGACCGCATGGAAACCGGTACTGCCGGCCTTGTTCTTCACATTCGGCTTCTTATTGTCATAGGCGACCGCCCCCGCGACAGAGGCTGCGATGATCTCGCCCGTGTTCTTCGCGGAGACATTGACATTGTCATCCGCCGTGACATTCCCCGAGATCGCGGCTTCCGTATCACGGTTGATGTGATTGTACGCGATGGACGCACCGATCCCTGTGCCGCCGCTGACGCCGATCGCGCCCGCCGCCTGAATGGTCTTCGAGAGGTCTTCCGCGGTGACAGAGACATCCTTCGCCGTGACCGTCGCGTTTCCAATGCGCGCCTTCGTCGTATTATCGAAACGGTTCACGCCCACCGTTGCATCGACCGCGACGGACTTCGCCGGGCCGCCTGCCGCGGCCATCGCGATATTGAGCGCGCGTGCCTTCGCATTGACATCTGCCGATCCCTTCGCCGTGACCACTGCGCCGTCATCGATATAGGCCTCTGCGTTATTCTTCTGATGCACGGAGAGCGCCGCGCCGCCGACACCTGCCTTGGATGCGCCTTCCATCGTCCAGCCATTTCTATTGAAAATATCCTGGAAGGCCAACTTTTTGTCTTTATCTTTATAAGCCGTTTTCCAGAGATTCAGCGGAGCCGCGCTCAGATACGACTGGATCGTACCTGTCAGATTCACTGTCGTGATGTCCGTCTCGCCCGTGACATTCACGTTTCCAGCGGCATCGACTGCAGGCGTCGTCGTCTGCGTGTCATCTTTCTTGCCAATATACGCTTTGGCGTTGTTGTCATAGTTCACGATGGAGACGGACGCCGCACCATTCACGTTGTCGCCATTTCCCGCCGCCTGCGTCCAGCTGTCCACCAGATCGGGAAGGACGGGATTCGTATCGATCGAGTTAAAGAAGACATTCAAAAGCTGATCCACGGGATCACTGCTCTGCCAGCTCGTCTGCCAGGGGATGACCGTCTTCGCATGGACGGTCGTATCTCCGCTGGTCTTCGTGTCGCCACTGATGAAAGCGGTCGCGTGATTTCTTTGTTCCAGATAAGAGATCGCCGCCGTGATGGTATTGTCCTTCTTCGTGGTCTCATCCTTGGACGTTGTATCATTCTGGTACGAACCAACGACCGCATGGCTGCGAGAGAGCGTCAGCGCATCGACCGTGAGCGACTTTGCGCCCGCCGCGTCACTCGCATTCCCGCTCGCATCGATGCCGCGCACCTTCCCCGTCACAGACGCCGTCGCATCATTGTCACTGAAAAGAAGCGCTGTCGACGCATTCGCTCCCATCTTGTTCCATGGTTTCTTCTGCTTCGCCGGCTTGTCCGCTTTATCGAGGTCAAGGTCCTTCGCCATCTGGCCCATCTGGTCTTCTTCGGTAAATGCTTTTTTCAGCTTCGAGAAGAGATTCTTAAAGCCTCCCTTGATCGGATCTGTCGTCGGCTTGAGCGCCGTATCCCCGCCGATGCTCGATGCCGTCACCGTATCCGCCGCATAGACGCCGCCGTTTTCAGAGAGCGTATTCTCCGCTTTGACCGACACATCGCCCTTCGCGTAGACCGTGCCCGCCATATCCGCGCTCGCTTTCGTATCAGAGATCCCGAGACCGACCGAGAGCCCCAGCGTTTGCCCGCAGTTCGACGCACTCGAGCCCAGCGAGCGGATGGATTTCGCACTGATATCCACATCCCCCTGACTTGTCAGCGTCGCCTTCTCGCCTACCTTCGCCGCGATGTCGCTCTTCACCTGCGCCCAGGAGAAATCCAGCGACAGCCCGCCCATCGGCACGGCGCTGAAATCTATCAGGCTCATCTTAACCGCATTCGTGCCTTCCGCGGAGAGCGTCGTATCCTTCGCGGAAGTGATCGTGCTGTCATCCACATCGACGTACGACTTCACGTCGCCGATGCCCACGTTAAACCCGATGCCAACAAGATTCACATTGAACGGCGCGATATCCGACTTTGCGTCTGACGTGATCTTCACATCGCCATGCCCCTCGGCGCCCGTTCCATCTCCGAGAGCCGTGATATCCGTCTTGTCGATGTCCACATTCGCCTCGGCATACGTCTTCGTCGCCGAGCCGAACGTGCGGAAATTGCCGCCGTACTCTTCGATGAGGCCCAAGACGGCATTGTGATCTTTTTCCCGCTCGATACCCGCCTTGATCTCCGCATCAGAGAGCTCATTGTCATCACCGATGACGCCCGACGTCGTGGCGCGAGCGGAAATGTCTACGTTATCCCCCTTGATCGTATTTCGACCGCGGCTCTTCTGTCCCATCTTCACCAATGCATACGCGCCGTCGCCGATGTCCCAGGCATAGAGCTTCGTCGCCGCCGTCGCATGGATGGAGACATCCCCCGCCTTGTGACCGCTCTTTCCTTCGGCCGTGATCGTCGCATCATCCACATCGATGCGGGAAACGCCCATGACATTTCTGACCGCCGTGATGTCGATCTTGCCGCTGTCCTTCTTCTCCGACGACGAGTCGATGTACGCATTCTTGATGGAGATCATGCCATCTCCCGGCTCCTTATCGGGATCCGCCTGCAGCTTCGCATCATCCGAAGACGCCGTCAGCGCGATCGCCCCGCCGCCCGACGTGATGCGGCTCGCCTTCGTCTCCGTGCCGGTGACAGCGAGGTTATCCCCTGTCTCTACGGTGACACTCCGCCCATGAGACGCGATCTCGCCTGCCAGCGTGATATCCTTCTTCGCGACCAGCGCGATGCCGTCCGTCGTCGCTACCGCCGCCGTCGCATCCACGATGCCCGCCGTATTTACAAGAGAATTTCTGTATGTATCCGCACTCTGACCCGCGGTGTAGTCATGAAATGCAGCCCCCGTCTGGATCATGCCGTCCGTCTGCGAGATCGTACTCTTTGCCGAAGCGATGACCACGCTGTCCTTTGCGTTGATTTTGCCCGCGAAAGAGATCCCTGCATCGCCTGCCGTGTTCCCGCCCCACAGAGAGCCGTCATTCAAAAGGCGCGCCCGCTCCGCCGGCGATTTCTGATAAAAATCCTTGTCACGGTCAAAATTGACCTGACCCGGCCCCGACTGAGAAGGCACAATGTAGTAGCCGTTATAGAGCGCGTCACCCACCGCCGTATTCGTCCCGAGCGTCAGGCGGCCCACATTGAAGACACCATGCGAGCCGACCGCGATGCCTGCATTCGAGAAGAAATACACGTCGCCGCCGATCTTGTTATCCTTGATCGCATTCACGACACCGTCGATGTCGATCTTGTTCTTGACGACATTGATCTGATGATTCGCCTCTCCCATATGGAGATTCGCCACATCGTGCTGCTCGATGCCGAATTTATCGAACTTGTTCAGTGCATTGCCGTCCTTCACCTGCTGATTCGTGATATCATACTGCTTGCCGCTGTTAGCGATATCCGTCACTTTGACCGTATTGCCATAGTGCTTCTGATCCGCCACCGTCACGTCCGCATAGATGAAATTGCAAGCCGCGCCCCAGCCTGCGATAGCAAGGAGCAGTGCCGTCCCTGCGCGGGAGAGGATACTCCCGCCCCGGCGCGTACTCTTCTTCCCCTGATGGGTCTTCACCAGCTCCGAAGCGACCACATAGCAGCCGCGCGTGGCATTCCATACGACTTTATATATCTTGTTCATAAGACGGTCCTCCTTTGGGTGAGAAGATCATGGAAATAGGTTGATGGGTTCAGGGTTAGCCCGTAGGACGTGCTGCCCTTTGATTCCGTTTGAAAGCTTCGTACTCTCTAGTTAGGAGTGAGGAGTTAGGAGTGAGGAGTTAGGAGTGAGGAGTGGTGGTGCGGCGCATAAAAATATGGAAGCGCCGCGGAATTTTGATAGCGCTTCGCGCCGTCGTCATCGGAAGCGTTGGCGAGAGATCTTTCTTGCAGAACGGTCAGCGTGCCAACTGCGCTATTTCAGTCACCGCTTGCTCCTAATCCCTAGTCACTAGTCACTAGTCACCAGTCACCAGTCACCAGGAATAAGAAAAGGCTAAGCCATCCCATGATAGCTTAGCCTTTTCTCGTTATTTCGTTTTTCCTTCCATCTGTTTGAATGCTTCCTGCATCTTGATATTCCGGATCACTTTCTGCCCATCCTCGCTTCGAAGGTACGTCAGCGTGGTCTTCGGTACCATGCGGTAGACGGTCTCCCAGTCATCTGCTGCGAGAGCGCGGCGCACCGAAGAGGCGGAGACGATCTGATCGCCCTTCTGCTCTCTGGGAATGACCTTGAGCTCGATCCCGTTTTCAGCGAAGACCTCACGCATCGCCTGATTGTAGGCCAGCGTGGTCTTGTCGGTCGGTTCTTCGCCCACGAAGCGAACAGTGATATTGAGCGCAGGTGCGATGCGGGTAGCAAAGATGGTCGCATCCAGTTTCGTCTGCGCAGCGAGCTCATCCGTGCCTTTGATGAAGTAGGTCGGGAAGGTCGCATTGGAAATGATGAAATCCCCGCCGGAAATGACTTCGACACCCTTCATATCCTTCACGCCCTGCTTGATGAGAGTGAATCGGTTCGAAAAGGGGAATACGCTCCTATCTTCCTGCACGGCAAAGATGATGACTTCATCACAGTTGTTATGCGCGTACTCGACAAGGCTTCTGTGTCCCAAGGTGAAAGGATTGCAGTTCATGACGATCGCACCGCGGTTCTTCCCTTCCCCGCTGCCAAGGAAAGTACGCACGCGCGCGAGATAGTCTTCAAGTGTATCTGTACCTGACTCTAAAAGCGCTGCATACGGCTCAGCGACAGCCACACACTTGAAGCCCATGTGTTCAAAGACCGGTACATTCTTCGGCTTTGTGAAGATCTGATTTCCATTGATCCCGCGGCGGTTGGATTCCCCCTGCAGGTTCCTGATGATGCGGTGAGTCAGACCTTTTCGCTGATAATCGCTGCTGATCGCAATATCTCGCATGACGCGCCCGCCGAGCGAACCAGTGCCGATGAGCTTGCCATCATCAAAAAGTCCCATGGTATAGTCAATGATCCCCGTAAAAGTCAGATCAAAGCCTTTCAGAAATTCGACAACTTTTGCTTTTTCTTCAGGATCGGTCAGGAATATTTCACGTTCGGTAATCATATTGAGGTCCTCCTATAGGAAATCGCAGCCATGCCGCACTTACAGAAATGCTGATTTCCTTTCAAAATCAGTGTTTCCATAGAAATAGTCTTTTGTTTCGTGCTCTCATTATAACATATGCATGCGTATATGTATAACTCTTTTAGATAAATTTATCTATTTTAGAGATAATTGTTTAAGGTTCTGGGTTCAAGGTTCTGGGTTCTGGGTTAGCCCGTGAGCGTGCTGGTCCTTGATTCCGTTTGAAAGCTCTGCCCGAATGAGGAATCAGAAATGAAGGTGGCGGTTTCGCCGCGAATATATATGGGGCAAAGTCAGAAAACTATGAAAAAGCGGCTACCGCAACCCGTTAAACCCCGAAGTTTGAAAGCGGAGATGAGTAGCCAGGGATTAGGGATTAGTAGTTAGGGATTCTCTCGTATTGTCATTTCGAGCGTAAGCGAGAAATCTTTGTCATTCGCGGCTCAGCGGTCGATGTTTGGAAATCCCAAACGGGAAACCTGCTATCCGTCGACACCTTGGCATCGCCACTATTTATACTCCGCGGCGCTTCCATATTTTATGCGCCGTACCCCCCCGTTGAACCCATAGAACCCATAGAACCCGCTCCCCCCTTTTCGCCTGCAGTCAATGGGACGGAGCGCCCCGTGGGCTAACCTTGAACCCCAAGACAAAAAACGGTTACACCGCCAGCTGGCGGTGTAACCGTTTTCCTAAGGAAACAACGATTGAATCAGCGTTTCCCTTACTATGTTCAATTTCCGATCTTCTTTGCCATCCACTCCATGGCTTCGCCAAGGATGTAGAGGGAGCCGCAGATGATGACGACATCGCCATCTTTGGCTTCTTTCTGTGCCGCATCCAGTGCTTTCGTGACAGACGGCTCTGCCGTATGCACGGCTGCGATCTTCTGCTCATCGATCATGGCAGCGATCTCTTCCGGCTTTCTGGTGCGCGGTGTCGGTGCTTCCGTCAGGAATACACGGTCACCCTTGCGGATGAGGAGCTGGATGACGGTCTCCGTATCCTTGTCCTGAAGAGAAGTGAAGACGAGGACGCGGCGCTTGTCCGGGTACTGTTCCTCGATCGCTTCCTTCAGCGCTTCAGCGCCCGCCGGATTGTGTGCGCCGTCCATGACGAACGGGATACCGCCCAGATCATGAATCTCAAAGCGACCCTTCCACTGGGCACGTGCAAGACCTTCACGCAGGTCATTCTCATTGACTCGCTCATCCTGCTTCATGATGAGCGTGAGCGCCATGGTCGCGACAGCCGCATTGACTGCCTGATGCGCGCCGACGAAGGGCACGAAGAGGAGACAGTTTTCGAGTTCCTTAGGCATATCCTTGCGCTTGACGACGACGACCTGTCCATGACCGTACTTACTGCGGGTATCGATCTCAAAGTCTCTTCCATAGAAATAAAGGCGCGCTTTCTTATCATGCGCTTCTTTTTTCAGCTGCTTCAGCGGTACATGCTGGGCTGCGGTGACGACAGGGATGCCCTCTTTGATGATACCGGCCTTCTGATGTGCGATCTCCTCCAGATTCTTACCGAGGTATTTCTCGTGGTCCATCGCTACATTCGTGATGACGGAAACGACCGGTATGATGACATTCGTAGAGTCGTAGAGCCCGCCCATACCGACCTCCATGACAGCGTAGTCGACCTTCTGTTCTTTGAAATACCAGAACGCCATAGCCGTCAGGAGTTCAAATTCAGTCGGAGCTTCGACGCCGTCAGCGATGGCTTTTTCTGCGGCCTCGCGGACGACGGTCGCAGCCTTCGCGAAGTCTTCCTTCGGAATATCATGGCCTGCGATGTGGATGCGCTCGGTGTAATCGATGAGATGCGGGGAAATGTAGCGACCGACTTTGAGTGTCGCATTTTCCAGCACACTGGTGATCATAGCCACCACGCTGCCCTTGCCGTTCGTACCCGTGACATGGATGACTTTGTAAGCCTTTTCCGGATGATCCAGACGTTCAAGGATGGCTTCGATGCGTTCGAGGCCCGGCTTGATCCCGAAGGAGGCTGCCGCTTCCAGATAGGCGATAGATTCTTCGTAATTCATGATTTCTCCTTACTATAGTTAGCTGCTCGCTGCAAGCAGCAGGCAGGTAGCGGATGCCCTCTGCCTGCTGCACGCAGTCAACGGTCTTTTAGCCAAGCTTTTCCAGGAACTGCAGACGTTCGTCCAAAGATTTCATCTTTTCTTCAAAGGTCGCCAGCTTTTCCTTTTCCTTCGCTACGACAGCTTCCGGTGCCTTGGCGAGGAAGCCCTGATTGGAAAGTTTGCCGGACGTGCGGGCGATATCTTTGGCCAGAGCATCTTTCGCCTTCTGGATCTTTTCCTTTTCCTTCGCCGTGTCGATGAGGCCTTTAAGCTCGAGGTAGACTTCAAGACCTGTGACGACAGCCGCATTTGCATTTTCCGGCTTTGCCGCATCTGCTGAAAGGAGCTTCATGCCTTCGACATGGCCGAGTTTTTCGAAGTATTCCTTGTTGTTTTCAAGGCAGGCTTTGAGATCATCACGAAGGACAGCGATCTGGATATGGCAGGCTTTATTCGGGGTAACACCCGCTTCAGCACGCATGTTACGGACAGCCTTGATGCAATCCATGATGCGGTCGAACTGTTCTGCTTCGGTCGGGAAACGGAGCGCCTCGTCCGCCTTCGGCCACGGAGCTCTTGCCAGCGTTTCGCCTTCATGCGGCAGATGCTGCCAGAGGTGTTCCGTGATGAATGGCATGAACGGATGGAGCAGTGCCAGCATGCGGGTCAGGGTGTACACGAGGACATACTGGGTGACTTTTCTATCCGTATTGTGCTCGCCATAGAGACGGCCCTTCGCCGTTTCGATGTACCAGTCACAGAAATAGTTCCATGCGAAGTTGTAGATGCTGTCTGCCGCTTCACCGAGTTCATACTTGTCAAGGTTCGTGCCTACATAGTCTTCGGTGTAGGCGAGACGGTCGAGGATCCACTTGTCGGCCAGCGTCAGCTGTTCCTTGGTCGGGACGAAATCCTTGTCATAGTCATCCAGGTTCATCAGGGTGAACTTGGTCGCATTCCAGAGCTTGTTGGCGAAGTTTCTATTTCCTTCGACACGTTCATAGTAGAAACGCATATCATTGCCAGGGGTGTTGCCGGTCACCAGAGTGAAGCGGAGCGCATCTGCGCCGTACTTTTCGATGACTTCCAGAGGATCGATACCGTTACCGAGGGATTTGGACATCTTACGTCCCTGAGAGTCGCGGACAAGACCGTGGATGAAAACGTATTTGAATGGGATCTCTTTCATGAATTCCATGGACATGAACATCATGCGGGCTACCCAGAAGAAGATGATGTCGTAGCCGGTGACCATGGTGGAGGTCGGATACCACTGCTTCAGCGTCGGTGTCTGATCCGGCCAGCCCATCGTGGAGAATGGCCAAAGCGCAGAGGAGAACCAGGTATCGAGTACGTCCGGATCCTGATGGATATGCTGGCTGTGACACTTCGGGCATTCTGTGAGGTCGGTGCGGGATGCAGAGACAGCGCCGCAGTCATCGCAGTACCAGACCGGGATACGATGCCCCCACCAAAGCTGGCGGGAAATGCACCAGTCATGGATGTTCGACAGCCACTGGATATATGTTTTCGAGAAACGTTCCGGGACGAACTTGGTCTTACCGGAGGTAACAGCTTCCATAGCCGGGCCGGCAAGCGGTTTCATCTTGACGAACCACTGCTTGGTGGTCATCGGTTCGACGATGGTCTTGCAGCGGGAGCAGTGACCGACCGCATGCTTTGTTTCTTCGATCTTGACGAGAAGACCGGCTTCCTTGAGATCCGCAATGATGGCTTTTCTCGCTTCGTAGCGATCCATGCCGACATACTTGCCTGCCTTTTCATTCATCGTGCCATCTTTGTTCATGATGACGATGGTCTCGAGCTGATGTCTCTGGCCGACCTCAAAGTCATTCGGGTCATGCGCCGGTGTGATCTTTACGCAGCCGGTACCATAAGCCATGTCAACGTATTCATCGGCAATGATCGGGATCTCACGGCCGGTGCCGGGAAGTGCGACCTTCTTGCCGACGAGATCCTTGTAGCGTTCATCTTCCGGATTCACAGCGACAGCGGTATCGCCCGGGATGGTTTCCGGACGGGTGGTCGCAATCTGGATGTATTTTCCCTCTTCGCCGGCGATCGGGTAATTGAAGTACCAGAGATGTCCGACTTCATCTTCATGTTCGACTTCGATGTCGGAGAGTGCCGTCTGGCAGCGCGGGCACCAGTTCGTGATGCGGAAGCCCTGATAGATCAGGCCTTTTTCATAGAGGGAAACGAAAACCTCACGAACGGCACGCGCACAGATATCATCCATGGTGAAACGTTCACGGGACCAGTCGCAGGAAGAGCCGAGGCGGCGGATCTGCAGACCGATGCGGTTGCCGAATTTTTCCTTCCACTGCCATACACGTTCCAGGAATTTTTCACGGCCGAGATCATATTTATTGAGACCTTCTTCAGCGATCTGCTTTTCGACCTTGACCTGCGTTGCGATGCCGGCATGATCTTTGCCCGGCAGCCACAGGACATTGTAGCCCTGCATTCTCTTGTAACGGATCAGAATATCCTGCAGGGTATTGTCGAGCGCATGCCCCATGTGCAGCTGGCCGGTGACATTTGGCGGCGGCAGCACGATGCTGTACGGTTCTTTTTCAGGATCTGCTTCATCATGGAATACACCATGATCTTCCCAGAAGCTATACCATTTCTGTTCGATCTGACTGGGATCGTATTTTCCCAGATCTTTCATGTCTTCTGCCATATCGTTCACTCCTACAATAAAAAAATCTCCTTCATCCACATAGGACGAAAGAGTGCTTCCGCGGTACCACCTAAATAATCAGTAACTGATCGCTCATTCGCGCGTAACGTGCGCCGCGGACAGATCTCGCTGTCAGCTCCGGGGTGACCCGCTGTTTCCTTCCTGCCGCCTTTCCAGCCCCGGCGGCTCTCTGTGAGAAATTTCCCAGCTTCTTCCCATCTTTGCTTGTACATATACGTTAGTATGATAGCAGGATTTAAAGCAAAATGCAAGAGGAAAAAGGGAAAGGTTGGCGGGTTCAAAGGTTAGCCTCTGGGGCGTACTGCCCTTTGATTCCGTTTGAAATCTTCACTTGAATGAGAAATTAAAAATGAGAAATCCGAAATGGTGGTGCGGCGCATAAAATAAGGAAGCGCCGCGGAATTTTGATAGTGCTTCGCGCTGTCGTCATCCCGAGCGTAGCCGAGGGATCTTTCTAGGGAAACACTGATTCAATCGTTGTCAGATTTTACTCTTGAATCTTTATGCATAGCAAGGAATAACCTGACGAGAATAGCGAGCTATTTAAGGAAGGTTATGACGAAGCTATGTATAAAAATTCTTGTAAAATCTGACTCTGCGATTTAATCAGCGTTTCCCTTACACTGCGGTCAGTATCACATAAGCACCGGTCCGGAAACGACGCCTTGGTGCTACGTATTTCTGCTTTCACACATCCTTCGTTTAGCGGTCTGCAAGAAAGATTTCTCGCTTCGCTCGAAATGACGATACGAGAGTCTCATGTCTCCTAGTCACTCCTAATCCCAAATCCCTAGCCACTCATCCCTGCTTTCAAACTTCAGGGGTCAGGGTTAGCCCACGGGCGTGTCGCTCTTTGATTCCGTTGGAAAGCTTCACTTGAACGAGAAATGAGAAATGGTGGTGGCGGCTCCGCCGCAAATATATATTTTGCAGCGAAGCTGCCACCACAACCTTGAACCCATCAACCTGAACCCTGAACCCATTATATGATTTTCCTCTTCCTATAGATCACGCATGCAGCGAGGAAAAAGCAGAAGGCTGTCGACCAGAAGACCATACCATAGCCCCAATGCATTGCGATGGCGCCCGACGCCATGGGGCCGGCGACATTGCCCATAAGAGCGAAACTGGTCGAGAAGCCCATCACCATCGTACGCTTTTCCGCCGGCACCGCCGAGGCAAGGATGGTATTGGCCAGCGGCATGATCATCCCGAGGGAGAAGCCGGTGAGCCCACGCATGAAGCCCAGCGTCCAGACCTCCGGCATCAGGTACTGGAGGATGAAGTTCACGCCTGTCACAAGAGACGCAATGATGAGGATCCTCGGCATAGAGATCCGCTTAGCAAGGCGCGAGACATTGAGAGAAGAGGTGACGCTCGTGGCGCCTGCGATGAAGATGATGATCCCGACGATCGTCGCGACCGCCATGGCATCTCCACCCATCATTTCCTTGATATAGAGCGGGAGGATCGGACCGATCCCTGTCATCCCGCAATTGCAGAGAAACTGCAGCATGACCATCAGCCGGACGACGGGATTCTTCATAAAGTAGGAAAGCTGCTTCACGAAAGATTCCCGCTCCCTTGCCTGTTCCTGTCCGATCTGCTTTGGCACCATCAAACGCACCGCAGCGAGGCAGAAAAATGACAGAGCGCAAAAGATGATAAAGGGCATGCGATACCCCAGTGTATCGGCGATCATGCCGCCTACGAGCGGACCGAACATGACTCCCATGACCATGGATGCCTGAAAGACACCCATCGCCCACGTCAATTGCTTCTTTGGCGTCACATTCATGACAAGAGACATGCCGACTGCGACAAAGCCGCCGGACATGCCCTGGATCATGCGGAGGATCAGAAGCTCTATGGGCGATCGTGTGAAATACATCAAAGCAATCACCACGCCCAAGATGAAGAGGATCATGGACAGCGCAAAACGCGGACCCCGGCGATCGGCCTGCATGGACCAGAAAGGCGCCGCGATCGCGACGAAGAAGGGCGTCACACCCGAAATCAGCCCCGCCCAAAACGCCGCTTCTCCCGGGTCCGTGACGCCCAGCTCAGATGTAAGAAAGAGCGGTATGAAGGCAACGACGCCAATGATCGAGATTCCTGTCCCGATCTGTATCGCTGCCATGGTATACACGATTCGTTTCCAGTTTTGCATAGTATCAATGCCTCTTGAAAAAGTGACTAGTGACTAGTGGCTAGGGACTAGTCACTAGTCACTAGGAAAACACTGATTAAATCGTTGTCAGATTTTACTCTTGAATTTTTATGCATGGCAAGGAATAACCTGACGCGAATAGCGAGCTATTTAAGGAAGGCTATGACGAAGCTATGTATAAAAATTCTTGTAGAATCTGACTCTGCGATTTAATCAGCGTTTCCCTAGCTACCAGCCCCCATCACGCCCTGATTCTCTCGATCAATTTCGTCGTCGAGTATCCATCGACGAAGGAGAGTATCTCCACGCGCCCGGCGTACTCTCTTCCGGCAACTTCTTCCACCTTGTAGTCCCCGCCTTTGACAAGGATATCCGGCTTCAGATGAGACAGGAGCTCGGTCGGGGTGTCCTCCCCAAAGATCACGACGCCGTCCACGCTGCGAAGGGCAGAGAGCATGAACGCACGATCGTTTTCTCCATTCACCGGGCGCGACTCTCCCTTGAGCCGCTTCACCGACGCATCCGAATTCAGCCCTACGATCAAGTGGTCGCCCAGGGATGCCGCCTGCGCGAGGTAGGTGATGTGACCGCGGTGGAGCATGTCAAAGCATCCATTCGTAAATACGACGATCTCACCCCGCGCTTTCCATGCTGCGATCTGCGCTTCCGCTTCTTCCCACGTAAAGACGCGCTGCTTCATAAGTTCCCTTTTTCGTTCTTCTCTATCATTCATCCTGTCTTTTCCTTTCTACCTCTCTTTGATCCTCCAAGCTGCCTCTGCCATACCTGCGAAACGCTCATACCCCTTCTCATTCGGATGGAGACCATCATAGTACCATGCATCCTCCAGAGGGAACGCATGTGAAAAATCGATCAGACACACGTTGCTCTCCTTTGCAAGCTCTCGTAAGAAATCCCCATATGCCGCAAGATCCAGCTGATTCCTTTCATAGACGGCTTCGCTCTGCCATCCGCTCCAGATGCTCTCCTTCGTCGCAAGCGGAGGGATGCCGATCGTGAGCGGCACCTTTCCGGAGATCGAGGGCAGCCGCTCTGTCAGGCGCCCCTCCAGAGAAGAAAGACGAAAACCGCAGAGAATATCATTCGTTCCACCCATGAAGAAGAAGCCTTCCCCCGTCCCAGCAAGAGCGGCTGCTCCTTCGAGTGCATCCAAAATGTCCTCGGTGAGCGCGCCGCACTGACCATGGTTGTACCACTCCACCTTCGGATGCCGCTTTGTGAGCACTTCCACCCAGCCCTCGCCGGGAAGCGCCCCGTAGCCCGCCGTCAAGCTGTCACCGAAGCAGTGGATGGTGTGGATCGATTTTCTGTCCCAAAGCATGAGAGCACCGCCTTTCGTGTTTATTCATTCTTAGTATAGCACAAGGGGAACGCTTCGTGAAAATGCGCAACATATTCGAAAGGTGCAACGGATTCAGCAGGTTCAACAGGTTCAGAGGGTTCGCCGGGTTCTGAAGGGAAGGTGCGGAGCATAAGAATATAGAAGCGCCGCAGAGAATAGATAGTAGCGATGCCATGAGCTGACATTTCAGTCACCAGTCACTAGTCACTAGCCACTAGTCCCTCCAGAAGAAAAGAGCCGCGAGCACAAGGCTCGAGGCTCTTTTTTTACTTACGATCATCAGTCTTCAGTGACGACTTTCTTCGATCTCTTGAATCCATGAATGTGTTCAATGACGACGAAGAGCATCGGAACGATGAAGATCTGGAAAATGGTGGCGGAAAGCACACCGAATACAACGGCAATCCCCATTTCAGAGCGGGAATTTGCACCCGCACCGGTCGAGAGAGCCAGCGGGATGTTACCAACGATGAAAGCAAAAGATGTCATCAGGATCGGACGGAGACGGATCTTCGATGCTTCGACAGCCGCCTGAAGCGCTTCCATACCGTGATCCGTACGGACTTTCGCGTACTCGACGATCAGGATGGCGTTCTTCGCAGCCAGCCCGATGATGGTCAAAAGACCGATCTGGAAGTAAATGTCGTTATATACATGGAATGCCATGGCTGCCAGGCTCGCACCAAAGAAACCAGTCGGTATCCCGAAGATGACAGTGAATGGAACCTTCCAGCTTTCATAGAGAGCTGCCAAAGACAGGAATACGAAGAGCATGCCGAGCGAGAGGGCATATACCGTCTTGCCGCTCGCTTCACGTTCCTGGGCAGAGGATTCGACGAATTCGAAGCCATAACCATTCGGAAGGACCTGATTAGCGGTTTCTTCGAGCGCATCGAGCGCCTGCCCGGAGGAGTATCCATCCTTCTGCTGCCCGCCGACCTTGACGGCTGGGAAGTTGTCGTAACGAGTGATAACAGAAACGGCATTGGATTTCTTCGGAGTAATGAAGGTGGAGATCGGCACCATATTGCCCTTATTGTCGCGAACCGTCAGGAACTTGTTGTCCCCCGGGTTCGTGCGGTACTGGGTATCCGCCTGCGCGACAACCTTGTAGTTACGGCCATAAATGGTGAAATCATTGATCTGGACAGAGCCATAGTAGGCCTGAAGGGCGGTGAAGATATCCCCGACAGCCACACCATTTCGCTGTGCTTTTTCTCGGTCGATATCAAAATTATACGATGGGGTATCGCTTCGGAAGGTGGTGTAGGCCATCTGGATTTCCGGACGCTGGTTGGCTGCACCGAGGAACTCTCCGACGACGCGCTGGAATTCTTCATCCGATGCGCCGCTCTTGTTCATGATGTAAAGGCTGAAGCCGCCGGAGGCGCCAAGGCCTGGGATCGGAGGCGGATTCAGCGCCATCAGAGATACCTCCGGATGGGTCGCCCCATATGCCATGGCTTTGCCCATAATGGCATTGATCTGTTCGTTTGGCGCTTTGCGTTCATCCCACGGTTTCAGTTTGATGAAGGAAAGACCCGCATTTGGTTTCTGCCCGCCAGACAAAATATCAAAGCCGGTGACGCCCTGCGACTGTTCAATCGCCGGATCTTTTCCCATATAATCAAGGTAATCGTTGATCGCTGCATTCGTTCTGACATTGACAGAGCCTTCCGGCAAAGAGAATGCCGTGATGAAGAAGCCATTATCTTCCTGCGGAAGAAATGCTGTCGGAAGCTTGAAGAAAATACCGAAAGCTGCGACCGTGATGACGACAAGAACAAGGATCGGAGCAGCGATCGCATGTCCCATCTTCTGCAGGATCGCCCCATAGATCTCTACCATACGATCGAAACCATCATTGAAGGTATCCCAGAATCGATCGAGGAAGTTTTTCCTATTCTGCTTCTTCGGCGGTTTCAGAAGACCGGCGCAAAGAGCCGGAGTCAGAGACAGCGCGACGAAAGCGGAAATCAGGACGGAGACAGCGATGGTGAGAGCAAACTGTTTGTAAAGGATACCCATGATCCCGCCCAGAAAAGCGACCGGTACGAAAACCGCAGCCAGAACGACTGCGACGCCGATAACCGGGCTCTGTACCTTCTGCATCGCAGCGACAGTCGCTTCTTTCGGGCCCATGTTGTTATAGCGCATTTCATACTCGACGGCTTCGATGACGACGATCGCATCATCGACGACCAGCCCGATGGCCAAAACCATTGCGAAAAGCGTCAGGGTATTGATGGTGAATCCGAGAAGCAGGAAGGAGGCAAAGGTACCGAAGAGCGATACCGGGACCGCGATCATCGGGATGAGCGTGGATCTCCAGTTCTGCAGGAAAATGTACACGATCAGTGCTACGATGAGGAGCGCTTCGACGAAGGTATGCATGACCTCTTTGATGGAGGCATAGATGAAGTCCGTGTTATCCGCACAGATGACATAGGTCATGTCATCTGGGAAGCTCTTCGCATCTTCTTTCAGCTTCTCCTTGATCGCCCCCAGAGTTTCGAGCGCATTCGCATCATCGGTCAGAGAGAAGGCGAGGATCGCCGACTCCTGTCCCGCCGCACGGGAAATGAAGCTGTAATCCTTTGCACCAAGCTCGATACGGGCCACATCCTTCAGACGAAGCATGGAGCCGTCATCATTGGTACGAAGTACGATATCGCCAAATTCCTTCTCCGTCACAAGACGGCCCTTCGCCGTGATGATGTACTGGAAGGAGGCATTCTGATCGACCGGAGCGCTGGAAATGTTACCGGCCGCGATCTGCTTATTCTGCGAAGAAACGGCAGAAATGACCTCGCTCGCAGTGATCTTGTTCTGCGACATCTTCGTCGGATCCATCCAGATACGCATCGCGAAGTCAGAGCCGAATTCCTGTACGTTGCCGACGCCCTTGATGGACTTCAGCTCATCCAGGTAGTTCATGGAGAAATAGTTCTTCAGGAAGACATCATCATAAGTGCCATTCGGTGAGAGCAGGCCGACGACAAGTGCCATGTCCCCCGAAGATTTCTTCGTGCTGACGCCGATGGAACGGACTGTATCAGGAAGCCCTGCATCGGCAGCCGTGACACCGTTCTGTACACGGATGGTCGCCATATCCGAGTCCGTCCCCGTCAGGAACTGGACCGAGAGCGAATAGGAGCCATTCGAGTTCGATGTCGAAGACATATTATCAAAACCTTCGGCACCGACGACATTCTTTTCTATGACCTCAGCCACCGTCTGCGCTACGACCTCAGAGTCAGCACCCGGATAGGTCGCATGGACAGAGACCTGCGGCGGCGTGATCTTCGGATAGCGGTCGATCGGCAGTGAGAAAATACAGAGTGCCCCGGCGATCGTGATGACAAGAGCCACGACGATAGCAAAGATAGGGCGTTTAATAAAGAAATTTGCCATAGCTCCTCCCCTTATTTCTTAGCATCTGTCGTGCCATGCTGCACAGAAACGGCCTTGAGCGCCGCCTGTTCCAAAGCCTCGCGCGTGGTTTCTTCCGGAGCGACTGCCTGTCCGACACGGACTTTATTCTGGCCTTCGACGATGATCTCATCATTTTCATCGATGCCGCTTTCAATGATGGTATAGATGCCATAGGTCGCCCCGAGCTTGACTGCCTTCTGCTGGACCTTGCCATCGACGACGACATCGAGCATATCGCGGTTCAGGAGCTGTACTAGTGCCTTGGTCGGTACCAAAATGCTGCCCTTGGCGATTTCTGCATCAGAAACAACGGTCGCATACATCCCCGGTACGAGCAGGTTATCCGGATTTGCATAGGCTGCCTTCATCGTCAGCTGCCCGCCAGTCAGCCCCGGATTGATCTGGACGATCTTGCCGGTCTCCTGATAGATGGAGCCATCAGCAAGACGAAGCTTCAGGGTATCCCCGAGCGTCTCCGTGCCACTCTTATTCTTGGTGAGCGAAAGGTATTCGCTCTCCGACATATCAAACTGAACATACAGCGGATCTGCCGAGGAAATCGTGACGAGCGGCGTCTGTCCTGCCGAAGCGAAGGTGCCGATATTCACATCATCCATGGAGAGCGTCCCTGTGAAGGGAGCTGTCACGATGGTATCGGAGAGATTATCCGATGCGATCGCTGCCTGCGACTGGGCTGCTTCGACGACGGCCTGATAGGACTCTGTCGCCGCCTTCTGTGCATCATAGGCCTGCCTGGAAATCGCTCCTGTCGCGATCAGCTGCTCATAGCGGGCGAGATCGCGCTTCGCATTTTCATAGGTAGCCGAAGCCTGCGCGACCTGCGCCTCTGCGGCTGCGAGAGAGGACGAATAAGTGCGCGTATCGAGGCGGAAGAGCGGCTGCCCTTCTGTGACATGGTCACCACCTTTGACGTATTTTTCCATGACTGTACCGGATACTTTCGCGCGGACCGGTACTTCCTGCAATGCCATAATGGAGCCGGCATACTCTCTCTGGATCGGCGTGTCCGACTTGAACGGTTTGAAAGTCGTGACCTTCATCGCCTGCTGCTGCCCCTGCTGCTGTTTGGCCGACCCGCATCCGCCGGTCATCATGCCGGCGGAAAGCAAAAAGCCTGCCGCCATGGCAGCTGCCAAAAATTTTTTATACTTCATACTCTGCCCCCTTACACATACCACCTTCATCGTGCGGTACTGTAGAAATCGCTAGTAATCGAATATAGTCTATCATAGCAAAGAGTTGACTTTAAGTCAAGAAGAGGTTCGTTTAGTTTTCGCAATCACCTGTAGGATTACAATACATGTGTTACACATTGAAAACATGAAAAGCGAGATATCCTTGTGATATAGTTAATTCGTCAAAAGAAACTTTTATCAAAGGAGTATCTCGCATGAACAGTATATCACAACTTATGAAATATCGTAGATCTATGGTCGAATATGCATTGAAGCATGGCGTTACTAAAACTGCCATCAAATACAATACATATCGCCAATACGTATATCGCTGGCTTCGACGTTATGACGGCTCACTGGAGTCCCTACGTAATAAATCCCGCAGGCCAAAACACCATCCCAAAGCACATACAGCTGCGGAATTAAAGCTCATTCAGGATATGAGGCGTCGAAATCCAGAAGCCGGTCTGGTGGTTTTCTGGGTAAAGCTGCGTCAGCGTGGATACAGTCGTTCAGTTACCGGACTTTACCGTACATTGAAACGCATAGGGGTGACTCCGGTGAAACCACCTAACCCCAAATATGTGCCCAAACCCTATGAACAGATGCTGTATCCAGGGCAGCGCATCCAGATTGACGTAAAGTTTGTGCCGTCCGCATGTCTGACTGGTGAAGCCAAAGGAAAACGCTTCTATCAATATACAGCCATTGACGAGTTCTCACGCTGGCGTTATGTGGAAGCCTTTGAAGAGCACAGCACCTACTCTTCCATGATATTTCTGGTGCATCTCGTTCAGGCTTTCCCGATGCCTATT
>OLNN01000690.1_pt1 | contig 33546 bp, 20 predicted proteins | sample 1672141 | NCBI WGS metagenome assembly OLNN01 (sample SAMEA3136652, study PRJEB25190) | human gut metagenome | biome: human gut; feature: human-associated habitat; material: faeces | place: Austria | collected 2013
TGCACCCCCTCGAACACCTTTTCGAGCGCATTGGTCGTCTTGCCCATGGCCGAAACGATGATGAAGAGGTTTTGCTCATCGTCGATAATCTTGCGCAGGTTGCGCACCCCGTCGGCATTCCTCACCGACGCACCTCCGAATTTATAGACTTTCATTATACCTTATTTTACTAACCTGACTAAAAATCGGCCGGTGCCTTCCATGGCCAGTGAAGGCAGCCGGCAATATACCGAAAACTACTTCGCAACGGGTTTATAAGGCACCCCGATGTTCTGGAACAGGAACGCATAGGTGTCCGCCTCCTCGTCGATACGCTTCGAAGTGGGTTTGCCTGCGCCGTGCCCGGCCTTCGACTCGATGCGGATCAGGATCGGGGCGTCGCCCGCCTGGCAATGCTGTATCTGAGCGGTGAACTTGAACGAGTGCGCCGGGACGACGCGGTCGTCGTGGTCGGCGGTCGTCACGAGCGTCGCAGGGTACTGCACACCCTCGCGGATATTGTGCAGGGGCGAATACTTATAGATATAGTCGAACTGTTCCTCGTTTTCGCTCGATCCGTACTCCACGGCCCAGCCCCAGCCGATCGTGAATTTGTGGTAACGCAGCATGTCCATCACACCGACAGCCGGCAGGCAGACGGCATAGAGGTCGCCTTGAACGACCTGGGAAGTGCCTGGGAAATCGGGCCGGTGTCCGAGGACTGCGAATCGCTCGTTTTTCAATACGACGTCAAACTCGGTGAAGGCACCGACGTAGATTTTCAGGTGGAAGGGGATCTATACAAGGATCTGTTGGCTTTCCAAGGCAAAAAGGTGCTGATGATGCCCTTGTTTGACGCCAACAATCTCCCGTATATGGAAAAGTATATCAGCAGCGTATCCTTCCAGCTGACGGGAGAAAACGATTGGAATTCCATTATCCCCTTCACTCCCGCCAATAGCACCGAGCACGCCTTTCAGTTGGAGCGCCCTACTTGGTATGACTTCTACGATCTGATTCAATCAAGCTACTGTTTTGGCAGCTTTGAGCCTCTGAATCTCTCTTCTGATGGAGAAACTGCGGTGTTCTATCTCGACAGTGCCATCCGAGAAAGCGCCGAATTGAGCGACCTGAGCGCTGTAATTTCTTTCTATAACTATTATGTGGATGTATTCGGCAGCAATCTGGAAAAACCCGTCGTCCTTCTGCGAACCAATGAAGACGGTGAAAGTTCCATCCTATCCGGCGTCGGAGGAGAAGGTGCGGCAATTTCTCTCTCCATGTACACCCCGGATGCCTGTCAAACGATGTCGCGCACCCTTTACCATGCGTTCTTTGACAGCAAGGTTCATGCGAGAAACTTGCATTATCAGCCAAATGAATGGTTGTATCGCGGCTTGGGGGACCGTTACATCAATGCCTCTGCGGATGCGCTTCCCCAAGAGTTGAAGGATCTCTATGGCATCGAGGTACAGGATAATCTCAATACCCGCTATATGAAGTATTTATTTGTCTCGTTGAAGGACCCCACCATGGCTGCCCTCTCCTCCGACATGGAGGGATCGATGGCAGCTGGACAAGAAGATTTTTACTTCAACGTCAAGGTGCCTCTGATCTTGGAAACCATCGAAAGCTTCACTAGCCAAACACAGGAAAACGCCCTGCTGCACTATTTGATGGAATTGCCCCAGCATCAGGATGTAAATATCTCCCGATTGATGCAGGATTTGTTGGGAGAAAACGAAGCCATGGTGCGCGCGTACTTCTCCGGGACCTCGTTCATTCCAAACTATTGGGACCTCTCTGCACAGAATTGGAGTCCGGAGTACACGGTCAATTTGTTGGCCAGCTATGAGGACAACCTCTCTGCTTTATTCGATCAGCAGTATGTCCTCTATCCTTACGATCCAGTCTTTTTGATTGAAACAGATCAACTAAAACAGGAAATTGAGGAACGCGGGCTGTCGTTTGCAACCCCGGAAGTAGAACAGTTGGTAAAGAACTATTCAGAGACACTTTACCTGCTCCTCATGCAGAATGCCCTGCGCGCCGACCTCTGCGGCATTGAGGATCCCGGCGCCGCGGGGGTAAAAACCGAACTCAATTCCCAGGAAAACGGGCAGATATGGGCTGACTATGTGGCCTCTGTTGGAATAGAGGAATCCATCTAAGCTGACAAAACATCGGTTTTCGATGTTTGCAGATATTTACAAACTAAGCCTGCGCTGTCACGTAGGCACAACCCAAACGAATTGAAAGGAGCGCGTGTAATCTATCGGGAAATCACCCAGCGCTTTTTAAAAATTTGCGCCCCGCTTTAGGCGGACGTGCAAACAAAGAAGGAGAAACGTATGAAAAGGAAAAACTTTAAAAAGACAGTCTCGTTCATGCTTGCAGCAATCATGGCAGCATCGGCCATGACCCAGGCAATGGCTGTCCGGGAAGACCCACCTTCCAATGCCCAGATCGACAGCAGCTGGACCATGTATCTGGTTCCAAACGCTCATATTGACACAGCATGGCAGTGGCCATTTGAAGACACGGCGCGAGATGTCATCAGCGATACTTTTAATCGCGCAGTCACAAACCTGAAGAGCAATGAAAACTACAAGTTTACTATGTCCGCTTCCAAGCACTATGAATGGGCCAAGGAATACTATCCAGACATGTATGAAGATGTCAAAGAGCTCATCGCCAACGGCCAGTGGGACAACCCCGGCGGCCAGGTGGTCGAGCCGGACTTGAACCTCCCCAGCGGCGAGGCTTTGGTTCGCCAGAGCTTGGAGGGGCAGCGCTTCTTCGAACAGGAATTCAACCAGATGAGTACGGTTGGCTATGTGCCGGATACCTTTGGCTTTAACGGCCAGTTCCCTCAGATCCTGAAAAAATCCGGTATGGACAATTTCGTCACTACCAAGTTGAATTGGCAGCAACAGAACACGGAACGCGATTCCGACATCTTTAAGTGGAAGGCGATCGACGGCACCGAGGTTCTCTCCTATGCGCCAATGAAGGATTATGTCAACATCTACAGCGACAGCCAAATCGTCAACGCACTCAAGCGCAATGAACAGACCGGAAAAGAAACCGGCGTTAAAAAGGCGCTCGGTATGATGGGAAATGGCGACCACGGCGGCGGCCCGGACTCTGGACAATACGCTACTGTTCTGAAGCAAAACGGTTCGGATGGGGTGCAAGGCGCCACGGTCGAAATGGCAACGATCACGGAATACTTCGACAGTGTGCGTGAAACAGAGGACCTGAGTAAAGTCCGGACGGTGGAAGGGGAAATGTACTTTGAAAACCACCGCGGCACCTATACTTCCTGGGCGCGTGTAAAAGAGTACAACCGTAAGAACGAGATCTTGGCCGAAAAAGCTGAGAAGGCTGGCACCCTGGGCAATTGGCTTGGCGTTCTTCCGAATGCAGGGAATGAAGAGATCAGCAAGGCGTGGGATAAGATCTTAATCAACCAGTTCCACGATGTTCTGCCGGGCTCCTCGATCCCGTATCAGTATGAAGTCACCTATAACAACCAGGAATTGGCCAAAAACCTGCTGAACAATGTCCAGAATGACGGCCTACAGGCCATCGCCTATAAGGCGGATACCAACGTCGACGGCACGCCGGTCCTGGTGTTCAACCCATTGTCTTGGGAACGCAGCGACATGGTGGAAACAACCGTAAGCTTTGCCGACGCTGTTCCGGAACAAATCGCCGTTTATGACGGGGATTCGTTGGTTCCATCCACCGTGACCTCCCGCGACGAAGAGAAAAAGACGGCTACCATTCGCTTCCAGGCAAACAATTTGCCGTCCGTCGGTTTTAAAGTCTTTAATGTGAAATCCGGCGATGGAACCGTTGAAACCAATCTCAGCGTTGAAGAAAATGAGAATCTCTTTGTCATGGAAAATGCGTTCTTAAAGGTCGAAATCGACAAGAACACGGGAAACATCGCTCAGGTTTACAACAAGAAAGACGGCAATCGTCCGGTCTTTGCCGACGGCTACCAGGGCAATGAGATCCATATTTATAAGGATACCGGCGGCAGTTCCTATCCTGCATGGGATCTGGTCATGGAGGAAATGAATGCCGATCCGATCGCTATTCTGGATGACACTCCCGAAGAGATTGAAATCATCGAGAATTCGCCCGAAAAGATTGTGGTGCGTGTCTCCAGAAGTTGGTCCGATTCCACCATGTACCAAGATATTACGATGTATCCGGACAGTGACCGCGTGGATGTCAAGATGCATGTCAATTGGAATGAAGATCAGCGCCTGATGAAGATTTCCTTCCCGTTTGCAGCTGAATCCGACCATGCCACCTATGAGATTGCCTATGGCGCCCTGGAACGTCCGACCACCCGCGACAACAGCATCGATAATGCAAAGTTTGAGGTTTCCGGTCATAAGTGGGCCGATGTCACCGACGATAGCGGTGAATTTGGCGCCAGCATCCTGAACGATTCCAAGTACGGTTGGGACGCCATTCAGCTGAAAGATGAAGATGGTAATGTGGAGGCCACCCGCCTGCGCTTGACCGCCCTGCGTTCCCCGATGGGCGCGGCCGTCCGTTGCAGCGGTTGGGACCCGGCGGCCTATTACATTGACAAGACCACCCATGATTTCACCTATTCCATCTATCCACATTCCGGCACCTGGCAGGAGGCCAACTCTGTCCAGAAGGCTGCCGAACTGAACTATAAGGCAGAAGCAGTCCAGTCCGAACGCCACGACGGAGACCTTGGATCTGCGTATTCCTTCGCGACCTCCAGTGCGGACAATGTGCCGATCAGCGTTATCAAAACGCCGGCCGACGATCCGGACGCAAGAGATAAGCTGATTGTGCGTGTCTATGAATCCGATGGCCAAGACAACACCGATGTCACCCTTACACTTCCTTCCAACGTGAAGTCCGCCAAAGAAGTCAACCTTTTGGAGGACGACGATGAGGATCTGAATAAGGAGATCACGGTTGATGGCAATCAGATTCATTTCTCCATGGATAAATACGAGATCACAACCATCGCGCTCGAGGTGGAACCTTACGGCGGCGAAGAGGTCCAGTTGAAGTCTGCTCCAGTCGATCTCTTCGATTACTACAACGTTGATGCTGTCAGTTTCAATGAGGACCGCAAGGACGGCGACTATGACGGCGAGGGCAACACCATTCCCGCAGAACTTTGGAAAGATTCCATCACCTTTGAAGGGGTCGATTTCCAGCTTGGACCGACCAACGACGGTTATGACAACGTGGTGGAGGCCAGAGGCCAAACGATCGCGCTTCCCGAAGGCAATTACAAGTATGTCTACCTGCTGGGCGCCGCAGCCGGTTCCGGTGAAAAGAGCGGCGTGTTTACCGTCAACTATGCAAACGGTGAACAGACCAACAAAGAGATCAAGTTCGCAGATTGGGATTCGGAGCTCTCCGGTTGGGACCGCTTCAGCAATACGGACATCCGCCCCTATGTGCGCGACCAAGTCGGTTACTTCTTCACCCATTTCCACAATGGTACGAAGGACCGCATGACAGTCGACAATTATCAATTTGTCTATGCAATTCCGGTCGATCCAGAGAAGGGGCTGGAGTCCATCCAGTTACCAGATGCATCCGGTATTAAAATTACGGCCATTTCCGTTGCAGACAGCGACTATCTGCGTGTTGCACAGGAACCCACTACACAGGAAACCATCACATTGCCTGCGATTGAAAATGTGCGTGCAGAACTTGTGACTGGCGAAGGCGCTTTGGGCGACAAGGCCACCGTCACCTGGGATGCAGCTGACAACATTTCCACTTATCGTATTTACCGCGGCACCAGCGAGGACTTTACCGTAGAAACCGGGACGCTGGCCGGAACAGTGGATGGCCGCAAGACCTCCTTCACCGATACACTCCCCGCTAATGGCGAGTATGTCTACAAGGTGGTTGCAACAGACAATGACAGCAATCTGACCGAGCTCTCCAAACCGTCCAATATTGTCAAGGGCGGGCTGGATAATGCCTTCCTCTCCGTTCCGAAGGATAAGATCACCGCTCCCGGCGGCTACACCAACGAGGAACCCTATAAGGCCTGCGATGGAAACACTTCTACCAAGTGGTGTTACCGTCAGGACGACGTTTATCTACAGGTTGATCTCGGTGAAAATAACAGCTGGACCATCGATAAGTTCACGTTGGTCAATGCCGGGAATGAAAACCCCAACTACATCACCCGCGATTTCCGCATCCTTACCAGCGATGACGGCGTAGAGTGGACCGAACGCGCAAATGTCACCGGCAATACGGAGAATGTCGTGGAGCTGGTCATGGAAGAGCCGGTAAATGCCCGCTACTTTAAGCTGATTCCGGACTATGCAGGCCAAACCGACTCTGACGCGAACTGTCCGCGTATCTATGAGTTCCAGGCATGGGGCCGCTCGAATGAGGCCGTTGCTCCTTCTGCTGAGAACGTCAACATCAGCCTTTATAAGGACCCGGACGATGCTTCCAAGGTCACGATGGATGGCACGTATACCTATGTAAATGCAACCCTGTCCGGCAAAGAAGGCGAGTCCAAGTTCCAGTGGTATCAGAGCGAGGACGGCGAAACCTTCACTCCCATCGACGGCGCAACGGGCTTGAGCTATACAATGGATAAGGCAGACGCCCTATCGTTGGCCGCTATCAAGTTCGAAGTGATTCCGGTCGATAAGGACGGTGTGGAAGGCGAGCCTGTGAGCAAGTCGGTCGTCATAAACGATGATACCAACATCCTGGCTGGTAAATCGGTTGAAGCAGATAAGCAGTTCAACGCTTCTGAAGCTGGCTCTATGCTGACGGACGGAGATTTCCTGACCAAGTGGTGCGCAGACGGTGTCTCCGAAAGCGATCCACGTGTTGCAATCATTGACATGAACGGCGTGTACGACCTGAGCAAGCTCACCCTGCGTCATGCGACCGCTGCATACGACGAAAAAGTCCCGGGCGCAGACGAAAGAGACCGGTTCAAGGAGTACAATACACGCAAATACAATCTCTATGTCAGCAATGACGGAAAAGAATGGACCCAGATCACCGCAGCAGAGAACCCGGAGGGACTCGGTGTCACCGAACATACCTACAGCAGCGGTGAAGCGGTTGGCCGTTATCTCAAGGTGGAAATCACGCAGGGCGTTGCTCTGAACGACGACGGCAGCCCGTACGATGGCAACAGCTGTGTACGTCTTTATGAAGTCATTGGAGAAGGCACCCTCCTCGACTTTGCAGACAAAGAGACCGATGACGGCGACGATGATAGCGACATCACCGATGTGGTACCTGAGAACGTCAAAGTGGTCAATGCAACTGCAGACCGCGCACCGATGGTTGGCGATACACTTGAAGCATCCTTTGATGTGGACGAACAGTATGTCGATTATGCGCGTTTCCGTTGGTTGGTGGCAGATTCCAAGGACGGTCCGTTCTCTCCGATCACAGACTCCTACTCTTCCACATTGCCGGTGACCGAAGATCTGGCTGGCAAATGGATTCGCGTCTCTGTGCGTATCGATCAAGGTTTGACGATCTACAGCAGCCCGGTCGAGGTTTCCGAGGACGTACAGCCCACAGAGCAGACTCTCACCGTTAGCTTCCCAGCAGGCGATGTGGAGATCCACGCGGAAGATATTGACATTGGTTTTGCAAACCTCACTGGCGTTTTGGAGACAGAACTTCTGTCCGGTTCCCCAATTCAACTGACCTTCACACCGGTTGCAGAGGGAAGAGAATTTGCAGCTATTTCTGTGAATGGAGAACCTATTCCGTTTGATGAAGAAACCGATACCTATTCGTATACATATGACGGAACGATGGATCGCGCCGACACGGCGTTGGACTTCTCCTTCACCGTTGTGAACAAGCTCACCCTGCGTTCCACAATCGAAGTCGCTGAGGGGCTTGTCGGCAGCGATGAGTATCAGGACGCTGTTACAGCCGTTCAGAAGAAGTTTGACAATGCACTCGAAACAGCGCAAAATGTAGAAGCTGATAAGACAGCCGATCAGAATACGATCGACCGTGCATGGTCCGAACTGCTGGATGCTATCCAAATGTTGAGCTTTAAAGAGGGCGATGTCTCCGCACTCCAGACGCTGGTCGAAATGCTCGCCGACCTGGATGAGAATGACTTCACTACGGACAGCTGGGAAAACTATTATGAAAAGTACCAGAATGCTGTGGATGTAATCAACGACAACAATCCGTTGGAAGTCGATGTCGAAAAGGCGACAAAAGAGTTGAACGAAGCGTTGAACAAACTTGTACGTGTAGCGAGCAAGGAGGACCTGAGCGTCGCTATTGCACAAGCAACCGTTATTTATAACGCACTCGATCAGTATGTTGAAGCTGGTAAGGCAGAATTCATAGAGGCGTTTGAAAATGCTCAGACCGTATTCAATAATCGCGATGCCAGCCAGAAAGCTGTAGACGACGCGGCAATTGCGCTGGTGGATGCAATGGCTGCTTTGCGCAAGATTCCGAACAAGGATGTTCTGAAGGAACGCCTCTATCAGGCGACCCATATCGACCGCAGCAAGTACACCCGTGCGAGCCTTGCAATCTTGGATGCAGCGATTGCCTTGGGCAACGATGCAATGGCGAACGACAACATCGGACAGGAAGAAGTCGACTCGGTTGCTGACACCATTAAGGAGGCCCAGGCCGGTCTTGTAACCGTATCGCACAACTCTTCCAATAGCGGTCATAAGGGTTCCAGTTCGTCCAATTCTTCCGGTAAGACTTCGGGAGAAGGCACCGCCGTGGCAGTTCCATCTGCAATCGTCACAGCGGCACAGGGCGTTTCTGCTCAACAGGCGTATGTCCGCAGCGACACCACGCTTCCGTTTACACTGAAACATGGTCAGGCCTATTGCTTCAAAATGACTGTCGTTGGTTCGGATGCTGTTCCAAGCTTTACAGTTGGCAATGGCAACGTGCTCAAGACACAGTTTGTCGCAAAGGCTGGCAACGATTACTATTACAGAGTATATGCGATTGGCACACCGGGCCAGAGTGCAGGCGTATACACGACACTGCCGGGTCAGAATGCGGTTAAGCAATGTTCTGTAACAATTGGCTAAATGTTTTCTAGTGGAAGCCAAAGGGATAAAAAGGGTTCGATCATCCAATCCAAGCAGAACCCTTTTTATGAAACACCAATGACGACACTCCCAAGCAATCTTTAATAAGGCACTGTGCTGGATTTTCTATCCAGCACAGTGCTTTTTCTAGTTCTTTTTTATGATTTCTTTGTATCCGTTTTTCCAGTTTTCTTCATCCATTTAAATAAAGAATAAAAAGCTTTCTTTGAGCAAAACAACTAAATTGTCTAAACGTTGGTTCTGTTTTAGATAGTTTCCCGTTGAAAATCTATATATTTTTTGCTTTTCTATTGATTTTGTAGTATTCATTCATAAAATAAACACTTTTATACTCGACTTAAAATACAAAAATAATACCAGTATTTCCAAAAAAATTACTAATACTTTTATGAAGATCCATATAAAATGTATTTTAAACCGTTTGCTTTTCAAGCGGCCTCGTACTACAGATAGGAGGAACGCCCTTTGCAAAATACAACGTTTAGTCGTATCTTTGTGGGATTGATGGCTATGCTTCTTTGCATCCATCCCCTTGTAGCATGCAATACAAGCCACGAACCCGATCCTTATCAAACCGTCGGCGAAATTGCTGGACAGCCGGTCGCCTTAGGGGAATTACAGCTGTTTGTAGACGATGTTCGCCAGCAGACCAACAGTTATTTCAAAAAGAACTATTCTCTTGATGCCATTACAGAGGAAGAATGGCGAAAAGATTTTTCTGGTGAATCACCGGTCGACTATGCCATTGGGCTGGCCATGGAGGAATTGGTTCCCTATAAGGTAGTCGAGCAAAAGCTTGTAGAGCTCGGTTCTTCCGAAGATTTCTCCTATCGCGCCTTTGTCAATCGCTGGCAAAAAGAAAATGAGGACCGACAACAAAAAGAGGCATCTGGAGAAGTGATCTACGGCCCTGTCCAATACACAGAACGGGTCTACTACGATTATCTGAATGAATCCTATCAAGAGGAATTGGCAGCCCAGTTGCGGCAGGAACCGACGGAGGAGGAACTCCAGGCCTTTTATGACGATAATCCGGATCTCTTCCAGGAATTTGGCAGCGTAACCTTACAATGTGTAGTTCTTCCGCAGGAGGACTTTTCTCAAGAACAGGGCGAAGAAGCGCGCAATATTCTCCTTCAGGCATTGGAGGCGGGGGCTACCTTCGCCGATGCATCCGTTCAAGCGGGAATTGACGAATATACACAGGAACGAACGTTTACAGCGGAGGACCTCAGTAGTCCAGATGTCCGTGCATTTCCAGATGTGGAAGACGCTGTTTATACCTTACAGCCGGGGGATACAACGGATTTGATACAAAACGGCGACCTAGAATGGCTTTTCTTTTACTGCGAAACGCGCCAGGAGGGTGGACGGACTCCTTTTGCAGAATGTAGAGATGCATTAGAGGAGATCTACGTCGAACAGGCTTTTGATATGAGTTTGGAGCAGGCACAATCGTCTGCCCAAATCATCATATATGACCAAGCGAGAGAGTTGATCGACTGACGGTTTCTGTTCTTGAAAGGAGGAGGGAAGAACCACAGAAACCTTGCTGAATGAAAAGAAAGGGAGGATTTTTATGCAGTTTAAAAAGGGAAGTGTATTCACAAAAGTGCTCTCCCTGACTCTGGCAATTATGGTATCTGCCAGCAGTCTTCTCGGAGGTACCGCTTTTGCTGCAGAGACGACGGAACTGGATTCCGGCCGTGCTGTAAATGGGCTTTCCTCCGCTGCCAACACGGAAGCGGAAAAGGATGATTTCACTACCGTTGAGAACTATGCTCTGAATGGAAGTATGGAAGAGGATACCAACGGTGCGCTGACCTACTGGACGCCAAACCTTATGGAGGGCAGCGATGACAACACCATTGCGAAGGCCACCAGTATTCGGTATGGTGATGTCAACATCGGCAAATACGACAATTATTTTGCCGCCATTCGACCGGGCAGTTCGTATGTTCCTTATGAAGCGGCTCTGGAGCAGTTGTTGCTGCTGCCAAACGGCACCTACACCCTCTCCGCTTATGTCTATTCCGTTACCACCGCGGAAGACAAAGAGAACGGCGCATATGCCAAGATGTATGTCTACGAGGATGACGGTCTGGAAGCCATTGAAATCGATCTGGACGAAACCAGCGAATGGACCCGGGTGGTTATCCCGGATATCACGATCACGAATGGAAAATGCCGCATCGGCTTTGGCCTGAAATCGGTAGGCGCCGGTGAAGAAGAGGCCCGTGCGTTGGCAATCGACGACGTTGTCCTGTCCATCCCGGCGGGCACTGTCAATGGCACGATAACCAGTCCCGATGGCGACAAGGTTGCCAATGCTACAATTCAGATCAAAGATAGCACCGATACAGTCGCTTCCGTCACCACGGATAGCGAAGGTTCCTATGCAATCGATGTACCCGCTGGAGATGATTTTGTTGTAACCGCTTCCAAAGCGGGCTTCCGCTCGGTCACAGAGGAGGGTGTCTCCTTTGTGGAGGGAGAAGAAACGACCTTGGACTTCCAGTTTACGGAGATGGTGGAGGAAAATGCCTACTACGTAGACGCCGAATTCGGTGACGACGACAATGACGGCCTATCGCCAGAACGCGCATGGAAAACCATCGCCAAGGTGAATGAGACCGTTTTTGAACCGGGCGATTCCATCTTGTTCAAGGCCGGTTGTTCCTGGGAGGGAGAAACCCTAAAGCCCCAGGGCAATGGCGAGGAGGGAAACCCCATTCATGTTGGCAAGTATGGCGAGGATGATCTATATCCGGTCATCCACGCAAACTATGTGCCGGGAACCCCTCTCTCTGAAATGGAGACCAACAACAAAAACGCTTTGGAGATCACGGGCATCAGCCACTGGGAGTTCCGCGATCTGGAATTGACAAACTACGGCATCTACAATGACGACTCTACAGCCAATGAGCAGAAGGGCCGCCGCGCGGTTACGATTCGTTCCGACGGGGGAACCATGGAGGATGTCACTTTGGATGGATTATACATCCACGACATCAACGGCTGGAACCCGAAGAGCAACAACGGTGCAGCCATTTCCTTTGGCGCAAATGGACAGACCTATATCGATGGATTGACCATTGAAAACTGCTTGATTAAGGATGTGACCCGTGACGGCATCACCGGCGGTGGCTATACTGGCACCCGCCCGTGGGGATGGAACTCTTGGGATAAGCAGAATGGCGTCCCGCTTCGCCATAAGAATGTTGTGATCCGCAACAACGTCCTCGATACCATTGCAGGCGATGGGATTGTGCCGGGAGGCACCTATGAAGTGCTGGTTGAACACAACTTGGTCAGCCATGCCAGCAACAACCCTACCCCCTATCCCAATATGAGCGGCAATGCAAAGTCCAACCTTTCTGCCGCCGTATGGCCGTTCGATGCGGACAACTCGATCTTCCAGTACAATGAAGTCTGCTATACGGGTGTTCCGAGAGGAACAGAGGTGGCAGACGGTGAAGCATTTGACTCCGACTATTACTGTGTAAACACCCTGTTCCAGTATAACTATAGCCATGATAACGAGGGTGGATTCCTGATGCTCTGCGGACCGGCATATGCCTATAACGACGGCACGGTTGTGCGCTATAACATCAGCGAAAACGACGGTTCCCTGTATGGCAAACGCACGATTTTTGAAATTGGCGGCGGCGGTGGCGTCGACCACAGCTACATCTACAACAACACCATCTATACGAGTGAGGATCACTCTGTGTTCTCCGTCATGCGTGGCGAACCGTGGGATGGAAAACCGAAGGGGACCAATTTTATCAATAACATCTTCGCAATCAATGGAAACGTGGCGCAGTTTGGCTTTGCCGGTGACCCGAGAGATAAGGGCAAGGAAGGTATTGTCACATACGACCACAACCTGTACACGGGCACGCTCTTCGAGGGTACACTGAAGGATATGCCGGAGGATAAGAATCCTGTATTTGGCGATCCAAAGTTTGTCGATCCCGGCAACGCTGGCGACGGGTATGAGAATGCGAAGGCTTATCAGATCCAAGAAGGCTCCGCTGCCATCGGCGCAGGAATGCAGATCGATCAAAGCTGGTTGGGTCAAAAACTGGATACTATGTCCTACACAGCTGGTGACGGTTCCACCGCAGAGAATAAAGCGGTCTATTTCCATGTAGATGGCGAAGAATTCCAGTGGCAGAATCCAAATGGCGGCATTGACTTCTTCGGCAATCCGCTGCCTACACGAAGCGCCCCTGACATCGGCGCCCACCAATTCTCGGTAGAACCGCCAATGCCGGAAGAGCATACTCTGACGGTTCAGTTCGACCTTACAGCGCAGATGGTCGGCGAAGGCATGGATATTGAAATTGCCAACAAGGTGGGAAGCTATCAGACGCAGGTGATGGGCGGAGATCCAATTACCTTTACATTCGTTCCCACCGCAAAAGGACGTGAATTCCGCAGTATTACGGTGAATGACCAGCCCGTTATCTTTGACGAAGACACCAATACATACAGCTATACCTATGAGGGCACCATGGATAACCAGGATATGAATCTGGTCTTCCACTTTGAGGTCGTTACAAAGCAAGCTCTCGTTACTGCTATTGAAGAAGCTCAGGCTCTTGTCGGAGGAGACGAATATAATACGGTGATCCCCTCCATCCGCAAGTTGTTCGATGAAGCATTGGCAAGCGCTAAGGTTGTCCGTGATAACAAACAAGCAACGCAGGATGAGATTGATGCCGCTATAGAGCAGCTCTTAAAGATTATTCCGTTCCTAAGCTTTACTGCTGGCGATACCACTGCATTGGAAAGCTTATTGGCTGTTGTTGATAAACTGGATGAAGCAAATTATACCGCCTCCAGTTGGGCAACCCTTCAAGAAAAAGTTGCGCAAGCCACAACAATCGTCGAAAAAGAAGAGCCCCTCAAGGTCGAGGTCGACGAAGCTTATGAAGCACTCTACAATGCTTTGACCAGCCTAGAATACAAGGCCGACACCAGCACTTTGGAGGCAGTAGTAGCGCGTGCTCTGGAGATCGAAGCTGTATTGAAGACCGATTACCTGGAAGTTGGCCAAGCCGAATTTATAGCTGCTCTTCGTTTTGCACAACAAATTCTTCAAAAGCCTGAACCAACCCAGCAAGAGATCGCAGATGCAGCAGACGCGCTCAATTTAGCAATGGCAAATCTTCGTAAGATTCCGGACAAAACCGCTTTGGAAAGCCTGGTGAAAGAGCTCAGCGCTATTTCCGGAGATGGTTATACAGCTGAAAGCTTTGCTGCTCTGCGCGCTGCCTTAAACATCGCACAACAGGTCCTTGCTAATCCGGAGGCAACGCAGGAAGAGGTGGATTCTGCCCTTTCTACCTGCAAGGATGCAAAGGAGAAGCTCAATAAAGTACACAATTCCTCCAGTGGACACCATTCAAGCAACTCCGGCAATTCCAGTTCGTCCGGCAATATCTCTGGAAACGGTACTGCCGTTGCTGTGCCGTCCACCATCGTCGCAGCTGCACAAGGTGTATCTGCACAGCAGGCCTATGTCCGCAGTGATACGACGGTGAACTTTACTCTGAAACACGGGCAGGCCTATTGCTTCAAGATGACCGTGGTAAACGGAAACAACCAGACGCCGAGCTTTACCGTAGGCAACGGTAGCGTTCTCAAGACGCAGTTTGTGGCGAAGGTTGGAAACGATTATTACTACAGAGTGTATGCAACTGGCACACCGGACCAGAGCACGGGCGTTTACACGACATTGCCGGGCCAGAATGCAGTCAAACACTGCACGGTGACCGTTGGTTGAATCTCGAACAACTTGTGAAGGGCATAAGCCATTCGATCAAGGAACCGCTGCTGGAAGAGAACCTGCGTAGGAAATGCCTAAGGTGCGAAAGACGCTGGGCGTCCATCAGGCTAGAGTACGGTTGTCTACACGACACTGCCTAGCCAGAATGCGGTGAAACACTATACAGTGACGGTGGCATAAGCATTCGGGAAGAAAAAAGAATATGGAATGTCTCTGACGGATAGCTTTTCTACATGTAAATGTATATTAATCACATGTTGATGATTCGCTCATAGGAGCAAATACATAGGAAAGCTAAAGCAGAGATATTCCATCCATATGACCCAGCAGGAGAGTTCGCAAACGAAAATGCGAAAACCTCCTGTTGGGTCAAACTTTTTATAGGCATTGGATGTATTGTATGGTGACGATATTATACAGTAACAGTTGAAGGATAAGGGGAAATGCTTGGGGTTTGTATAAAGTTTGTTTCCATCGAAGAAATCCGGCAATAATCGATAAATACCGGAATCGTGTTGTACAAAGAGTGAAAGTAACTCGTATCCAATCAAGGATTGGCAGTTAATAGCAGGGAACTTCCATAGACATCGGCCTTTCGATTAAACAACCGCTGTTGGAAGAGAGCCAGTATAGAAAACGCCATAGGTGTGAAAGACGCTGTGCGCCCATCGGATCAGAGTAAGACGTTTACACGACACTGTTTGGGCGGAACGTAGCAAACCCTGCATAGTGACCATTGGCCAAATATCGGATACGCTTCGAAAGGTATGGAAGTATCCATATCCGAACCCGACCAAATATCTGACAGCTGGTAGTGGGGAAGCTTGCGCAGAAACCGTGGCAGATGTGAAGGACACTGTGTGTCAGTTAACAGGAAGTTTTATTGTAACCCCATGTGTAAAGTATAAAAGATATGTTATCACATGATTCAGTTCATGTAGGTGGTGGGACCTGTGGATAAATGTTTTCATAGATATAAGGAAATAAAAAATATTTCGCAAGCTTTCAGATTTTTCTGTATTTTTAAAAGGATTTCTCTTATGTATGGGTCCCCTAATTTCAGGGCATTCAATTGAATAGTACAGGTGAATCATGTAGGCAACCAGACACATGTTTATAATGTGTCCGGCTGTTCTTGTTTCTTCTTAGTTAAAATCTGGGCGGTGAAGGGCCTATTTTTGGGGGAGAAAACGCAGGAATATAGATACAGAAATAGATTCACAGGTTTGCTTATAAAAGCTGCTCAATAAGGAGGGGATAAAAAGGAACCGCTTCTGTTGGAAGGGGAGGGAGTGGAAGATTTCCCATTACAGATTTGATACTGTTCAATTTGCGCAGAAGATGCTATAATAGCAAAGATATCAGTGGATTTTTTAGAACTATTTCTTATATTAGGTTAAAAAATAGACGATGTATTCCAAAATAATAGGGAATATGGATACAGAATCATCCCTTTATCGATCATGGGGTTGCTTGGAAAAGGAGGGCTGCGGATTGTCTCATAGATTGCGCATTTGGTGCACGGCGGTTGCCGTAGCTCTGGTTATTTCGACGCTGTTTTCAGGGTGCTCTCTATCGGCCTTGGACGCGCAGTCCTTAATGCGTCCGCCGCGTCCCACAGGGGAGCGTGCACAAATCCACGATGAATTGGAAAAATCGGCGGGCGGAAGCCTGACCCTCAAATATCCCAGTCGGGGGGAATACCGTTCGGCCATTGTTATGCATAGCCTGGTAAGCGCGGGGCAAGAGGATGCTATTGCTTTTTACCAGAAAAAGGGCGATAGCGCTGGCATCAATGTCATGTTTATCCATAAGCAGGAGGACAGCTGGAAAGCGATTGGTGACTTTAATAATCCAGCCAGTACGGTGGATAAGATTTGTTTCGGCGATGTAAACGGCGATGGCCACGATGAGGCTGTGATCGGCTGGGGAAGCAACATCAACAACTCTACAACCATCTGTGTGTATTATTTTGATCGGGGGGAGATCCATGAACTCAAGTTGGAACAATCCTATACCGAAATGGTTGTGATGGACTTCGATGATGACCGGTGCGACGAGATTTTTACCGCGAGCGTTACGGTGGGCGACCAGCCGGCCATTGCGCGGCTTTTGCGCGTAAAAGACAATCAGCCGGAAATTGTCGGCTCTGCCAATTTGGATACCACGGTGACTAGTTATGCTTCTACAGCAGCTGGAATCATCAGCGAAACCGGGGAACTGAAAGGGGTTGTCCTCGACGGCCGCAAAAGCGCAGATACCCTGGTGACGGAAATGCTGTACTGGGATGAAGAGACTTCTACTCTGCAATCTCCGTTTTACGACAGCAACGCACAGACATCCAATTACACCACGCGCAAAACGCGCGCTGTATCGCAGTCCATCGGGGACAGCAAGATCATCGAGATTCCAATCGTAACCCCTATGCCAGGTTATACAGCGGACAATGCGCCCGATGAGACAAGCTATCTTACGAACTGGCACCGTTTTGATGAGCGGGAGGGAACGTTGGTGCGCAGTGTTTCCATGGTGATGGATTATACCGACGGGTATTCCTTTTTAGTGCCGGACATGTGGCGTGGAAAGGTCAGCACCCGGATGGATGCAGCCACGCGTACTCTGACGTTTTATGAATGGGTTGTTGCAGATGAAACGACGGGGTCAGGGGCGATGGGCGCGGCATTATTGCGTCTACAGGTGTTTACCAAGGATAAATGGGAAAAACAGGAGGGAACAGACGGCTATTATCAGTTGGTCGATAACAACAATCTGGTGTTTGCCGCGTCGATTCCCACACCGGATAACGCACTGTCCCTTACTATCAATGATATAAAAAGCGGATTTGAACTGATTCATCAGGAATAAACGTCGTCTTTGCACGCTGCCTTTATTCCAGGATAGTGATACAAAACCCATGGGGGAGAAGCCCCTGTTTTTCGATGGGGAAAAGCGGAACAGCCGCTGGAACGTTCAGGTGGAAAGGTTGTATTGTTATGAAAAAAGTACTGGTTGCGGAGGATGAACAGGCCATCCGCGAATTCGTTGTAATCAATTTGAAGCGCGCCGGTTATGAGGCATATGAGGCTTCAAACGGGGAAGAGGCGCTGGAGACTTATGAGCGGGAGGGCAAGGATTTTGATGGAGCCATTCTCGACATTATGATGCCCGGAAAATTCGATGGCCTTGCCGTTTGTAAGGAACTGCGAAAGCAGAGCGGCTCCATTGGTATCATTATGTTGACGGCGCGCACCCAAGAGATGGACAAAGTCAGTGGGTTGATGATGGGGGCGGATGACTATGTGACAAAGCCGTTCAGTCCTTCGGAGTTGGTCGCCCGTGTGGATGCCGTTTATCGCCGTGTTGCGCTTGCACAGATGCGCGACGAAAACAATTTTAAGGAGGAAATCCGCTCTGGCGAGTTCGCACTCAATTTGCGCAACCGCACATTGATGAAGCGTGGCACGCCGATCGAATTGACACAGGTAGAATTTCAAATCATGGAATACTTTTTTTCCAATCCTGGCACAGCCCTGGACCGTTCCGCCATATTAAAACATGTTTGGGGGGAAGCCTACTATGGGGAGGAAAAGATTGTCGATGTGAACATCCGTCGCCTTCGTATGAAAGTAGAGGATGAACCCAGCAACCCAAAGCACATTGTCACGGTTTGGGGCCTGGGCTATAAGTGGGAAGCGTAAGGCAAGGCGATTGCTTGAGAGAGGAGGGGAACCCGCATGGTGGTAAAAGGCATTACAAAACGCTGGCTTTTGAATAGCCTTGGTGTTATACTGATCTTAATCATTGCGCTGGTTTTCAGCCTTTCGTTTGCCATTCAGAATTATATTTATTACGGAATCCAGCAGGCAATCAACGGCCGTGCGGGAGAGATTACCAATGTCTTTTCCGATTACGGGCAGCGGTCCTCGCAGGATTTTATCACGGTTGCACGTAACTATGTAGAGAATTTCCCCAATAAAGAGAGCATGGAATTGATGGTCTTTAATGCAGAAGGCCACATCATCACGACATCCATCGGCTTTGCCCCCGATGAGAGCCAGCCAATGCCGGACTATCAGCAGGCTTTGGCAGATTCCAATGGCTATGGAACATGGACCGGGAATCTGACCAGCGGGGAGAAGGTGATGGCCGTCACACGGGTGATCCATAACAATGCCGGCAGTGTTGTGGGGGGCGTGCGGTATGTTGTCTCTTTGGAGGAGGCAGACAAACAGATCGGGATGCTGGTGTGCATCTTGATTTTAGCAGGCGCTATTATTTTGCTGTTTATCTCGGTTTCGAGCTACTATTTTATGAAGTCCATTCTCACGCCGATCAAAGAGATCGGCGCAACCGCGCGGCGTATCGCTCAAGGCGATTTTAAAGCGCGCATCGAGAAGTCAAACGACGACGAAATTGGGCAACTGTGTGATACCATCAACGACATGGCGGTAGAGCTGGGGGCGGCGGAAAAGATGAAAAATGATTTCATTTCCTCTGTATCCCATGAGCTGCGTACACCTTTGACAGCTATCAAGGGATGGGCGGAGACGATGCAGGGTGGCGGAATGGACGACGCCACGTTTGACAAAGGAATGAGTGTGATTATTCGGGAATCGGAGCGGCTTTCCGGTATTGTAGAGGAGCTGCTGGATTTTTCCCGCATGCAGAGCGGCCGTATGACCTTGACAATGGACAAAATCGATATCCTTGCCGAGTTGGGCGAAGCGGTCTATATGTTCAGCGAGCGCGCAAAATCCGAACACAAATACCTGCTGTACGAGGAACCGAGGATGCTTTCCCCGGTGCTGGGGGACATCAACCGGCTGCGTCAGGTATTTGTCAATATCTTGGACAATGCGTTAAAATATACAAACGAGGGCGGAACCATCAGTGTGGTTGCCTCCGAGGAAAACGGATTTATCCGCGTCGCAATCAGCGACAATGGGTGTGGAATTCCGCCGGAGCATCTGCCCAACGTGAAGAAAAAATTTTATAAGGCGAACCAGACCGTCCGTGGCTCTGGAATTGGTTTGGCACTCGCCGACGAGATCATGCGGCTGCATTCCGGCAGTCTGGAGATTGAGAGCCACGAAAATGTAGGAACAGTGGTCACTATTCGAATTCCTACATTCCGCGAAAGAACGCCGGACCCCGCGCAAGACAAAGAAAGGATACCCGAATAGAATGGCTAGAGAAACAACAAAACGCATCACCTCCATCGGCGGGCAAGCTTTGATCGAGGGCATTATGATGCGCGGACCAAAGCGTACAGAAATTTCTGTGCGCATGCCGGACGGCACGATTTCCTCCGAAACCTTGGAGACGGGCGGTTTGGCAAAAAAGTATAAGATTTTCCGCGTCCCGATTTTCCGGGGGATTGCAGCGTTTATCGATTCGCTTTCCACCGGATTTAAAGCGCTGAATATTTCAGCGGAAAAGTCCGGTATGGCGGAAGAAGAGGGGGAACCCTCAAAGTTTGACCAGTGGATGGAGCGCGTTTTTGGCGATAAGCTGATGAATGCGATCATGGCGGTAGGGACAGTTTTGGGGCTGTTGCTGGCAATTGTGCTGTTTTTCTTTTTGCCGACGTGGTTGTTTAATGTGTGTGAGCAGTACCTCTTTGGCGAAGGAATCGAAGGCTGGCGCTCTATTGTGGAAGGCGCCATGCGCATCGGAATTTTTGTTGCGTATATTGCAGTTGTTGCGCATATGCCGGAGATCAAGCGTGTGTTTCAGTATCACGGTGCAGAACATAAGACGATCTTCTGTTATGAAAACGAAGAGGAACTTACGGTGGAAAATGTGCGTCGGCACGGACGCTTCCATCCGCGCTGTGGCACCAGCTTCATGATTATTATGCTGTTGTTGGGCGTGATTATCGGCTTCTTCATTCCGTTTACCAATCCGATTTTGCGTACACTGGTCAAATTGTTGTGTATCCCGTTGGTGGTGGGCATTGGTTATGAGCTGATCCGTATTTGCGGCCGTTATGACAACCTTGCAACACGCATCATTTCGGCCCCTGGCCTTTGGATGCAGCGCCTGACAGTGAAGGAACCGGACGACAGCATGATCGAAGTGGCGATTGAGGCAATGAAAGCGGTGATTCCGGAGGATGGTACCGATCTGCAATGCCCATTTCAAGCCAAACAGCCGAAGGAGAAAACAGCATGACGCTGCGGCAAGTTTATCAAAAAGGAAAAGTGCTTTTGGAAAAGGCAGGGATTGAAACCCCTGCCTTTGATGCTGCTTGCCTTTTTCAGAAGGTCTTCGGACTGGATCGCCAGCAGTTGATTATCCATGGGACGGAGACAGCCGCCGATTCTAAGGCAGACGCTTATTGGATGCTCTGCGAGAAGCGTGCCAAAGGCCGCCCGCTTCAATATATCCTCGGAGAATGGCCATTCATGGACTTTACCCTCCGTGTGGGGGATGGCGTGTTAGTACCGCGCGAAGAAACAGAATTATTGGTGTATACCGTTGCAGAACACATAAAATCGGCTGGCCTCGCCCGAGCGGATTTGCAGGGGGCCGATCTTTGCGGCGGCAGCGGCGCGGTGGCGTTGGGATTGTCGTCCCTGTTACCAAGGCTGAAACTTTTCTGTGCAGAGTTTTACGAAGAGGCTTTTCACTATCTCGAAGAGAACGTCCGCCTTCTGGAAAATAAGGCGGTATGCCCTGTCCGGCTGGATGTTCTGTCTCCGGAGGCAGCGTTGCCCGTTTCGAGACTCGACCTGGTAGTGTCAAATCCCCCATACGTAGCGGCATCTGAAATTGCCGGACTGCAAAGAGAAGTGCAGCAAGAGCCGTATACAGCTTTGGACGGGGGGGAGGACGGCTTACTGTTTTACCGAGCGATTGCCCGGCGGTGGATTCCCCAAGTACGTCCCGGAGGAATTGTAGCGGTGGAAATTGGAGAAGGACAGGCGCAGGCCGTGATGAAGTTGTTTCATGATGCAGGGGTTCGGGAACTGGAAGTGTATAAGGATTTTAATGGATTGGACCGGGTCGTCATAGGAACGGTTGAAAACGGTGTCTCATCGTCCGGCTAAACGGTCAACAAAAGGGAGAGGGTCCCAACAGTCATGAAGGGACTTGAGAATACCCTCTGAATACTCTCGCTTTTTCAAACCTAGATATTTTTCAGGCAGAAAGAGGATGCCCCTTTCCTATGGATTGAAAGATTCGTAGATTTGGGAATCCTCTCTTTTTTGGTTAGGTTCCCCGGAAAAGCTGGTGGAGGCACTCTGTAAAAAGCTTTCGTATCGGGCAAAGTGAGCGGATAACAACAATGTTTTGATGAAAGAAGGCTGCCGTTAGAAAGGCGATTGCCCGTTTACGGGGTGTGGGGCAAGTGATATAAGCAGAATAAAGTTTATACGTCTTGAGATGTATGCAGGAATAGGCCTTTATTAGGGGGCTTATGCTTCCTTAGCCGGTGGCTTTGGCTACCGATATGGACAGCTAAAATCTATAAAGGCGAAGAGGAGGAAAACATGCCTTGTTTGCCTAATAGGCAAATCCGGCTAACTGCCGTAATGGTTCCCTTCATTTACCTAAAAATGTAGGGAAGGCCTGCGACGGATGTCAAGACAACCTGCCTTGTTTGCCTAATAGGTAAACCCGGATAACTGTCGTAATGGTTCCCTTCATTTACCTATAAAATGTAGGTAAAGCCTGCAACGGATGTCAAGACGATCTGCCCTGCTTGCCTAATAGGCAAATCCGGCTAACTGCCGTAATGGTTCCCTTCATTTACCTATAAAATGTAGGGAAGGCCTGCGACGATTGTCAAGACAACCTGCCTTGTTTGCCTAATAGGCAAATCCGGCTAACTACCGTAATGGTTCACTCCATTTGCCTATAAAATGTAGGGAAGGCCTGCGACGGATGTCAAGACAACCTTCCTTGTTTGCCTAATAGGTAAACTCGGTTAACTGTCGTAATGGTTCTCTTCATTTACCTAAAAATGTAGGGAAGGCCTGCGACGGATGTCAAGACGATCTGCCCTGCTTGCCTAATAGGCAAATCCAGTTATCTATCGTAATGGTTAGCCCCATTGGCTTATAAAAAATAAAAGAAAGACCTACGACAATTATCAGGATCCTTTATATTGGAGTCAAAGGGAACAGGGAGACCCAGTCGGAAAAATGGCACTTTTCCATTCTGTATCAAACAAAAAAAGAATACAAAAAATGGGGAGAATATGTTTTGACAGGACAAAACAGGTGAATCGGTGCCACTCAAAGAGCAAAACGAAGGGAAATCGTGGGGTAAAGAACCGATTGCTTGTGAACAACAAGTTTATATTCGCTATCGGTAACATTTTAAGATCTTTCTATGGTGGTTTTGACCGCAGGAGTTACATATACAGGTTTCCATCGTAAAAGAAAAAGCTGGCTGATAGGCTTTTATACGAACGCCAATGATCCTAGAAGATGTCGTCAAACCGATACCGAATCATGATGCGTAGAAAACAACAGAGAGGATGAATCCAAACGGTCTGTTGGGCATTGAAACTTTATATGGATATAGACTAGGGGGACTCTCCTTTTGCATAGAACGCTTGAGATAGAAACCCGGGCAAATCTTTGTTCGAAATTGTTCGGAATCCATTGCTTTTCTTTGAAAAATACGATATAATAACCTCACACACGAAGCGGGAATCGACGATATCCGCTTCATAGAAGAACGATGGAATCCTTGATGAAAAACAAAGTCCGTTTTTCATCGGATTTGTGAAACAATCGTCCGTTTTGTGTTCGTCAATTTTATGTCATAAAAGCTGTCATTTTAAGACGCCGGAACGTTTTCCGGCGTTTTTCCAATCAAAAGACCGGAGGGAATCAAATGGCCATCGATAAAAGTCGCGGCGCAGCTGCGGGAAAAACCATGGATAAAAAGGCGGCGCTGGAGACAGCGCTTGCGCAGATTGAAAAGCAGTTTGGCAAGGGCGCGGTGATGCGTCTTGGCCAGAATGAGGCCATGCATGTAGAAGCGATTCCCACGGGTTCGCTTTCTTTGGATCTGGCGCTTGGCATCGGTGGGTTGCCGCGCGGCCGTATTGTCGAGATTTACGGGCCGGAGAGTTCCGGTAAAACCACCTTGGCCCTGCATTGTATCGCGGAGGGACAAAAGAACGGCGGGAATGCGGCATTTATCGACGTGGAGCATGCGCTTGATCCGGTGTATGCCCGTGCGCTCGGCGTGGATGTAGATGGATTGCTGGTGTCCCAGCCGGATACCGGTGAACAGGCGTTGGAGATTACAGAGGCATTGGTGCGCTCCGGCGCGATCGACGTAATTGTTGTCGACTCCGTAGCAGCGTTGGTGCCGCGTGCGGAAATTGAAGGGGAGATGGGCGACAGCCATGTTGGGCTTCAAGCGCGCCTGATGAGCCAAGCACTGCGCAAGTTGGCGGGCGCGATCTCGAAATCGAACTGTGTGGCGATTTTTATCAACCAGCTGCGTGAGAAAGTAGGCGTGATGTATGGCAACCCGGAGGTTACCCCCGGCGGCCGTGCCCTGAAGTTCTATTCCTCGGTGCGTATCGACATTCGCCGGGTCGAAACCCTCAAAAATGGCACGGAGCAGATCGGTTCGCGTACCCGCGCGCGCGTGGTGAAGAATAAGATTGCGCCGCCGTTCCGCGAGGCGGAGTTCGATGTCATGTACGGCCGCGGCATTTCGCGCGAGGGAGAACTGCTGGACCTTGCGGTTAAGCTCGACATTGTGCAGAAGAGCGGCGCTTGGTTCTCCTATAAACAGGAGCGTTTGGGACAGGGGCGCGACAATGTTAAAACCCTGTTTGCTACGAATAAAGAGCTTGCAGATGAAATTGAACAGCAGGTCCGTGATAATATCGGAGCTCTGTATGCGAAGTCGGCAGTTCCCATGCCAAATGCATCGCCTGCAAAGCCGTTGGAGGTTCCAGCTGCTTCTACGCCTGCGGCAGAGCCGGCCAAACCGGCGGCTTCCCGGGCTGGAAGTGCGAAGATCGACATAGAGGCTGACGACGTAGAATAAACATAAGCATAAAAGGATGGGGATCGTTTGCTGATTACTGCGATGGAACCGCGCCGGAAACGCTTGACAGCTCTGTTTTTAGATGGAGAGTTCGCCGTGAAACTGGATACGGAGACGCTCCTGCAATCCGGTTGGCGGGTGGGAATGGAGATGGACGACGAGGCGTTACACCAGCTCATCCAGCGCAGCGATACGCATCGGGCGCAGGAAAAGGCGCTCTATCTGTTGGAGCACCGCAGCCACTCCAAAAAGGAACTGACGGAGAAAATTTCCCGTACGGCAGGCCGGGATGCGGCAGAACATGCCGCGCAGCGGATGGAAGAGCTCGGCCTGATTGACGACGTGCAGTATGCACGGCGCTTTGCAGAAGAACTGTTACAACGGAAATGCTTTGCCGCCCGGCGGGCGGAATATGAACTTTTACAGAAGGGGATTGACCGGGAACTGGTGCGTACCATTGTGGATGAGCTGGCGCCGGAACCGGAGGAATCGCTCCGCCTGCTGATTGAACGGAAGTATCGAAGCGCTTTATCGGACGAAAAAGGCCGCCGCCGGGTATTTGCCGCATTGCAGCGGCTGGGCTATCGCACGGAGGATATCCGCAGTGTACTGCGAAACTATATCGACTACGAAAATGAGGATGGGATGAATGGCATCGGTTGGAATGATTAGCCTTGGCTGTGAAAAGAACCGCGTGGACGCAGAGATTATGATGGCGCGCCTGCAAAAAGCAGGATATACGTTGGTGGACGACGCTTCCTGTGCGGATGTGGCCATTGTCAACACCTGTGGTTTTATTGAGGCTGCAAAGAAAGAATCCATCGGGGAGATTTTGGAACTTGGAAGGCTCAAAAAGGCTGGCTGTATCAAAGCGCTTGTCGTCACGGGCTGTATGGCAGAACGCTACCAGCAGGAGATCCGGAAGGAATTGCCGGAAGCCGACGCGGTGTGCGGCATTGGAGCGGACGCCGATATAGTGGAAGTGGTAGACCGTACTCTGCGCGGGGAGCATCCGGAACTCTTTCCGGATAAAATGTTGTTGCCTCTATGCGGGGAACGCATCCAGTCAACGCCTCCCTATTCATCCTATTTGAAGATTGCAGAAGGCTGTGACAATCGCTGTTCCTACTGTGCCATTCCATTGATCCGCGGGCCGTACCGTTCCCGTCCGATGGAGAGCATCTTGGAAGAAGCGGAAACCTTGGCGAAGAATGGAACAAAAGAATTGATTGTCATTGCACAGGACACGACCCGTTATGGCTGTGATCTGTATAAAAAACGGATGTTGCCAGAACTGCTGCAAAAGCTTTGTAAAGTGGACGGGATTGTGTGGATTCGCGTTTTATACTGCTATCCGGATTTTATGACGGAAGAGTTGATGGACACCATTGCGCGCGAGCCGAAAATTGTCAAATATATAGACCTTCCTTTGCAGCATTGCAGCGGCACGGTATTGCGGGCGATGCGCCGTTTTGGCAATCGGGAAAAACTCACGGCATTGATTCAAAAGATGCGCGCGCGCATTCCAGGATTGATTCTGCGTACGACGATGATCGCAGGATTTCCGGGGGAAACAGAAGAGGATTTTGCGCAGTTGTGCGCGTTTATCAAGGAAATACGCTTTGAGCGTCTGGGATGTTTTGCTTATTCGCAGGAGGAGGATACTCCTGCGGCAGAGATGGAAAATCAGATTGAAGAAGAGGAAAAGCGCCGCCGGGCGGACCGGGTGATGGAGACCCAGATGGGCATCATGCAGGATTGGGGCGAGGCGCAGGTTGGCAAAGTATTGGACGTGTTGACCGAAGGCTTTGAGGAAGAGACCGCCTGTTGGTTTGGGCGCAGTTATGCCGACGCGCCGGAGATTGACGGCAGAATTTACTTTACCGCCGGGGAGGCGCCGGCGCCCGGACAGTTTGTGCGGGTACGTATCACGGCTTGCATGGACTGCGACCTGATGGGTGAAGCGGAATAATCCGCGCCCAGTTGGAGGAATGAAAATGAATTTGCCCAATAAATTGACGGTGCTGCGGATGGCAATGGTACCATTCTTTGTAGGAGCGCTGCTATGGCAGGGGTTGCCGCACCGTTATCTGGTCGCGCTGCTGCTGTTTGTTGCGGCATCCTATACAGATCATTTGGATGGAAAAATTGCTAGAAGCCGCAATCTGATTACGAACTTTGGAAAGTTTATGGACCCCTTGGCAGACAAGATCCTTGTGATTTCGGCCTTGATTTGCTTTGTGAGCCTGGATTTGATCAATCCGTGGTGGGTATTGGTGATTGTGGCACGCGAATTTCTTGTTACATCCCTGCGATTGGTTGCTGCGGATGAAGGGGTTGTAATCGCCGCGAACAAGTGGGGAAAGGCAAAAACGGTAAGCCAGATTGTTGCAATCGCATTGATTTTGGTGATGCAGTATGTGCAGGAATTGGTGGCCATGGGCGTGCTTTCCGCTTTTACAATGGGCGGGTTGCCAAGCTCGGCAATTTTCCTTTGGGCCGGCGACGGGTTGATGGCAATTACGGTGTTTTTCACCGTGCTTTCCGGAGGAATCTACTTAAAGCAGAATTGGAAGGTCATAGGGAACTCCAAGTAAATACAGAAAGGCCACGGAAAGCGTTGGGACGCTCCGTGGCCTTTTACTTTTTTGGTAAGTTTTTCCTCTGTTTTCTTCGTACCTTTTTAAATCGTAAAAAGGCGACATATTCCCGAACTTCTCTTTTCTCTGAATCCTCAAATTCCGCGGGCAATACGATACAATTCTTTGTCCTCAGGAACGAATACGGTTCATCCACCAAACCAAGCAGGTAGTCAAGCGATATATCAAATAGTTTAGCAATTTCCATTTTCGTTTTGTCGTCTGGAGCGCTGCGGTTTCGCTCATACGAGGAAATAGTGTGAATGGATACGTTGAGTTTATCCGCTAAATCCTGCTGGGAAAGGCCATGATCCTTCCGAAGTTCCTGGAGCCTTTCACCTAACATGGGTTTCCCCCTTCGTATATTCGTTTCTTTCGTTTATCACTATCATTATAAAATTTCTACGAATTTATACAATTAAATGAAAGAAAACTTATGGGTTTTTCTTGACACCCATATGAAACTACTGTATCATTTAAATAATCCGGAAGAAACTTATGGGTGACCGCGCCCCCATAATCCCAAAAAGGAGGAAAAACATGAAAACAAACAAAAAGAGGATTGTTTTGTCGGCTCTTTCCTTGGTCCTGGTGTTTTGCCTGATGGCTGGCGGGACCATGGCTTGGTTTACCGACACAGAGAAGGTGGCTGGAAATTTCTCTGCCGGCGTATTGGATATTGAGGTGAATCCAGACGAAGATGGTTTTACAACCAAAGAACCCATGGAATTCAAAAATCTCCGTCCGATGCTCCTGAAGAACTTTGATAAGGAATTGGTAGAATCCGGCGACGTAAACAATCTGGAGAACAATGGACAGGACCCGGACAACTATCCGCAGGACAACCTGCCGATCTATTTCCGGCCCGTTCGTGTAGAGAACAAAGGCACACTGCCGATCTATATCCACTTGGGTATGGAGGCAACCGGAAGTGACGATAAGGAGCCGGTCCTCTATGGAGACGACAAGTTCAATATCAATCAGGACTCGTATGGGGTCAAGGATTGTGAAAACACGCTTGAGACGGCGCTCAAAATTTTTGTCTATAAGCAGGTGAAAAATTCAGAGGACCCAAGTCAATACACATGGGAACGCGTCAGAGGTGTAAACCTCAACGAAACTTCAAATTGGACAGGGGAGAGAAAGTGCTACGACCCAACCGAGGTAATTGGCGCTGGTGAAGAGGTTACATACATCATTGGCGGCTATCTGCCCTCTCAGACAGGCAATGAATATCAGGGCATGCATTACCATGGGAACCTGGTGGTTGACGCACAGCAGGCGGATCAAGGCCCCTTCAAGCATGGCGATGGCAGTGAAGAACCGGAAAATATCACAGTAAATGTCCCGGCAAAGATTCTTGACCAAAGTGATGTATCGAATCCAAAATTCCTCGAAGACGTGGAAATTCCGATGACTTTTGACCTTGGAACAGAGGTAGCAGATTCGGAGGAAATCGTTGCGTATCTGAAGGATTACCTGGAGACCTATGAGCACGAGGGACAGAGGTACAAATATTTTGGGAATATGCCAGAAAAGTTTAAAATTGTCTATAATAGGGAGACTGGTAAGTACGAAGCCGATTTTGACGGTGCAGAATACTTGGCAATTGGCGTATTGCCAATAGAGTAAGTTGTTATGAAATGACTGAAAGATTGGACGGACGTTTTATTTGATAATTCTATGATACAGGAAATATATCGTGGAGCTTATTTATGAATAGAACGAGCAATCTGGAATGATGAGGGCGCAATATTGCTGCATAAGTTTTGAAAGCCTCTTTTCTTTGCAAAGAAAGCCGTTTTAAAGTTTCCTTTCCTGTTCTCTTTACATTTTCCGGTGGGCAGCATATAATAAAGTATACAGAGTATATTTTGAAATGCAGTGAGCGGAAAAAGTACCTCCGGTTAATCCTACAACAGAGAGAAAGCGTCGTTGGCTGAAAGCGTTTTCATGTGGGCCCCGAAGGAAATTGCGTCCGTGATGCCGGGGAAGAGACCGGCAGTGCAGGCGAGGGGAAAGGGATCGTATCTTCGCACGGAAGCCGCCGTTACCGGCAGCAACGAGAGATAAAACGGAGTGGAACCGCGGTTAACGACCGCCTCCGTCCCTTAGTGGACGGGGGTGGTCGTTTTATTTTTGGAAAGCAGGTGACGAAGGAAGCAATGTTTGACCAGTTAAAGGCAGAGCTGGACTCGATTATGGAGCGCGACCCGGCGGCCCGAAGCCGTTGGGAGGTTTATTTTCTCTATTCGGGTTTTAAGGCAGTGCGCTCCTATCGCAAAGCACACTGGTTCTATCAGCATGGGCACAAGTTTATTGCACGTTGGATCAGCCAGCGTGCCCGGCATAAGACGGGGATTGAGATTCATCCCGGCGCGACAATTGGGAAGGGGTTGTTCATCGACCATGGCATGGGCGTTGTAATCGGTGAGACGACTGAGATCGGAGATAACTGTACTTTGTACCAGAATGTCACGTTGGGGGGAACCGGGAAAGAACACGGAAAGCGCCATCCAACCCTGGGGAACAATGTGATGGTGGGGTCCGGGGCAAAAGTATTGGGCCCCTTCAAAGTGGGGGATAACGCCCGCGTAGCCGCTGGGGCAGTTGTATTGGATGAGGTCCCGCCCAATGCGACGGCAGTTGGCGTGCCCGCCCGCGTGGTACGAATCAACGGTGTAAAGCCGGACAGTCTGGATCAGGTCCATGTGACAGACCCGGTTTCGCAGGAGCTGTGCCGCATGCAGGCAAAGTGTACCCATCTGCAAAGACGGTTGGAGATATTGGAGAAAGAGGCGGATATTTCTCCAAAACTGCCGGAGGAAGAATAAAGCAAGTTCGGATGGCATGTGCAATCCCCTGAAGCCCATTCGATGGAAATGACAGGTTGCGTCTTGTATTTTTCCGGAAAATCCCATATAATAACGGGTACTGGAACTTGGAGCGCACAGAATAACAAAGCTGGGAGGAACAAGGACAATGAAAATCTATAATACCCTGACGCGCCAAAAGGAAGAGTTTGTACCGATTACAGCAGGCGAAGTTAAAATTTATGCCTGTGGTCCCACCGTGTACAATTATATCCATATTGGCAATGCGCGGCCGATCTGTGTGTTCGATGTGTTGCGCCGCTATATGGAGTACCGTGGTCTAAAGGTCACGTATGTACAGAACTTCACCGATGTGGATGACAAGATCATCCGGAAGGCAAATGAGGAGAACAGCGATTATCTCACCGTTTCCCAGCGCTATATTGAGGAATACAAAACCGATGCGGAAGGATTAAACGTCCGTCCTGCCACCATTCATCCCTTGGCGACGGAAAACATCGAAGAGATTATCAACATGGTTGCAACGTTGATTGACAAAGGGTATGCTTACGCGTCGGACAATGGAGACGTTTATTTCCGGACCAACAAGGATAGCAGCTATGGAAAGCTCTCCCATCAGCCGTTGGAAGATTTGGAGGCTGGAGCGCGCATCGCGGTTGGAGAGGAAAAAGAGGACGCAATGGATTTCGCTCTTTGGAAAGCAGCGAAAGAAGGGGAACCGAGTTGGGTTTCCCCTTGGGGAAATGGACGTCCGGGATGGCATATTGAGTGCTCTGCAATGGCAAAGCACTATCTGGGAGAAACCATTGACATCCATTGCGGAGGCCAGGACCTCATTTTCCCGCACCATGAGAATGAGATTGCACAGAGTGAATGCTGCAACGGCGCTCCGTTTGCCCATTATTGGATGCATAATGGCTACATCAATGTCGACAACCGCAAGATGAGTAAATCCCTTGGAAACTTTTTCACAGTGCGCGATGTAGCAGCACAGTTTGGCTATGAGCCCATCCGTTATCTGATGGTGGCATCGCACTATCGCAGCCCAATCAATTACAGTGTCGAGGTGATCGAACAGTGTAAAGCCGGCTTGGAGCGCCTGTACAATTGCCGGGATAATCTGTCCTTCCTGATGAAGAATGCGCCGGAGGGGGAAAAAGAGGGCGAGAAAGAAATTCGCCGCCGGTTTGGTGAATATCAGGATCACTTTATTGAAGCGATGGAGGATGACCTGAATACGGCGGATGCACTGTCCGCACTGTTTGATCTTGCAAGGGACATCAATTCCACGTTAAATGCGTCCTCTGCACCTAGCCGGAACTTGTGCGCCTATGCATTGGATCTTTTCAATGAGTTGGCAGGTGTATTGGGGTTGCTTTACAATCAGAAGGAGGACCAGCTTTTGGACGAAGAGGTCGAAAAGCTGATCGAACAGCGCAATGAAGCCCGTAAAAACAAGGACTGGGCGACGGCGGACCGTATCCGCGATGAATTAAAGGCGCGCCATATTGTCTTGGAAGATACGCCACAGGGCGTTAAATGGAAAGTCGAAGAATAATTGGAAGTGAACGGTTCGTACCATACAAATCTATGTTGTACGATCTCGCAGCGGCACTCCCGCCGGCAATAGGTCCGGCGGGAGCGCGGTTTATTTGGAGAGAAGGAGCGTTTCCGATTGGCAAAGGACAAGGAGAACAAAACAAATGTTATGCGGATCTTGGACAAGGAAAAGGTTCCGTACAAGTTTTATTTCTACGATCACGAGGACGGAGCGATTGACGGCGTTGCGGTTGCCCGAAAATTGAATCAGAATGTTGAGCAAGTATTTAAAACTCTGGTGACAAAGGGGGCTTCTGGAGCGTTTTACGTCTTTGTTGTACCGGTAGCAAAGGAGTTGCACCTCAAATCTGCTGCCAAAAGCGTCGGGGAGAAATCAGTCGAAATGATTCACGTCAATGAGATCAACCGAGCGACTGGTTACATACGCGGAGGGTGTTCACCGATAGGAATGAAGAAACTGTATCGCACTGTGGTGGACAAGAGTTGCGAGGCGTTCCCAACGATCATCGTTAGCGGCGGGAAGATTGGCGCGCAGGTGGAGGTTGCGCCGCAAGATCTGCTGCGTTTGGTACAGGGAACCGTGGCGGAGATCGCAGTGGAGCCGTAAGAATTGTAGTAGGGCACATGGGAAGAGAGAGGGAGTGGCGAAATGACGGAAACTTCGCTTTTGCAGGCGATTGAAACGATGATCGATCGAAAATTGGAGCCTATTCGGGAGGACATGGCCCGGATGAAACAGGATTTATCCGGGATTCGGCAGGAGCAGGCAACCATGCGGCGCGACATTACTGCGGACAGTCAGGCGCTTGTGGGGACGAAGCAAAACCTTGCAGAACTGAAACAGGGAATTGCCACATTGAAGCAGGAAATCAACACTGTAAAGCAGGAGACTATGGACGCCAAACAGAAATTGGTCGGCGTCATACAGGATCTTTCTGCTGTGAAGCAGGGACTTACTGCCATTAAGCAGTCTGAAACAGAGTTAAAGCAGCTAGTTTCCGGTGTGGGACAGGACACTTCGGGCTTAAAACAGGCAGTTGCAGCGGAAAGGCAGGAGTTGGCTGGATTTAAGCAGGAGTTCTTGGCAGTCAAACAGGTGTTGTCCAATTTGGAAACGGTTGTATCCGGCATCGAGCAGGATGTCTCCACAGCGCGTCAGGACATCTCAAAAGAGCGAAAAGCGATGGAGCTGTTGGCGCAAAAGACCGTGCAGGTGGAAGCAACCTTGGAGAATACGACGAATCCACGTTTGCAGGCGGTACAGGAAAGTCAAAAAGCCATGCAGGCCCGTTTGGATGCATTCGACCGTCTGGACGAAAAGTTGGAGAAAATACATAGCATCGTGGATGTCCTCCGGGCAATCCGGATCAATCCCCAATATTAAAAAAGAAACCGGCAAACACCGTTTGTCAGCCTCGGCTGTCAAAGTGTTTGCCGGTTTGTTCTACTATGAAGGCTTTAAAGATGCAGATCGACCGATTATCCAATACGGAAAAGCCAATGAAATCCAATCGTGGCCACGGCGGGAAACGTTTGACCACTTTTATAAGCAGATACCCAATGGGATTACCATTACCGCAGATGTGGAT
>OLNN01000691.1_pt1 | contig 33497 bp, 31 predicted proteins | sample 1672141 | NCBI WGS metagenome assembly OLNN01 (sample SAMEA3136652, study PRJEB25190) | human gut metagenome | biome: human gut; feature: human-associated habitat; material: faeces | place: Austria | collected 2013
GGCGGCTGGACTTCAAATCCAGTTGGGGCCGCCAGCGGTCCCGGGCAGGTTCGACTCCTGTGATCTTCCGCCAAAATGCCTCTTCTGAACTCTCCCGATGTCAACAAAACCCCTTCTAATCCCTTATATATCAGGTTTTCTTTATATCCTGAGGTCAACCGACTTCAACCCACATCAAGTTGTTTTTGGGGGTGCATTCGGGGGTGCCATTTCCCTCTTAAAATATCAGCACCCCCATAATGGTAAAAATGTGAGATATAACAAGGGGTTTTAAAGACATCTTTGCTATATAAGGGGTGCATTGGGGGTATCAGGTTGGTTACTGGCAGAAATCCCCCCAGGAGGATGGATTCATCAAAAGCCGGAGGATGTCATGGCGCTAACCGATGTTAAAGTGAAAACCGCGAAGCCAAAAGAAAAGCCCTATAAGCTGGCTGATAGCGGCGGTATGTATCTGCTGATTAACGCTAATGGTTCCAAATACTGGCGTATGAAGTACCGCTTCGCTGGTAAGGAAAAGATGCTGTCTATTGGCGTTTACCCCGATGTAACGCTTGCCGACGCTCGTGAGAAACGCAGTGAAGCCAGGAAAATACTTGCGGCTGGTGGCGATCCGGGTGAGGCAAAAAAAGAAGAAAAAATCGCGCTGCAAATGAGTTTGAAAAACACTTTCGAGGCCGTTGCTCGCGAGTGGCATCAGTCGAAAGCCGATCGCTGGTCATTACGCTATCGTGATGAAATCATCGACACCTTTGAAAAAGATATCTTTCCCTACATCGGTAAGCGCCCTATTGCTGAAATTAAACCAATGGAACTACTGGAAGCACTGCGCAAGATGGAGAAACGCGGAGCGCTGGAGAAAATGCGCAAGGTCCGTCAGCGCTGTGGTGAAGTGTTCCGCTATGCAATTGTCACTGGCAGAGCTGACTATAACCCCGCTCCCGATCTTGCCAGCGCGTTAGCTACACCGAAAAAAGTACATTTCCCCTTCCTTACTGCCAATGAACTTCCTCACTTCCTTAACGATCTGGCGGGTTATACCGGCAGTATCATCACGAAGACAGCCACTCAGATCATTATGTTAACCGGTGTACGCACGCAAGAACTACGTTTCGCACGCTGGGAGGATATAGATTTTGAGACAAAACTATGGGAGATCCCGGCAGAAGTGATGAAGATGAAACGGCCCCATATTGTGCCGCTCTCAGAACAGGTTATTACGCTGTTTAAACAGCTTGAACCGATATCAAAACATCATCCGCTGGTCTTTATCGGCAGAAACGATCCCCGCAAGCCTATCAGTAAGGAAAGTGTTAATCAGGTTATCGAATTACTGGGATATAAAGGCAGGCTGACGGGGCACGGTTTCCGCCACACGATGAGTACTATTCTGCATGAAAAAGGCTTTAACTCAGCGTGGATTGAAACGCAGCTTGCACACGTCGATAAGAACGCGATTCGCGGGACGTATAACCATGCACAGTATCTTGATGGGCGTAGGGAGATGATGCAGTGGTATGCGGATTATATTGGTTCCCTGACAAGAGAGAATGTTATCCATGGGGATTTTAAGAACACAATCTAGCAGTCAAAGATATTGGAAACTCTGCCTAATGAACTGGCTAAAAATCTCAAAACCCCTGAGGATCTCAGCCAGTTCGATCACCTGCTGCAAAATTAGCGTTGAGGCTGCTCTCAACTGAAATGACTGTAATGCTCCAGTGAGGGCGCATTACCCATGACGCCCAAAAATCGTCTTCTCGTTCTAGGCCTCTGCGTCCTGCTACTTTATGAAATGGTCGTAAGCCGCTTTAACTCCACTAGGGATACTAGCTGGATCAATTAAAGCGAGTGTAGCTTTAAATCTCGCACGGCATGACGGTAATGCGTTTACACGGCGCCCAAGACTATTGTCATTGTTGCTTGCCAAACGAATCATTGTTGCAATTTCCCTTGGAGAAAAGTTACGAATTAATTGTTCGTAGCTTGTAGCTGCAGCCCAACAAACACCGTAACCATTGCCAATATTGCAGCAGACAACTACCTGAACGAATTGCTCTTGTGCAGTTTCCGGTACCGCTCCGTGTAGCGACAGTTCTAATAACCGTTCTGCAAATGGTGGCTCGTTGTAGAAATTATTTGTTCCGTTATGCACATTCCAAAGTCGCTCAATTGCTCGGTAGAAGACAGCATGTTGCTCAGACTCGTTTAGCAGCGTCAAAAGACCAAGTTTCTCGAAAAATTGGAGAGATGCCGCATGACGTGGCTCGTCTCCTTTTGCTGCATACTCGCTATGTTTGTTGACAAGATCTGAGCGAAGAGATGCAGTAAAAATTTCTTTTAGTGAGCTGCCTATATCCAATGCGTTCAAACGCGACGGTTCTGATGTATTTGGATCGCAATAGATACCATGCACCATTCCAACCAGCATCTGACGCTGAGCATCGTGTGTATCTACAAGTCTTTGCACCCACACATCATGTTGATTCGCATTAAATCTAGGACCTTTGACTGCCGAGATAAATGCCCCAATGTCTACCCCTTTCGGAGAGGATGCATCAGCTAGAGCATAACGAACGCATCGGTTTAAGAACGTTGTAAATTCTCGATCATTTACGCTGCCCATTGTCGGATGGGCAGCCGAAAAGTTATTGCGAACTTCACGACATTGATCAAGAAAAAAGAACCCATCTTCGTTAACTAGGTTTAGCTTGAGTGCAAGTTCAAGAAGTCGGCTATCCTGAAGCTCCAATAGATGCTTTTCTTCAAAGTCCGATTGCAGAATCTGCGCGACAATGGGTAGGCCAAAATTCCGTATTTTTGTTCTTAGCTGAAGGATAGCGGCATTCCATGCGTAGTTCATTGCCCCATCAAATAGGCCAGTGCTGACAGCAACACACATTCTGGCGACCAGTTCACCACGAAGATCTGGTGGAATTTCACGCAGTTCACGGGGAAGGTCGCGCCATGCATACTGAATTTCCTCGTCTCTTGCCAAAACATGACGGGGGATACCCAATGATGCAGTAAGTTCGGAAATGGCAGGCAGAATAGTTGTAGGTAATGCAGGAAGTACTGGCTCTGGCAATTTTGGTACGAGATCTGACAATTTTAGACTCCTTTCGCTTTGGTTGTGATACTCAATTTAGATCAAAGAAATCTCAGAATAAGATCTAAGGTACGTAATTGTCTGTGGTTTGACTACCCCTTTGCATTTTACTTGTCAGTGCCAGCCGTTTTCAAAGTAATCTACCATAGCCAACAAAATCTGACCGTAACCGTTTAGGGAGCCTCATCTGAACAGTAACTCTATGGTATGTTTCGAATCCGTTGGTTGAACTCGTAGATCTAACCTGATTGTGTTCTATCCGATAAGATTAGAGCTAATACATATCAAATATAGCCGTCATAATTGACGGCCTATTTTTATTCAGATAAAGGATCTACTTTGTTTTCTCTAATAAGATTTCGTAAAGCAGTGCGTGCAGCAGCGGTCTCTGTCATTCCGTTAAGATCTACGCTGGATTGCCCACCTCTTATTCCAAAAACTGTAACCATACCATCCTCATAGAAATACTCGGCCTCATACAGAAGACCATCTTTCTCTACTTGTATATATGGCATAACTCCCTCCTTTGTAAGGAATTAAAACATAAAATTATCTATAGTAACCCCTGACGACCAATTTTAGGGTTGTTAGTAAAAATTGTCGTAGTAATCTTTTCGCTCATGTTTTCAGGAGGATGAGGATTTTCAATCACTATTATTTGACTATTATTAGTATGATACTTAGAAAGATATTCATAGAATTTTTCTTTAAGATCAGTTCCTTGTAAAGCAACATCATCTTCACCTTCTGGTTTATAATAGGCGAGGAGAGGTGAATCTAAAACAAGGAAACCGGGGTGAGGTAACTCCTCCTCCTGACAAAACTCTAGTAATGCGACACTAACTGCTGCATGTGTAATAGCTCGTAGTCCCTTTCCTCGACTACCTCTGGGCTTACCATCTATCACAAAGTCTGAAGCAACTTTGTCGAAAAATACGTTGCATTCACCAGGGAAATTCCATGCTTTTAGTATGGAGGAAATTTTCAATGAAAGGTTATGCATTACAGAATCAGAGGGACCAATTTCCAACTGAGTTTTCTCATGTACAATACAACTTTTATTCAATAAATCGGCTTTTCTTTTTTCCAGCCGTTCCCTTCTTATAAATAAATCAACAGACCTTTGAATTTCAGATTTTTTATCAACTAATGCTGTATAAGCATGGCTAAAATTATCAACTTTTGGAGCAACTATATCTCGAATTGTTTTATCTAAATGCTGATAAGTTTCCTCACATTTTGAGTATTCTTTTTTTAGATGTTGCTCTTCACCACGAAGATCCGATACTGTATTATTTAGCTCACTCAACAACGTTTCAATTTTAACTATCTCGGCTGTAGCTGAGTTTATAATAGAATTAACGTCCCCATCACATATTTTTTCCAGATCTTGATGATCTGGACTAGCTCCACAATGAGGACAAGGTACTGCTTCAATATGCATAAAAATCAACCCACTTTCCTGAATTGATTTGAGACGATCAATGTCTACTACATAATGCTCATATAGTAGAGTGAACCTGGCTAATAGTTCAGAGATTTCATCTAACCGCTTCTGGATGTTATTTTTAGATTCATAATATTTTCCCCTTTCCAATAACAGGTTATTAAGCTCATCTTGTTGAGAAGCAAGAAAATTACGCTGTAGCATAATTGTCTGCTCAAGACGGCTAAACTGCGATAATATATCGCTGCGAACTATACCCAAATCATCAATTTCATTATTTAGCTCAATAATAAACTCATCTATTGATACAATCTGTGCTGAAGTGTCAGTATTAGTATCTTTAATGTTTTTTATTGAAGCATCATCTACACCTGTAAGCAAAAGCTTTAAGGTTGCTAACTCAGAGGTTTTATTTGTAGGATTATCGGATAAAAAAGGCGAGCCTTTCTTTTGTATTTCACCTTCCTGAATCAGTGCTAATCTGGCTAAATCTCGAAAACTTAACCCTCGAGTTGTTGCCTTATCACGACTTTTCAATATCTTTTTATTAAATAACCCAAGCTGCTCAAGCATAAAGCCTGACAGATTATCTCTTTTTCCTTGGACGTGCTTTTGTTTAAGAGGTACGTCTTTTAAATTATGGTCATCCAAATCAGTTAGAGTAAATTTTCCACCAGCAACTGCACGATGAAGACGCCAACGTTTTCCAGCATTACTAACTAAATAGAGTTCAATCTCCGTGTAGGTGGATAGTTCTACAATTTCCCGTAACTTCTTTCCTCCCAACATGAAATCAAGAGATTCCGCAATAAAAGACTTGCCTGTATCTGAAGCACCGCAAATCGAGTTGACCCCTTCAGAAAAAGACAAAACTGATTCTTTATTTTGCCCCCGAAATACAAGCTTGCGAATTTGTAAATAATTTTCAGCCATAATTATCCTCCAGATGACTGAATATTTTGGAACTGACTCGACCATTGTTGAAAGAATCGATGTGTAATGTTCCGTATTTCCTGAATTGTTAAATCATTAAATTGTATAACCGCCCACTCTGCACATCTTTTTAATCTACATGAATATTCAGTTGTAAGAGATGCCATAAAAGGAGCTGCAACCTCCCCCGCCTGATATCTAAATCCATCCCTTGCTGCAACTCTTTGCACTAATCCCCTGCTAATCATGAGCAGTAATCCTTTTTCAATCAAACCATGCCTTACTAGTAATTCACCTGCACGCATAGGTAGAGGTGCATGTAGGCTTGCCGGGCCATTAACATCGCCTGAATGAACAACGAGGTAATCCATTTCAACGAGCCGTTGTAAGTCATAGGCTTCAGGAAATGCCGCAACTAAAATCGCAAGTGAACGTACACCAGCTTCAAAAGGACTATTGAATGGCTCTGTATGTAAATTATGTTTCATTATTAGGAACCCAATTCAAACGATCATCGTTAGCCAATTGGTGACAAATACCTTGACGATCTTGAGTTTTAAAAGACGATACTAAAGGGTTAGATGTTACCGCGATGATGGTTGCTTGCTTGATTGTTGCTTTCATCCTTTCAAATCCACTGTCATGGAAATCTTCACATACATCAATAACTCCATGAAAAATTTCATCCTGTAATTGATCAAATGTTCCCGCAGGAACTGTATCTCGCGCAAAATTTTTCAGTGACTCGGCATGGTAAAAACGCTCACGCTGACGTAGGTAGTCTCTTTTAAACTGGTTATGTGAATCTAAGAAAGTAGAATCAGGAAAATGGGTACCTAAATGATCTCCATAAGCATCAAGGAGTTGACGTAGATAGCGACTCTCATTATCGGCTGGTTTATCTGGCGGCAAATCTGGATTCGGACGACACGGCAATCCACCACCAAATCGGACTGAGTGAAAAACTGTTTTTGAGTGTACTTCAATAAGTTCAACTAATGATTTTGAAGAGAATATAGTGAAATCAAACATATCAAAGTAGGTTTTTAACTCACCAGTCAATGGGACATCTATGACAGATGAAATTTTGTCTTGGCAATTTTTACCCCAATTTTCAGCTAATTTTTCTTTTAATTCAGTGGGCTTATTTAGCAACTGCTCAAGACTTGTTCCGATTCCCTGAGAACAGACAAAAAAATGTTTACGTGGCGGCAAATATTCGCCTAGAAATGAATAGTAAATGATCTTACCCATCTCAACCCAAACCTCCCCGGGCCTGAGAGGATGATCATATCGTTTGCATTGATAATTGTCCCATACCGCTTCAAAACCGTTTTTTGAACAAAAACCAGCGATATCAATACCAAGATCCCCTGAACCACCAAAACGTCTAACGGTTATATATTCATTTTTAAGATAACTAGCCCATTCTTCAGTGAACTCCTCCCATTCAGCAGGGCTGAAAGATTGAACTCGTACTGACTTAGGAATGGGTAGCCCATCCTGTATATGCATAGTTGATGGAACCCCACCGGCCCATTTAGGGTGTATATCTCTTAGATCACTTTCTAAAATCATCTGACATCCCTCATAGGTACTATCATATCGCTTTATTTGCTGATCATTTTTTAACCAATTGATTAATTAGCTATTTATGATTATACCGTGCTTTTTGTCGCTACCCTAGCTGAAAGAAAATCTCATCATAGCTGATCGTTTTTAGGTTGTTTAACCAACCTAATCACGAGTTATACGTTCATTGCTCGATAAAAATTTTCATAAGCAAATTATTCCTATGAAACAGAGCTCCTCTGTTCGGCATTAGGGAATCTGACAGGACGTGTCGTGATGTTGAAGATGGCACTCTCAAACAAGAAATAATATTATTAACTTCAATTAGTTAAATGTATTTAATTATTTCATCATTTTTCCATTCATCTCAATTTAGTACGACATAACGTGTCGTACCTGTACGGCATAATCTCCCGTATCAACACCATGATATTTTGGGAGAACAGGACTGTCCCCACTATGAAAACACAGCATGATCATCATGACCGCCTGTCTGTCAGGCTATCAGTCATTATCAGCCGCTTACTGGCTGGTGAATCTCTGGAGCTTAAAGTATTAGCTGATGAATTTGGTGTCTCAGAACGCACCCTACAGCGGGATTTTCAGCAACGCCTGATCCATCTGGATCTTGAGCATCGCAGCGGAAGTTACCGACTTATCCGCCAAACAGGCCGGGAGCACTTACCCAATACATTTGCGTTTATACGTAATTCAGGAATTTCAGGAATCATTCCGGCTCAAAACCGCAAGTTGATCCGGTTGATTGCCAGCAATTCCGGCGTATCGCCGTGTCTTATTGGGCATGGGGCATTATCTTCTCCCGTCACGCAGACTGCCTGTTTTCTGAAACTGGCGGAAGCTATCCGCGACTACCGCGCCGTTACATTATTGGTTAACGGTAAAAGCTACGAAGCAGTAGCTCCCCGCCGTCTGATATTTCAGTCCAAAAACTGGTTTCTTGTTGCTACCCGCACCAGAAATTTACAGGTGTTTCGGATGGAAGACGTTAACGCCGTAACCGTTCTGGATACCTCTTTCCGCAGAAAGCCTGAACTTGATGCTCTGACTGCCAGTGAAGAGTTTATTTCAGCCCTCCCTCACTTTCGTTTCATAAGTGACGTAATTCAGACCTTCAGAGAGTAACAGACAACGTTTATTTCAAATTAAAAAAGGAGACCTCGTATGGATGACCCGGTAAAGGGCGAAGGCCGGATGATTACTGATGCCAGTGGCGTCACCAGAAGGGAAGGCGGGATTTTGGGAATGTGGAGCAATATATTTCCAGAACGTAATGGTAGCAACGAGCAAAAAGGTGATAGCACACCGCGCATACCCGACATCAGGGATATTCTTGATATTTTCCCTCAGCCACTGCGGGAAAAGCTGTTGAACAAAATCAGTGAAGCCATCGACTATGAACCCGTGATTGGTGTCATGGGAAAAACTGGCGCGGGGAAAAGCAGCGTATGTAATGCGCTGTTTAAAGGGGAGGTTTGTGCAGTTAGCGACGTTGAGGCATGTACTCGTGAAGTTCAGGAATTGCATATACGCTTCGGAAAACATTCGCTGAAGATAATTGATATACCTGGTGTCGGTGAGAATGCCCGGCGGGATAAGGAGTATGAAGATTTATACCGCAATTTGCTTCCCTCCCTGGATCTCATCCTGTGGGTAATAAAAGGTGACGATCGGGCCTTTTCTGCGGATGAGCATTTCTACAACAATGTTCTGCTCCCTGCTGGTGGGGGTGAGCGCGTTTTATTCGTCCTTAACCAGGTTGATAAAATTGAGCCATTCCGCGAGTGGGATACTCATCTGCATCAGCCATCTCCTGCACAGCGCATCAACATCGAAAAGAAAGAAGCCTACATTACTGAACGATTTGGTTTTACGCACTATCCGGTGACACCTGTCTCCGCCGATGAGGGCTACAACATTCTTCGTCTGGTAGAGACTATTATTCGGGCTTTGCCTGATCGGGCTAAAAGTAGCACGGCTTCGCAGTTTAAGGATGAGTTCAAAACCGAAGAGGTCAAGACGGAAGCAAAAAACGGCTTCGGCAGCGTAATCTCCGGGATACTCGACGACGTTATTGATTCTTTTCCGTTACCAAAGCCTGTCAAAGAGCTTACCCGTAAGGGTAAAGACAAACTTATCGAGTGGGCTGGTAATGCCTGGGACCATTTTTTTGGATAGGGAAGTGCTTAATGAAACTAATCATTATACCTGCATTGTTTGTATCTTTATTTGCATTCCACCCTGCTTATGCAGTCGGGGCCTATGACCTGCAATGTATGCTTGATAACGGCGAGCAAATGACACTCAGCCACGTCAGCAATACCGTTTATATCAGTTTTGAAAATCCTGGCGGTGACTCCGAAGAGAGCGGCTCTGTTATTAAACTGGATATTCCTTCCGGCGAAGCGAAACAGATTCTGGCGGCTAATCCGGGAGCAGGAACCGCTTCTTTCACATTACGTGGAGAAAATGAAGATATCGAAGGCGCGGTTGCAGTCAATTACTCAGAATATGATGGTACAGGTGATGCTTATTACACTGTCATGAATGCAATGGGGCAGGAAACCAGCACAGTATCATGCAAGCCGGGTACCATTAAGGTTTCCAGAAGCCTCCTTCAGAATGGCATTAATGGCGTTGGTAGCCAGCAGGCTAATAAACCTGATCCCTCTCAGCAACAGCAGGCACAGCAATCTACGACACCACCGTTTAAAGTTCAGTTCGGCAGCTCCGTCAGCAATGAAGGCTGGAATACCAAATATGGTGTTATTCAGCTCACTATCACTGATGACAACGTGGTGCTGAAATCCATTCGGGTAAACAGAGGGAACTGTAAAATGGAGAGCGTCGGTAACAGAACCCTGCCAGCCAAATATAAATTCGGTGATGTGGCTACGTTCAAATATATGAAGTGTGACCGTATCATTGAAGCTGATATTGTGACCGATACGGGGAGCTGGACATTTAATTCCTAATTTTACCTGTAGCAGCATCCGGGGAATTCCTGCTAAATAAGGAGGCTATTCCCCGGTTAATTATTTTTCGACAACGTTAAACGAAATGTATTTCATCCGGGTATAATGAAGTTACGCGTCGATAGATGCACCGCAACGGTCCTGTCAGGCGCTCACTGATATAGCGTTACGGGTAAAGCGTGTAGAGATAGTGTCAGGGGATTAATAGCGGGATTCTTCAATACGTTCCGTCAGCCAGCGTTTAACTTCACTTTCCCGCCAGCGGGAACTACGCCCCAGTTTGATAGGCTTTGGAAACTTGCCTTCACTAATCAGTTTATAAAACCATTTGTCAGTCAGGCCAGTAAACGTGGTAATAAATGCCATCGTCACCAGTTTGTCATTCATCAGGTCAGTATCGGTATTCAGTTGATTGCTCATGACGATTGTCCTTCTGTCTTTACGTTGATAAAAGACAGGAGCAGCAACACTAACCCGTTGATTTAAGATGATGTTGCATACTCCGCCATTACAATCACTTCTCCGGTAATAAATTACTTATCCCTGACTACAACCAAAGTTACGTTCACCGTCATCGTGGTTTTTGGTGTACTCCTTCGCCAGATAACTGATGTGATATATGTAGCTGCGGAAAAAGTCCGTATTTGTGCCATTTCTGCGATCAAGTTCATAAGAGACGCCCGGTAAATGAAAGGGGACTTTATTTGCCATATCTCCGGTACGCCTAAGCGCCACAGCCCATGCCCGCGCCACCATTCCCACCAGCAATCCGCGAGGTTGCGCTGAATTCTCCGTATTCAGCATGGTGTTTCTGAATACTTCCCGATTAACCAGCAACAGCATGTGATAATGCTTGTTGCCATTCAGTTCACCAAATTCTCTTACCCATGCATATCGCAGCTTACAGGGATAAACACGTTTACCGTCTCTCCTGCGCCGTTGTAAATATGCGGCTATCTGCGCTTTCAGTGAGGCTATAAAACGGGTAATAACCGCTGAGTCATACCCTTTATGGCTATTATCCACTGGCAGTAATAAATCCACTCTGAAAGCCAGTATTCTGGCGTAATCATCCATCGCATAACGGGTAATCTCTTCCAGACGTTTCATATAGTGTGCATTAGGCTTGCCATATCGTTCATTCAGTTTCATGCTTCAGTTCCTTGTGGTTGGTTACATATCCATAAGTGCTGTAGTAACTTTTCACTGAGCTATGCCGATCTGGATTACTTTGCCCTGTCTCTGGTGTCATCCCTCTATATGCTGAATCTAATGAATGAGTGATAAACATAATATTAATACCGGCAATGTTGATTCATAAAGAAAGGGTGATAAAAAGAGTAGAAGCCCGGTATTTACTGGTGTTCGTAGTTAATTATCTGTTCCTGAAGATAAAGAATTTCACTCTTAAGTTATAATTAATACATTGACCTAATCTATGGGTTGCAGTCATGAATGACATCTTCCAGATGTCAACTCGTTATCCTGGGAGGTTTCACCCGTAAAGCCACCAGGGCTATACGTGGAAAAATTTAAGACTATCCAGCCGTTTTCTACAGGCGGGATCTGTGAGTATGGTGATAAATAAAAAACTACGTTAATGGTACTCTATTACTATGGAATAACACGATATTGCTACGTGTTTTCCACTTTTATTGATTTATTGCTACGGTTTTACTTCGAAAACACATCATAATCACGCTATTGATTTCGAATGATTTAACAAGGATGACGAGGTAGAACAATGGCCGTTAATGTGCGCTCATCAATAGCAGTGAAGGATATCCGAACCAGCAGGTTCCTCTTCTGGTACATCAGGAAAAACATTCAGGGAGCAAATCAATTCGCGTTTGATGGGAACAATCCAGATACATCCCTTTCGGAGAGAATTATTAATACAGCCCTCGAGGCCGGGTATCCCGATCCCATTCAGCGGGGCAATTTTATTCGCTCACTGGAACTGGCGATTAATACGACGCTTCTGCCGGAGAAATATTTTAGTTGGTTAAAAGAAAATGAAAGAGCGACGTTCTGGCTATGGGGCGTGATGTGTCTTGATTACCGCTGTATGGAGTCAATTAACGAAAAGTTGGGCACAAATTTAAACATTAACTGGTATCAGAAAGCCGGAATAACAGATTCTCCTGCAAGCCATAGCGAAAGATACTCAATCATCGTTGCATTACTGGACTATATTAATATTGAGACTAATCAGGCACCATTGATGAGACAGTGGCTATATGAGAGGCTTGTATTCTGGAGGGCAAATGAACATCAGAGAATAAAATTACGCTGGCTTACTGAGGATAATAGTGAAGTCTGTACATGGGCTTATAATTACGTTAATAAATTCCAGAAAGAGCACGGCGGTAATACAGGAAACCATTTAGACCCCGTTCAGATTCCGGAACCACTGAATAGTGTAGAAACCTATCATGCCATTTATGCCATGCTGGATTTATGGTCAGCGGATGATGACCTCCAGCAGAAAGCGGTAAAGAAAATAAATAAAGCGTTTTACCAAAAAAACTTCAGACGTAAACTTTCTGAAAAACGGGAACGGGAGTCTATCAGTGATACGCATAAAGAACGTCTGTATTTTCTGGTTAAATTTTACAAGTCAGATAAAATATCTGTTATTGAAAGGCTAATAGACGAAAGGGTTCAGGGAATAGAAACAAGATTATCCCGTGGTTGAGGTGTCATTTCAAACTTAAATTCTCCCGGTGATAATCACCGGGAGAATTCAGATATGTATTATTTCAGCACTATATCACGCTCATATATGTACTGCCGGAATGTAATTTAATATCTGCTCGCACCTATTATTTTATCCCACCTATACTACCGTCCGTTTTAATCACGGATTAAATTAGCCGCAATTTTCCAGAAGATGCGGCCTGTTTTTTATATTCTTTATTAAGGAATTTACCATGAAATTAGCCAGCCGCTTTGGTCGCGTAAATCAAATCCGTCGCGATCGCCCATTAACGCATGACGAATTGATGCAGTATGTCCCCAGCGTATTCGGGGAAAATAAGCACGAATCACGCAGCGAACGCTATACCTATATTCCCACCATTACCCTGCTCGATAACCTCCAGCGTGAAGGATTTCATCCTTTCTTTGCCTGCCAGACCCGCGTTCGTGATGTGGGTAAACGTGAGCATACAAAACACATGCTGCGTCTGCGCCGGGAAGACCAGATCAATCACAACCAGGTGCCGGAAATTATTCTGCTCAACAGCCCGGTTCCAGTTCTTATCAGATGCTGCCAGGGCTGTTCCGTTCTGTTTGTTGTAACGGGCTGGTCTGCGGCGAGTCGTTTGGTGAAGTACGGGTACCGCATAAAGGCAATGTGGTGGAGAAAGTGATTGAAGGCGCTTATGAAGTCCTCAGTGTTTTTGACCAGGTTGAAGAGAAACGCGATGCCATGCAGTCGCTGATGCTGCCTCCCCCTGCGCAACAGGCGCTGGCAAAGGCGGCGCTGACTTACCGCTTTGGCGAAGAGCACCAGCCGGTGACGGAATCCCAGTTACTGGCTCCCCGCCGCTGGCAGGATGAATCCGGTGATCTGTGGACGACCTACCAGCGAATTCAGGAGAACCTGATCAAAGGCGGTTTAAACGGGCGGACGGCAAAAGGTGGTCGCACGCACACCCGCGCCATTCAAGGCATCGACGGCGATATCAAACTCAACCGCGCCCTGTGGGTGATGGCTGAAAACATGTTGCAACTGGCCTCATAAACAACGCTATTAATGGTAAAGGAAACACGATGTCTGAACTGATGCTAACACCGGTATTTTCGGTGAGTGAACAACGCGTTATCCGCCGTGCGATGCGTCTGCTGGAGAAATATCAACGCAATCCTGGCGAATCTTTTCTTTCCTCTGACGCCACAAAAACCTGGCTGCAACTGCATCTGGCACGACAGGAGCGGGAAATGTTTGTTGTGCTTTACCTCGATAACCAGAACCGACTGCTGGAACACGAAACGCTATTTCTCGGCACGATTAACAGTACAGAAGTACATCCCCGTGAGATTGTGAAATCTGCGCTACGGCACAATGCCGCAGCAGTAATCCTTGCGCATAACCATCCCTCCGGCGTGGCGGAACCCAGTCGGGCCGACAGACTTATTACAACGAATATTGTTAAGACACTGGATTTGGTGAAAGTGAGGGTGCTGGATCATTTCATTATTGGGGCGGGGGATGTCCTCTCTTTTGCCGAACGGGGCTGGCTGTAATGCTGCAAAAGGACAAGGTCATGCAACAAGAATGGGGGCTTCCCTGTACCGTAACACCACGCTTCACTGCTCGACTGGTACAGGAAAGACATAACCTGCATTACCTGGCTGATCGGGCCGCAATCACCGGGAAATTCAGCTCCCCGGATCTGCTGCATATCGACCAGGCTTTTCCGGTGTTGATGAAACAACTGGAGCTGAAACTGGCTGACGGTGAACTCTCCCCCTGCCAACAACGTACCGTCACGCTATACGCCAAAGGACTAACCTGCGAAGCCGATACGCTGGGTTCCTGTGGTTACGTCTATATCGCTATTTATCCCACTCAACGCTGAGTTTTAACCTCCTTAATACGGAACATCGTTATGAAAATTATTCCTGCAACGACGCTGCGGGCGACGACGTCATATCTGTCTCCTGTCGTGGTCTGGCAAACATTACTGGCCCGCCTGCTGGAGCAGCACTACGGGCTGAATCTTAATGACACACCATTCAACAATGAAAAGGTGATTCAGGAACACATAGACGCCGGGATCACTCTGGTCAATGCCGTCAATTTTCTGGTGGAGAAGTACGAATTGGTCCGTATCGACAGGAAAGGATTTAGCTGGCAGGAACAGACGCCTTATCTTCGTGCGGTCGATATTTTGCGGGCGCGGCAGGCGACCGGCCTGCGGATTCAGTGCAAAAACACGAATATAATCAGCCGGATGGCTGATTCAAGACATGATAAAAGACTTTACCAGCGCACGTTTAAAGCGTGCAAGAGATGTTATTATACTAAAACATAAAAACAGGCGAGGCTGGTGTAATGAGAATCGACAAACTGTCACTGCTTAACTTTCGTTGCTTCAAACAGCTCGATATCACTTTTGATGAGCACATTACGATTCTGGTTGCACCGAATGGCGCGGGCAAGACGACAGTGCTGGATGCGGTACGCCTGGCGCTGTTCCCCTTTATTCGTGGTTTTGATGCCAGCCTCTACGTGAAAGATAAATCACTAGCGATCCGTACCGAAGACTTACGTCTGATTTACCGCCAGGAGGCACTGAACATGGAAATGTCGTCTCCAGCCAAGATTACAGCTACCGGAGAATGGGCAAGCGGAAAAACGGCAACCTGGATGCTCGATAAACGAGGAGAACAGCCGCCACATGAAGATAAGATGGCGGCGCAGCTTACCCGCTGGGGTGAGCAACTCCAGAAACGAGTACGTGAAGAGCATAGCTTGCAACAAGTTGAACTTCCCCTAATGCTTTATTTGGGGACTGCTCGCTTATGGTATCAAGAACGTTATGAAAAACAGCCTACTGAGCAGCGCCTGGATAATAGTGCCTTTTCACGTTTGTCCGGCTATGACGATTGCCTCTCAGCCACATCTAACTATAAACAGTTTGAGCAGTGGTATAGCTGGCTATGGCTTAGCTACCGTGAACATCAAATCACACAACTTGAATCACCTTCAGCAAAGTTAAAAGAAGGTGTTCGTGTTCAACGGATGAAAGAAGCCATTCAGGCTATCCAGCAGGCCATTAACTGTCTGACCCAGCAGGTGACAGGCTGGCACGATCTGGAATACAGCGCCAGCCATAACCAGCAACTGGTAATGAGCCATCCGCAATACGGCAAGATCCCCTTATCCCAGCTCAGCGATGGCTTGCGAAATGCCGTCGCAATGGTGGCAGATATCGCATTTCGCTGTGTCAAACTCAATCCTCATTTACAAAATGATGCAGCCTTAAAAACGCAGGGAATTGTGCTGATCGATGAAGTTGATATGTTCCTGCACCCTGCCTGGCAGCAGCAAATTATCCAGTCTTTACGCAGCGCATTTCCGCAGATCCAGTTTATTGTTACGACCCATAGCCCGCAGGTGCTCAGTACGGTAAAACGCGAGTCCATTCGTCTGCTTGAGCAGGATGAGAATGGCAACGGGAAAGCGTTGATGCCGCTCGGAGCAACCTACGGCGAGCCGAGTAACGACGTGCTGCAAAGTGTAATGGGCGTCGATCCACAGCCTGCGGTGAAGGAGAAGGCAGACCTGCAAAAACTGACAGGATGGGTGGATCAGGGGAAATACGACGAGCCGAAAACGCAGCAACTGATGGTCGCATTGGAAGTTGCGTTGGGTGAGAAGCATCCACAGCTTCAACGCTTACAGCGCAGTATTGCCCGGCAGAGACTGCTGAAAGGGAAAGCGCAATGAGGCATGTGATCAAAACTCAACTTGGGACCGTTGCCTTACTGACCGCACATGAAAACCCACCACAAGATGCTGATCAATCAACCAGGCGCTGGCGAAATTTCAGAAGAGATAAAGCCGCTGTAATGGTCCAGCTCATTAACGAGCAGTATCACCTTTGTTGCTACAGTGAAATACGCTCTGATCTTCGTGGTCTTGGTTATCACATTGAGCACGTTGAGAATAAGAGCCAGCATCCAGAACGTACTTTTGATTATCAGAATCTCGCTGCCAGTGCATTAGATTCAGGGGAGAACGGCGGTTTATCTTCCCTGAAAGGAAAAAATGCTTTTGGCGGTCATGCCCAAGGAAAACAAGATGTTGTAGATATGGCAAAATTTATCCATTGCCATATTCGCGATTGTTCCCGTTATTTTGCTTACCTTTCTGATGGTCGGATAGTTCCTGCTGATGAGTTAAATGCACAAGAAACGGAGAACGCGCAATACACTATCGATCTACTGAACCTGAACAGCGGATTCCTTCAAACGGAACGTCGTAATCATTGGGAAGAGCTGGAGCAGCTTTTTGATGAACACATTGAAAAAGATTGGGATTTGCAGCAATTACTCCAGCTTGATTTGGTTTCAACACCAGACCATAAACTGCATGAATTCTTCAGCATTACACGCCAGTTTTTCCAGCAAGAAGCTGAACAGGTATTACAGAGCCACGCCCCAGCATTAATTTAACACCACTATTCCTGATTCAGGGCGACAGCATGATTTATTGCGAGTCGCCTTCCTGATTTACGCCCTCAATATTTATTCACCTTTATTTTACCGCATAATGCGCCTGCCACTCCCGGCAGGCGTGTTTGCTTTTATACGAACAAAATTATGCAAACAGAAGCTGAAATTTTAATCGATAACAACGAGCTTATTTGCTCCACTAGGATTGAATGGATCGTTACCGTTCACCAGAACGCACTACAGCAACTCACATCCCTGATGCAACCAATCGCAGAAATCTCCCGCCTGACGCAGCGTATTGGCGGCGACATAATTATTAACGACATGAGACTAGATGTACGCATAACATCGTCATAAAATGATATTTTTAGAAATTAGCTAAGTGACATATATGGCAGATGATTATTTTCATATTACGCTGAATACCCGGCTTCCATGGTCAAATAACGAGCCAATGGCAGTAGGTAATAGCATAACAACGACCGATGTTAACCCATTCTTTAACTATTAAATATCTTACCCATATCTCAGAGAAACATTTATCCCAAATGGGGTCACCCACGATATCAGCCGTATAGCCCTTCTGGGACACATTGCTTCAGGAAATCTACATAATAGCAATATGCGGTATGTCGCAAGTATCGGCCACGAAACAGCTAAACATTTTTGTACTTATGTCAGAGAGCTAATCTGGGAATCAGTAAGAACATCAGAATTTCCAGAACTGCCATCTCGCCAAAAATGCATTTGGTTAACAAAGGGGGAGGACAATCTTCATTACTGGATTGAGCGGCTTGGACGTCCCGCAGAGCAGATAACCGTATTCAAAGTACTACCTGATGGAAGAATGCATACTACCAGTGAGACTCATCTTTCAGGAGATGCTGAATCTTATCTGGAAAGCGTCGAAAAATCCCGTCGATACTGGAGGGGAGAAATTGATAACCCCTTACATCAGGAGATACTCTTCGAAGGCACAATGTTAGTTGAAAGCAAAGTGTCCATTTAACAAATGTTGGGGTACTGTACAGAAAAACAGTGAACTGCTCACAAACGATTATTCTGCATTTTGGACTCTATTGCCGGTTTGCTACAATGGAAAACAGTACCTAAAAAGTAGCTCAGGAAGCCCCCGAACCCTACAAGTAAAATCATTTGGGGGTGCTTATGGGGGTTACTCATTTACATAACACAAATAAATCATATTAAATCAATAAATTAACCATCAAATGCGACTCCTGTGATCGCCAAAATGCCTCTTCAGTGATCCCCATCCTGCTTATTTCTGAGCAACCTGACCCTGCTGATGTATCTGGTAGTATGACAGAGTGATTCGTTTTTCTTGCCGAGTGTACGAAAACGTCTTCCTTGCCACCGACTATCAACCGTCACTCAAAAAAACCTCTCTTTTTTTCAAGCTATCAAGAATAAGTTGCATTTTATCTGCACCGGACACCAGCCATCCATATATGGCTTTTACCTGCTACAAAGATGAAGAAGTGCATAAATGTGATGTTAAAACAATCAAAGAAAAATTACATGCGCAATAATTTCACTATAACATTATAATCCATGGTGAAAATAACACTGCACAAGGATTGTCATCATCAAACTCATCGGAACTATTTTTTCTGTCGTCATTGGTGTAATACTGATTGTAAGTATCCTTTCAGGAGATTATTTTTGCCGTGTGGGGCATGGAACTTGTAAAGCAGCCAAAAGCGCTAGGCATTTAATTGAAAGTAAAGAGAAAAACAGAAGTAGTCGCGTCAAAGTCTTTAGCACGCATATTAATTTGAGTCATCCAGCGGCATCCTGGCTAGCAACTCAAACTTGCGCTAACAATATATTCAATCTACTTCAAAACAATAATGCCATTTATTTATTCGAAAACGATAATAAAATTGAACTGCGAATGGGGTATGATTCTTTTTTCTCTATTGAAACGATTGATAAAATTAACAAAGAAAACATCAAAGAAATAAAACTAAAAAATGATACAACATATGTTTCCCTTCCTAATCCAACCATTTTAATAACCACGACATCAACACCTGAACGACAGTTTTCTATTTCTGTTCTGGATGATGATAACAAAGAAAATCTACCTACCGATACCGCACCTTGTTTTACAATTGGTATTCCTGATGAATATACTAAAGCCATAGAGTTATTGAACATTAAATAATTAAATTTCATATTGAGTTTTTTTAAATACCATATGAATAATTGTTATATGTCATTATTTCCTCCATTCACTAAAACTGATTGATTACTCTACTCCCTCACCGTCATCGGTAGTGGTATCCTTAACGTATATTGATGAAAAGACAAAACAGTATGCAGAGGGAAAAATGGGTTCCACCAGAAAGGGGATGCTGAACGTTCTGATTGCCGCCGTGTTGTGGGGAAGTTCAGGGGTCTGCGCGCAATACATCATGGAGCAAAGCCAGATGTCGTCGCAGTTTTTGACTATGACGCGTTTGATATTCGCCGGTTTGATTCTGCTGACGCTATCATTTATTCATGGTGATAAAATCTTTTCTATTATTAACAATCACAAAGATGCCATTAGCCTACTGATTTTTTCCGTGGTTGGCGCGCTAACCGTACAGCTCACTTTTTTGCTAACCATCGAAAAATCGAACGCAGCCACGGCAACGGTGCTGCAATTCCTCTCACCGACTATTATCGTCGCCTAGTTCTCACTGGTGCGTAAATCCCGCCCGGGCATTCTGGTTTTCTGCGCTATTTTGACATCGCTGATCGGGACTTTTTTATTGGTGACACACGGTAATCCGACATCATTATCGATCTCTCCTGCCGCGTTATTCTGGGGCATTGCCTCGGCGTTTGCTGCTGCATTCTATACCACCTATCCCTCAACGCTGATTGCCCGCTATGGCACGTTACCGGTCGTCGGCTGGAGTATGCTGATTGGCGGTCTGATCCTGCTGCCCTTTTATGCCAGACAAGGGACAAACTTTGTCGTTAACGGCAGTTTGATTCTGGCGTTTTTTTATTTGGTGGTCATTGGTACGTCCCTGACATTTAGTCTGTACCTGAAAGGAGCACAATTAATTGGCGGTCCAAAAGCCAGCATTTTAAGCTGTGCAGAACCATTAAGTAGCGCGCTGCTCTCTTTGCTGTTGCTGGGAATCACCTTCACATTGCCGGACTGGCTGGGAACGCTGCTGATTCTGTCATCGGTGATTTTGATTTCAATGGATTCCCGCCGCCGCGCCAGAAAAATAAATCGTCCGGCGCGGCATGAGTGAGAATTACCAGCCAGGCACCGCGCCACCGTTAAAGATGGTTTCTGCCGCTTTAGCGACTTCGGGTGATTGATAAGATTGCAGAAATTCCTTCACGTTTTCTGCATTCTTATTATCTTCCCGTGCCACCAGAATATTCACATACGGCGAATTTTTATCTTCAATAAATACGCTGTCGTTAACCGGAGAAAGTCCTGTTTGCTGGATGTAAGTGGTGCTGATAATCGCTACATCCACTTTCGGGTCGTCCAGTACACGTGGCAACTGTGCCCCTTCCAGCTCCATTATCTGCAAATGGCGTGGATTATCGGTTATATCCAACGCGGTAGGTAATAACCCTTTTCCTTCTTTCAGAGTAATTAGCTTCTCTTTTTGCAGCAGTAAAAGCGCGCGACCAAGGTTAGTCGGGTCGTTGGGGATCGCCACTGTCGCACCTTCTTTTATTTGCGCCACTGTTTTGATTTTTTTGGAATAGCCCGCCATGGGGAAGACAAACGTATTTCCCACCGCTACCAGTTTATAACCATGCGCCTGATTATCTTGTTCAAGAAAGGGTCGATGCTGGAAGACGTTCGCATCAAGCTCGCCATGATTTGTCGCATCGTTCGGTAGCAACGAACCGCTAAATCCTACCAGTTCAACATCGAGACCATATTTCTCTTTTGCTACCTTTTTAGCGACTTCCGCGACATCTTGTTCTGCGCCATTAATAACGCCAACTTTAATATGCTTTTCATCGCTGCTGCTCTGGTCGCAACCTGCCAGCAGAACTCCTGCCAGTAATAATGCGGCCCCCGCCCGTAGATGATGTGTTGTCAGTTTCATTTTTTTATCCTTTTATTAATGATTACCTGACTATAGCGGTAAGGTCGCTGCAGTTTAAAAAACGAAACGCTATCGATAAGAATAAAAAGGAATAAAAGTGGAATATAAAGTCTGGCACTTCTTACTGACCACGCAAACACCTTTCGTACAGCATGATGAGAGCGGCAAAAGCAAACTACACTTATGCTTCATTCGATGCACATTTGCAGAAGGTTGCCGCTATGAAGCCAACGATGCTACTCATGATTACCGTATTCCTGATTTTTCCAGCCATTTCTCAGGCCGAGTCGCCATTCAGTTCTCTACAGTCGGCAAAAGAGAAAACCACGGTATTGCAAGATTTACGTAAAATTTGCACGCCACAGGCGTCATTATCAGATGAAGCGTGGGAAAAGTTAATGTTGTCAGATGAAAACAATAAACAACATATACGCGAGGCCATCGTGGCGATGGAACGTAATAATCAGAGCAATTATTGGGAAGCGTTGGGTAAGGTAGAATGCCCGGATATGTAAGAACGGCAACAACCACTGACCAACGCTTCTTTACCTGATATCAGGATTTCTTCATTTTCACCTTTGCAGTCACCAACAATGCAGTCAGCAACATCAATGTGCCGGACAACATCAGCGGCGAAGTCAGACCAATGTTATCCAACGCATAACCGCCGATTGCCGCACCGCAGGTGTTAGCAAGCTGAATAACGGCCACCTGAATAGATCCAGCCTTTTCTGCCTGATCGGCCAATGAGCGAGTGATCCACGTTGACCAACCAACGGGAATTAAAGCAAAGGTCAGCCCCCAGATAATCGCAACACCAGTAGCAACAATTTTATAGCTTCCCCACAGCGTCAGTACCAGCGCGCTCAGGGCGAGCACAAACGGTGCGCCCGCTAAGGCCAGTTTCACCGAACGTTTGAGAATAAACGACGAAAGCGATGTCCCGACAAAGCTGGCGATACCAAAACTCAGCAGCACCAGGGTTAAGCCATCAACACCGAATCCCGCCAGATTCATATACACTGGGCGAATATAAGTGAAAAAAGCAAACTGTCCGGCAAAGGACATAAAGATGGCGATCATCCCGGCCATCACTCCCGGACGTTGTAATAAGCGGAAAGTATTTTGTTTCTGATGCGAAGGTTCACCTGGCAGCGAAGGCAGTGATTTGATAATCCAGAAAATACACAGCACACCCATCGCCGCCGCCGCATTAAAGACATTGCGCCAACCGATAAGCTCGCCTAAAAAACTGCCCAACGGCGCGGCAATCACCAGCGCAATAGAAACCGCGCCGAAGATCACCGACAGCGCCTTCGGCACCGTACGCGGCGGTACCAGACGCATGGTCAGCGACGCCGACATCGCCCAGAACCCGCCCAGCGCCAGCCCCAGACAGGCGCGACCGATTAACAGCAGACTGAATGAGTTGGCAAAGGAAACCAGCAAACAGGAAAGCGTCAGCAAAACGGCGAACAGAATGACAACGTAGCGGCGGTCAGTGGCCTGAATGGTCTGGGTAATAAACAAACTGGCAAACATCGCCACAAAGGCGGTCACGGTCACCGATTGCCCGGCAACCCCTTCCGAAATGCCTAAATCCTGGGCCATTGGCGTCAACAAACTGACAGGCAAAAACTCAACGATAATCAGACAGGCGACGCAAAACGCCACCGAGAAAACGGCTGACCAGTTCGGTCGGGTGATGGCATTCGCGCCGCGGTTTTCAGCAATAAATTCACTCATGGTGTTACCCGTGGCATGTTTCAGGGGAAAAGCCGACCAGTCTAACATTGAAATGTGTGATGCATTTAACGTTTTTGCAACTTTTACGATGTTGCTTGAGCTGGAGTTAAGATCGAAACGGAACAGGGCAAAGATTACCGGATGCGGTGTGAACGTCTTATCCACCCACCAGGTCAGGCGCGGTCTGTAGGCTGATAAGACGAAGCGGTTTTAATGCAGCCAGTGAACGCCCTCGGCAGGCTGAAAGAACGCGTTATAGCGCATCTGAAAAGCATTGATATCCTGCATTTCAGGTTCGGTTTCGCGCAGAAAACCCAGCGCCAGCCTGACCTGAGCATCAGTAATCGGCGCGGCAAGGCGGGCTTTTTGTAAAATCCGATGCCATTGCAGCAGGTTCTGTTCGCTACCATCGACAATGACAATTTGCCAGATGAGCAACACCTGCGCGGCGTTTTGCAGGTGCGACTCATCCGGGCGATGCAAATAACGTAAAAATTCGTCACCGGCTGACTTTCCCATTTGATCGACCATCGACTCCACGGGTACGACATCGATGTTCAGCCGATCGCTGAGACGGCGAATCGCTTTTCTGGCCCCGGATGTCAGCACCCGAAAACCAACCACAAACACTACCGCCAGCGTGGCGAGCATTATCCAGATCATGAGTTCTCCTGCGTAATCAGAACTCATGATATCTGGAAACCCTCGCCAGTTACTAATCCACCAGAATAATCTTCAGTGCAAACAGAGCTGCGACCACCACCACACACAGGTTTAGATCGCGCCAGCGCCCGGTGCACACTTTCATGATGCAGTACGACATAAAGCCTAGTGCAATCCCTTCGGTGATCGAGAACGTAAAGGGCATCATCACCGTGGTAATAAACGCAGGCACCGATTCGGTAAAATCATCCCAGTTAACGCGTGCCAGGCTCGATGTCATCAATACGCCAACGAAGATTAACGCTCCGGCGGTTGCGTAAGGAGGAACCATCGCCACCAGCGGTGAGAAGAACATAACCAGCAGGAACATAACGCCAACAACAACCGCAGTCAGCCCCGTGCGACCGCCGACAGCCACACCTGAAGTACTTTCAATATAGGCGGTAACAGACGAGGTACCGATAAACGCACCCGCCACCGAACTGACGCTATCAACATACAGCGCCTTATTCATATTGGGGAATTTGCCGTTACTATCTATTAAGCCAGCTTTATCAGTCACACCAATTAATGTCCCTGATGAATCAAATAAGTTGATCAGCATAAAGGAGAAAATGATACCGGCGAGTTCAAGTGATAACGCACCGCTCAAATCCACTTCACCAATGACGCCGCTAATATCAGGCGGAATGGAATAGACGCCGCTAAAATGAACATCACCGAAAAATAATCCACAGCAAGACGTCACCACAATAGAAACAAGCACCGCGGCATGAAAATGACGTGATGACAACACAGTTATAATAAAAAACCCTAAAATACCTAACAACACGCCGTGAGAACTTAAATCGCCAATCATCACCAGGGTGTCTTTATTGGCGACAATAACGCCAGTATTTTTTAATCCCATTAAGGCGATAAATAATCCGATTCCGCTGGTGATACCAATACGTAAACTTAATGGAATGTTGGAGATCATCCAGTACCGGATACGAAACAGCGTGAGCAAAAATAGCCCAACTGCGCCCCAGAATATCGCGCCCATCCCGGTCTGCCAGGAGATACCCATCGCCCCCACGACCACGAAGGCAAAGAAGGCGTTCAGCCCCATTGCCGGAGCCAGTGCCACGGGTAAGTTAGCAAATATCCCCATCGCAATACTGCCGATACCGGCAATCAAACAGGTGGTAACAAACACCACTTTTGGGTCCATTTGTGCCGCGCCGAGGATTTGCGGGTTCACAAAAACGATGTACACCATGGTTAAAAAAGTGGTCATCCCCGCAATCAATTCTGTGCGGACGGTGGTCCCATGCTGAGGTAGTTTAAATAATCGCGAAAGCGTCCCTGATTCATTACTCACGTAATCGGTATTGTCATTATTCATTTTTTTGTCCATTGGAGGAGATTTAATCCCTTGCTTTTGTAAAACAAATGACAACAACGGTTCAGTGATAATTATCACATTTCAATTGCACATTAATGGATATTCTTTAATAATCTCGCGACGTTTCTTTATGATAAATAATAATCAAATTGATAAAATCAAAATGAGAAAAATATGAATAATTCTATTAACCATAAATTTCATCACATTAGCCGGGCTGAATACCAGGAATTGTTAGCCGTTTCCCGTGGAGACGCTGTTGCCGATTATATTATTGATAATGTCTCTATTCTCGACCTGATCAATGGCGGAGAAATTTCCGGCCCAATTGTGATTAAAGGACGTTACATTGCCGGTGTTGGCGCAGAATACGCTGATGCTCCGGCTTTGCAGCGGATTGATGCCCGCGGCGCAACGGCGGTGCCAGGGTTTATTGATGCTCACCTGCATATTGAATCCAGCATGATGACGCCGGTCACCTTTGAAACTGCTACCCTGCCGCGCGGCCTGACGACCGTTATTTGCGACCCTCATGAAATCGTCAACGTGATGGGAGAAGCCGGATTCGCCTGGTTTGCCCGCTGTGCCGAACAGGCAAGGCAAAACCAGTACTTACAGGTCAGCTCTTGCGTACCCGCCCTGGAAGGCTGCGATGTTAATGGTGCCAGTTTTACCCTTGAACAGATGCTCGCCTGGCGGGACCATCCGCAGGTTACCGGCCTTGCAGAAATGATGGACTACCCTGGCATAATTAGCGGGCAGAATGCGCTGCTCGATAAACTGGACGCATTTCGCCACCTGACACTGGACGGTCACTGCCCGGGTTTGGGTGGTAAAGAACTTAACGCCTATATTGCTGCGGGTATTGAAAACTGCCACGAAAGTTATCAGTTGGAAGAAGGACGCCGGAAATTGCAACTCGGCATGTCATTGATGATCCGTGAAGGGTCCGCAGCCCGCAATCTCAACGCGCTGGCACCGTTGATCAACGAATTTAACAGCCCGCAATGCATGCTCTGTACCGATGACCGTAACCCGTGGGAGATCGCCCATGAAGGACACATCGATGCCTTAATTCGCCGCCTGATCGAACAACACAATGTACCGCTGCATGTGGCATATCGCGTAGCCAGCTGGTCGACGGCGCGCCATTTTGGTCTGAATCACCTCGGCTTACTGGCACCCGGCAAGCAGGCCGATATCGTCCTGTTGAGCGATGCGCGTAAGGTCACGGTGCAGCAGGTACTGGTGAAAGGCGAGCCGATCGATGCACAAACCTTACAGGCGGAAGAGTCGGCGAGACTGGCACAATCCGCCCCGCCATATGGCAATACCATTGATCGCCAGCCAGTTTCCGCCAGCGACTTTGCCCTGCAATTTACCCCCGGAAAACGCTATCGCGTTATTGAGGTAATCCATAACGAACTGATCACGCACTCCCGCTCCAGCGTCTACAGCGAAAACGGTTTTGATCGCGATGATGTGTGCTTTATTGCCGTTCTTGAGCGTTACGGACAACGACTGGCTCCGGCCTGTGGTTTGCTCGGCGGCTTTGGCCTGAATGAAGGTGCGCTGGCTGCGACGGTCAGCCATGACAGCCATAATATTGTGGTGATCGGTCGTAGCGCAGAAGAGATGGCGCTGGCGGTCAATCAGGTGATTCAGGATGGCGGCGGGCTGTGCGTGGTCCGTAACGGCCAGGTACAAAGTCATCTACCGTTGCCCATTGCCGGGCTAATGAGCACCGACACGGCGCAGTCACTGGCGGAGCAAATTGACGCCCTGAAAGCCGCCGCCCGTGAATGCGGTCCGTTACCGGATGAGCCGTTTATTCAGATGGCGTTTCTTTCCCTGCCAGTGATCCCCGCGCTGAAACTAACCAGTCAGGGGCTGTTTGATGGTGAGAAGTTTGCCTTCACTACGCTGGAAGTCACGGAATAATAAAAAAAAGCCCGGCGTCATGCCGGGCAAAAGTCACCAGTTACGTTTATGCCACTGTCAACTGCTGAATTTTTTTCTCGCGGCGGATTTTGCGTTCTTCCATCACCGCCACTATCGCCATCAGGCAGATACAACCAATCGCGGCGATATCCAGCGCGGCGAAGGTGCCTGCCCAGCCGGTAAGGCCAAATACCGGCGTCCCATCGGCAATCATTCCCAGACCTAACTTGGCAAAGCTGTCACCAATCAGGTAAGCGAAGGTGCCTTTAATACCATCGGCAGCGCCAATCGCTTTTTTAGGTACAAAGCCAACAGCAGCCACACCAATCAACAATTGCGGGCCAAAGACCAGGAAACCCAACGCAAAGAGAGAAGCCAGGTAGATATATTCGTTGCTGGCGTGTTGATACACACCGAGCGTGGCGATAATCAGCGCCAGCGCGATACAGGCCACCAGGCCACGGCGACCGTTCGCCAGGTCAGAGAGCCAGCCCCACAGCAGCGTACCGACCAGCGCACCAGCTTCAAACAGCGTAAAGCCCTGAATTGCCACCGCTTTAGAGAGTTTCAGTTCCTGGAACGCATACACGGTTGACCACTGGTCGATACCAATACGCACCACATAGAGGAAAATGTTGGCAAAGCACAGCAGCCAGATCACTTTGTTTTTCAGCACATACTCAACAAAGATCTGCCACTTGGTCATATCGGTAGATTCTGTCTCTTTATCCTCTTCACTGATCTCCTCGCCAAACAGCTCTTCAGCTTTGCCGAGGCCATAAGATTCCGGGGAGTCGCTGCCGTAACGCAGACCGATAAAACCAACAATCAGCGCGATAATCGACGGGAAAATAAACATGCCGATGACATGACCATCGAACAGGTAATTTGCGCCGAACAGCGCCACACCTGCTGCGCCTGCACCACCAAGGTTGTGAGAAATGTTCCAGAAACCGAGGAATGTCCCGCGTTTACGACGCGGCGTCCATTTGGTGATGGTGGAGTAACTGCACGAACCGCCGGTACTCTGGAAAAAGCCGCTTAAGGCGTAGAAGGCAATCATCAGGAACAGGCTAACCGAGCCGCTGCCCATACTGGCACTGAAGCCCAGCATACAAATGGCAGACAGGATCAGCATGAACGGCAGGAATTGTTTGGTGTTTTTGCCGTCGGCGTAGTAAGAAACCAGCGTTTTACCCACGCCATAAGTGATGGAGAAGCCCAGGCCGATCATCCCCAGCTGCGTCATGCTCAACCCGTAGGTCGAGATCATGTCGTTCTGCGCGATGTTAAAGTTCTTGCGAATCAGGTACATCGTAAGGTAGCCGATAAAGACCACCAGGTAGGATTGCATGAACGGTTTGAACCACATTTTGCGCCGCACTTCGAGCGGAAGGTCCAGGGTCGGCTTGCGAACCTGGTTTAAGAAAGCCAGCATGGGTTACTCCTGAAATGAATACCTGCGTGAGGCATGCATTGTAAAAATCAGCAGCAAATCAGGCCTGAGATAGCGTCCAGGCAAAACCTGGAAAATTTCTTAGTTTTGCCGGATATGAAGTGAAAAGGTGAGATGCATCACGCTTCTCGCGGTGTCTGGGCGTTCAAAAAGGGCAGTAATAGCAGTGCGGAAATCCCGGCGGCGATGGCGATAACCACAAAAAATCCGCTCCAGTGCCAGGTATCGAGTACTTTCGCCAGCGGCCAACCAGCAAGCGACGCACCAAGATAAGCAAACAAGCCGACAAATCCCGTCGCCGCCCCTGCCGCCTCTTTGTGGGAACACTCTGCCGCCGCCATGCCGATTAACATCTGCGGGCCAAAGACAAAAAAACCAATGGTGAAGAAGCAGGTTGCCTGCATCACGTAGCTGGCAAATGGCATCAGCCACAGCGAGCCGACTGAAAGCAAAATTCCGGCGGCGAAAATCAAATTCATCGGCCCGCGGTTGCCGTTAAACAGTTTGTCCGAACCCCAACCCGCTACCAGCGCACCGATAAATCCGCCCAGTTCAAACATTGTCACTGCCGTATTCGCCGTGACCAGATCGACGCCCAGCGTCTCGGACATATACAAATTGCCCCAGTCGTTGATCGCCGCCCGAACCACATAGACCAGCACATAGCAAAACGAAAGCAGCCAGATATACGGATTCAGCAACACATATTTGGTGAGGATCTCTTTACGCGTCAGCCCTGCCCCTTCTTGTTGTTGAGCAATCTCCAGTGCGTCGTGCCGCCATTCACCAACCGCCGGTAAACCTAACGCCTGCGGACGATCGCGCAGCCGCCAGCAGAGAAAAATCCCCACGACGATCGCCATACAACCCGCAATCATCATCCCGGCACGCCAGCCGTAATGCAGCGCGCTCGCTGCCATCACAATGGGAATGAGTGCGCCGCCGACGTTATGCGCCGTGTTCCATAATGCCCACCAACCGCCGCGCTCGGTACGAGAATACCAAGCGGTTAACAGACGCGCACACACCGGTGAACCCCAGCCCTGGAAAAAGGCGTTCAACACCCAAAGCACGGCAAACGCCCATAGCGACGTCGAGAAGCCAAACAGAATGTTGATAATGCCCGTGGCAATAAGCCCTATCCCCATAAAATAACGGGCATTTGAGCGATCGCTGACAATGCCGGAGACAAACTTCGACACGCCGTAGGTAATGTAAAACAGGGTCGCTAACAGGCCAATATCGCTACGGCTGAGCACGCCGTTAGCAAGGATTTCTGGTACGGCGGCGTTAAAACTTTTACGCGTGAAGTAAAACAGCGCGTAACCCAGCCAGATGGTCAGCAGAATATGCCGACGCCAGTAGCGATAGCGGGCATCAATTTCATGTTTATCAGTCATTAATGGCGCATCGGCAGGCGCTTTCAGAAACGGCAACATCATCGAACCTTAGACATAACGTTGAGGTAGAGAAACGCTGACACGCGTGCCGTGCAGACAGGAAATGGTCAATGTGCCACCCAGCGCCGTTACGCGCTCGCGCATTCCGGTAAGGCCAAAACCGTGTTGCCCGGAATCTGGCGGTAAACCGCTGCCATCGTCTTCAATCACCAGCATTAACCGCTCATCATGCTGCCAGCCTTGCAGGGTGACCGCGCTGGCATCAGCATGTTTCACAATGTTGTTCAGCCCTTCCTGGCAGACACGAAACAGCGTCACGCGCTGGTTTTCGCTTAACGCTGATTCATCGATTCGCCATTCGAGATGACTGACAATGCCGCGCCCTTCCAGCTCCATTTCCCGCATCAGTGAGCGGATGGCCTGCTCCAGGGTGAGATCATCCAGCTGGCGCGGACGTAACCGCCCTAACAAGCGGCGCACCGCGTCGTAAACGCCCAGCGACAGTTGTTCGATGAGCTGCCCGCTCTGTTTCACGCTGGCGTTATCCGCCGCGAGCCGCTGGACAATGCCCGCTTGAGTTCGAATAGCAGTGATGGTCTGACCGATATCATCGTGCAGCTCACGTGCCACATCACGGCGCACGCTCTCTTCGGTTTCCAGCAACCGTTCAGCGAGATGCTGATTGCGCGCCAGTTCCTTTTGCAGCGACTGGTTAAGTTCACGCAACCGCTGGATGCCTGCGCCCAGTAACAACCCTGTCAGACTTTGCACCAGCAGCGAGAGCAATAAATCCACCGGATGATCGCGCCAGGTTTGACTGGCGATCAGCGCGATGGCGTTCATCAATGTCGCAATCAGCGCTCCTTGCCAACCATAGTGCCAGGCCAGCGCGATAATCGGCAGCGCCAGACAGAATGGCGTAAAGCGCGACAGTTCGTCCGGCAATCCCAACTGGAGCCAGAGGCTGATAACAAACAGTAGCAAGTACCAGACCAGATGCCGCCCACGCCAGTTGATCGGCTGGGAAACCAGTGACGGGCCGAGCGGCAGCCAGGTGTTATTGGCGAGATAGTGCCAGAACACCAGACATATCGGGGCCAGCGTCAGGCCACCAGTTAAAGTCAGCAGCAGCGCATTCCACGACTCTTTGCCGTGCCAAAGCCAGGGCAGCGACTGCAACAACGCCGCCGCCGTTAACGCCGCACCCTGTAACAGCAAGGTGCGCCAGTCACGTTGATGGCGATAGCGCGAGATCAGCGCCACGGGCAACAACGTCAGTAAACTACCGATCATCAATAAGGAGAAATGGGTTAAACCGACCGCCTGCATTAGCCAGTAAATCAGCAGCCACTCCGCACCCAGTAGCACCGGCCAGTATCCGCGCGGGCATTGCAGCATTAGCCCTAGCCGCAGGCCAAACGGAAATAACAGCACCGCCATATCAGGGCGCTCAACCAGGTGCAGGCTGATACTCCACAGGCAAAACCATGCGGCAGAGAAGATAAAAAAGCAGGCAATAACGGTAATTAAGCGGGAGAACAACGTCTTCATCACCAACCATCAAACATGCGGCGCGCCAGTTCAACGTCGTTACTGACGCCCAGTTTTTCCATCAGATTGGCGCGATGGACGTGTACCGTTTTCGGCGACAAGCCCAGTTCGGCAGCAATCTCTTTCACCGCCATTCCTTGCGCCAGTTTTTCCGCCACCTGGCGTTCGCGTTTGGTTAGCGGGTCCTGGCGACCGGATGCCAGTTTAATGGCAATATCCGGCGTCAGATAACAGCCGCCCGTGGCAACCGTATGCACCGCAGCAATGAGTTCATCCGGGCTACAGCGTTTGGAGAGAAAGCCGCGCGCCCCCGCGTTAAGCGCCTGCTCAACCAGCGCCGGACTGTCATGAACGGAGAGCATAATTGTCGCCATGCCTTTCGGCAGCTGGCTTAGAAGCTCCAGACCGGAGATATCAGGCATGGAGATATCGCAAATACACACCTGCACACCGCGCCCCGGCAGCCCCGCCAGCGCCTCGCGCCCCGAACCAAACTCGGCAACTACCTGCAAATCAGGTTCCAGCCCCAGCAGCTGCGCAAAGCCGGAGCGGACGATAAGGTGATCGTCTATAAGGGCAACGGTGATCATGGTCTTGTCCTGGCGGGTAATAAAACGCGCTTACCTTAACGATAAGCGCGCCACTGTTCAAGCCTTGAGCGGTTACTGAAAAAAGCTGCGCTCCTGTTGCTTGTGAAAAGAAATGATGCCTTCAAGGTTTGGTATATCGACTAATCATTAAAAACGCTGGCAGCATTAATACCTTGTTAGTATCCATTTTGAATAAGAAAAATATATATTTTATATTTATAGTTTGATTGTTTGTATATTTATGAATTATTACTTCAGTATAAAAACCACTCTCTAAATAATTCGCAGACACAGCACATGCAACTTGAAGTATGACAAGCATGCCTGCTTCATTATTACACTTTAATAATAAAACCCACCGATTAATGTACAAAAAAATCCCTGCGTGATATTGTCTGTAAAAAAGGAGCAGATATGCGCACTCACCCTCACTTAATAAAACAAACTATTGATCCACGACTCATTAATGAAATAAACAAAAGAACACAAAGCAACAGTGAGAAGTTATCAAACAGTGATAAATTAACATATATTAATGACAACTACTGTGAGATAACGCGAAACTACACGTCATTTTATGGTATGAACATGCTGAGCATCGTTCTTTTCTTACCTATCGTTATTTTATGTTTTGCCTCTGTTTTATTCTTTATATATGACATAACATTTAACTTCGAACGATACTTAGATACGTGGAGATACAGAGCAGACTCTGAGTTAATGCTACATATTGCTTACTGCGCAATTTTTTTCATGTCTTTTGTTTTTGCTGCTATTCTAAATTATTTTATCTTTGCTCCGCGACATTACCCAATCCGTTTTAATAGAAAAACAGGAAAGGTCTATATTTGTGATTATATTCTTAATGATATGAGTCATAAATCAACCTATACTTTCTGGTGGCACTATCCATTCTATAAACATACCAAGCCTGAATATAAAGAGTACGACTGGGAACAAATTCAAGGTATAGCTTTTTTTGCACAAAATCGCCATTCCTCATACTCCACTATTCGCTGTATTGTTTATGAATCATTAGACAGTACAAATATTATTGACACCTTTAACCTGATAACGACAGAGAGTGCTATAGATGCATTGCATATGACAAATCACAAATTATGGTTATGGATTAATAGCTTTATGAATTTTGACGATGAGTTTTTAGAGAAATCTATCAATACTGCTCCAGGTATTTGGGGCCGTGAAGTGAATTGGCCTGAAGATATGAATAAGAAATCAATGTTGTCTTCAATGGACGAATATATACTCTGAATAATTCGAGTTACAGAATATACTCGTCATACTTCAAGTTGCATGTGCTGCGTCTGCGTTCGCTCCCCCCAGTCACTTACTTATGTAAGCTCCTGGGGATTCACTCGCTTGTCGCCTTCCTGCAACTCGAATTATTTAGAGTATAT
>OLNN01000696.1_pt1 | contig 33433 bp, 27 predicted proteins | sample 1672141 | NCBI WGS metagenome assembly OLNN01 (sample SAMEA3136652, study PRJEB25190) | human gut metagenome | biome: human gut; feature: human-associated habitat; material: faeces | place: Austria | collected 2013
GCCTCAACGCCTGGTCCTATTTCCACCGGTTCGGCCTGGACCCCTGTGAGGTAGAAGATGTGATCATCTGCAGCGTGGTGCCCGGCATCATGCACGCGCTGACCAATGCCATTATCAAGTACTTTGACCGGGTGCCCATTGTGGTCAACGAGCACGTGTTCCCCACCCTGAACTATCCCGAGGGCGTGGATTACTCGGGCCTGGGCGCGGACCGGTCCGTGGCCTGCATGGGCGCGGTGGAGAAGTACGGCGCACCGCTGATCGTGCTGGACTTCGGCACGGCCACTACCCTGGACGCCATCGACGAGGGCGGCTGTTACCGGGGCGGCTGTATTCTGGCCGGCGTCCAGATTGCCGTGAACGCCCTGTTCCAACGCACCGCTCAGCTGCCCCAGATCGAGCTGGCAGTCCCGCCCACCTTTATGGGAATGGATACGGTGAGCCAGATTCAGATCGGCGGCGTGCTGGGGTACATCGGCTCCATTGAGTATCTGGTCCGCAACACCAAGGCGGAGCTGAAGAATGGCGACCGGGCCAAGGTGGTGGCCACCGGCGGTCTGGCCCGGCTGGTGGCGGAGAATACCTCCGTGATTGACGTCGTGGACGGCGGCCTGATCCTGGACGGCCTGGTGAGCATCTACGACAAGTACAAGAACGGCCGGTAAAGAGAGCGACGGGAAGGGGGGACTTCCCGTCCTTCTTTTTTTCTCCTGATTGCGGTTCTATTTTCCCGGAATATCTGATATACTAATCCTGTATGACTACGTGATGGAGGCCGAAGCATGGACCGTTATGAGAAACTGAAACAGCAATTACAGCTTGCCTGCCCGAACCTGACCCTGCTGGAGTGGGAGCCCATGAGTCGGCATACCTCCTTTCAAATTGGCGGCCCGGTCCGCCTGATGGCGGTTCCTGGCTCGGAGGCGGAGCTGATCACCGTGCTGCAAAAGGCGGAGGAGGCCGGGGTGGTGCCCTGCGTGCTGGGTAACGGCACCAACCTGCTCTGTCAGGACGAGCCCATGGACTGCTTTGTGATCAAGACCTCCAAGGGACTGCAACGTCTGGAGCTGCTGCCCGGCGGCGTCATCGACTGCGGCGCCGGAGTGCTGATGTCCCAGGCGGCGGCCTTTGCCTGCCAGCACGGCCTCTCGGGCCTGGAGTTTGCCTCGGGCATCCCCGGGACCATGGGCGGCGGCATTATGATGAACGCCGGCGCCTACGGCGGAGAGATGAAGGATGTGCTGGTGGAGACCCGCTATCTGACGCTGGACGGTCAATCCGGCGTGCGCCGGGGTGAGGAACAGCGCCTGGGCTACCGCACCAGCTGTTTCTCCGGCGGACGGGAGATTATCACCGGCGGCCTGCTCCAGCTGACGCCGGGCGACCCGGCGGAGATCCAGAAGCGGATGGAAGAGCTGGCCTATAAGCGCAAGAGCAAGCAGCCGCTGGAGTATCCCAGCGCCGGCAGCACCTTTAAACGTCCCGTCGGAGGGTTTGCCGCAGCTCTGATCGACCAGTGCGGTCTGAAGGGACTGACGGTGGGCGGCGCCCAGGTCAGTGAGAAGCACGCCGGGTTCGTCATCAACCGGGGCGGCGCCACCTGCGCTGACGTGCTGGCGCTGACCGATCAAATCCGCGCGGTGGTGCGGGAAAAGACCGGGGTGACCCTGGAGCTGGAAGTCAAACGCATGCCTTAAACGCGACGAAGTGAAACAGAGAAAAGGCCAGGAGGCGTGTCAACCATGCAAATGATTATTATTTCCGGCCTGTCCGGCGCCGGGAAGAGCAAGGCGGGCGAATTTTTGGAGGACGCCGGGTTTTACACCATCGACAATATGCCGGCGGCCCTGATGACCCGGTTCGCGGAGCTGTGTCTCGACGGCGGCAACAGCCGGTATCAGAAGGTGGCCATGGTCAGCGATATCCGCGGCGGGAAGAACTTTGACGACCTCTTCACTGCGCTGGACGACATGAAGGCCATGGGGATCGACTGCAAGCTGCTGTTTCTGGAGGCGTCCACCCCGGCCATCATCCAGCGCTACAAGGAGACCCGCCGCAACCATCCCCTGGCGGTGGGTGAGATCTCCCTGTCCCAGGCGGTGGAGCGGGAAAAGGAACTGCTCATCCCGGTGCGGGAGCGGGCGGACTATATCATCAACAGCACCACCTTCCGCACCAACGCCAAGCTGCGCAGCGTACTGCTGCAGATGTTCGGGGACGGTGACCGCCGGCAGCTTCAGGTCAGCGTCCAGTCTTTTGGCTACAAGTACGGCCTGCCGCTGGAGGCGGATCTGGTGCTGGACGTCCGGTTCCTGCCCAACCCCTTTTACAAGGCGGAGCTGCGGCAGCACAACGGCCTGGAAGAGCCGGTGCGGGACTACCTGTTTCAGTATGAGGAGACGGCCACCTTTTTGCGCAAGCTGGAGGACCTGCTGCGCTTCCTGCTACCTCTGTACGAGGAGGAGGGCAAGAGCAGTCTGGTCATCGCGGTGGGCTGCACCGGAGGACAGCACCGTTCCGTGGCCATGGCCCACGCCATCGTCCAGCAGATTCAGGCCATTGGCTATCCGGTGACCGAGAGCCACCGAGACATGACCCGGGAGCGGAAGTAAGATGAGTCATTCGAAAATTCCGGTGGGCGGCGGCCCGCGGGTGGCGGCGCTGGGTGGCGGCACGGGCCTGTCCACCATGCTCCGCGGCCTGAAATACTATACGGACAATCTCACCGCCATCGTCACAGTGGCCGACGACGGCGGCGGGTCCGGTATGCTGCGCCAGGACCTGGGGATGCCTCCACCCGGCGATATCCGCAGCTGTCTCCAGGCCATGGCCAACGCGGAGCCCATCATGGAGGACCTGCTGGACTACCGGTTCCAGGAGGGCAGTCTGGCGGGCCAGAGCTTTGGCAACCTGTTTCTGGCGGCGCTGAACGGCATCTCACCCTCCTTTGACCAGGCAGTGGCCCGGATGAGCGAGGTTCTGGCCATCACCGGACAGGTGCTGCCGGTGACCAACGAGAATGTCAACGTGGTGGCGGAGTTTGAAAACGGCACCTCGGTGATGGGCGAGTCCAAGATCTCCGCCTTTAAGCGGGCCCAGAACTGCCGGATCACTCGGGTCTCCATGTGTCCGGAGCACCCGGCGCCACTGGACGCGGCCCTGGAGGCCATCCACCGGGCGGATATCATCCTGCTGGGCCCCGGGAGCCTCTACACCAGCGTGATTCCCAACCTGCTGGTGGACGGCATAGCGGAGGCCATCGTCCAGTCCCACGCTCTGCGCATTTACATCGCCAATATCATGACCCAGGAGGGTGAGACCGAGGGATATACCCTGTCTGACCACCTGAAGGCCCTGTTCGCCCATTCCCAGCGGGGACTGGTGGACCTGTGTCTGGCCAACTCCACCGAGCTGTCCTCCCAGGTGGTGGAGCGGTACCGGACCGAAAATGCGGCGCCCATCCAGATCGACCTGGACGAGATTGAAAAGCTGGGCGTCCAGCTGACCTGCCGTCCGCTGGCGGACGAGGACAGCACGGGCCGGGCCCGGCATGACCCGGTGAAGCTGGCCCGGGCCATCATGGACCTGATCGAGGCCCACTGCGTCCGCACCTGGACGGACAGTGGCATCCGTTACATCCGGGAGAAATAAGCGGCGCGCAGGAGCAAGTCTGGCGTCAAGGAGAGAGATAGCATGTCTTTTTCATCGGAGACCAAGGCGGAACTCTGCCGGGAAAAAATGAGCCATCTGGAGTGCGCCCAGGCGGAGGCCTATGGGGTGCTGCTGTTCTGCAACGTGTTCACGCCCTGGGAGGTGCGCATCACCACCCAGTCCCTGGAGTTTGCCCAGCGTCTGCCCAAGCTCTTCCACCGGTCCTTTGGCCTGGCCTTTGACCAGACGCCGGCGGAGGAGACCAGGGGAAAGCAGACCTTTCTGTGTACCGATCGGGAGAAAATCGCCCGGATGCTGGATACCTTTGGTTACAGCGCGGAGACGGCGGTGTTCCAGCACATCAACTACGCGGTGCTGGAGGAACCGGCCACCAAAGCGGCCTTTCTGCGGGGCGCGTTTCTCTCCGGCGGCTCGGTGACCGACCCGAAAAAGCGGTACCATCTGGAGATCGCCACCACCCACTACTACGTCCACCGGGAGCTTCAGGCCCTGCTGCCCGAGCTGGCGCTGCGGGCCAAGGAGACCACCCGGAAATCCAACTACGTCACCTACTTCAAGCAGAGCGAGATCATCGCCGACGTACTCACCACCATCGGCGCGCCCGTGGCGGCCATGGAGGTGATGAACGCCAAGGTGGAGAAGAATCTGATGAACGGGGTGAACCGGCGCTTAAACTGTGACGTGGCCAACGTGGACAAGGCGGTTCAGGCGGCTCAGAGCCAGATCGAGGCCATCCGACGTCTGGAGCGGCGGGGGGAACTGGCCCGGCTGCCGGACAAGCTCCAGGAGACCGCTGCCCTGCGGTTGGAGCACCCGGAGCTGTCACTGTCCCAGCTGGCAGAGCTGTGCAGTCCGCCGGTGACCAAATCCTGTCTGAATCACCGGCTGCGCAAGCTGCTGGAACTGGGAAAGGAGAACGCGGAATGATCACCATCTTCAACCGGAGAGAGTTATTTGTAACGGTATCCCTGGAAAAGCAGATGGAAATTCGTCAGCGCCTGTCCGACGCGGGCATCGACTATGTGTTAAAAACCAAGAACCTGGAGGCCGGCGGTCAGTTCGGCCATCTGGGGATCCACCCGTCGGTGAATCTGGAGTACCGGTTCTACGTCCGCAAGGAGGACGAGGAACGGGCACGCCACGTGATTGGCCGGTAAAGAAATCAAATCATTGGGAGCAACTGTGCATCCCGTCGCTGGAACCTGCCGGCGGCGGGTCTTTTTTTGCCGAAAAGGGATGGTGTAATATGGGACGGATATGCTATACTAACTAGTTGAAGATATTACTTGCGAAGAGGTGTGGAGTCCATGTCATTTGTTCATCTCCATGTGCATACGGAGTTCTCCCTGCTGGACGGCGCCTGCCGGATTGAGGAGCTGGTGCGGCGGGTCAAGGAGCTGGGCCAGACGGCGGTGGCCATCACCGACCACGGGGTGATGTACGGCTGTGTGGACTTCTACAAGGCCTGCCAGGCCCAGGGCGTGAAGCCCATCATCGGCTGTGAGGTCTACGTGGCGGCCCGGAGCCGCTTTGACCGGGTCCGTGAGCTGGACGCCGACCACCGGCACCTGGTACTCCTGTGCAAAAATGAGGAGGGGTACCGGAACCTGTCCTACATGGTCTCTCTGGCTAATATGGAGGGCTTTTACGGCAAGCCGCGCATTGACCTGGACCTGCTCCGGGAGCACCACCAGGGACTCATCGCCCTGTCCGCCTGTCTGGGCGGCGAGCTGCCCCAGCGACTGCTGGCCGGGGACTACGCCGGCGCCAAAGAGCACGCCCTGATGATGGCGGAGCTGATGGGAGAGGGAAACTACTACCTGGAATTGCAGGATCACGGCATTCCCGCCCAGCAGACGGTGCTGAAGGGACTGGTGCAGATCCACCGGGAGACCGGGATTCCGCTGGTGGCCACCAATGATGCCCACTATCTGACCCGGGCCGACGCCAAATCCCAGGATGTGCTCATGTGCATCCAGACGGGAAAGACGGTGGACGATCCCAACCGGATGCAGTTTGAGACCGAGGAGTTTTATATCAAGTCCCGGGAGGAGATGGAGGTCTGGTGCAGGGAGTTCCCGGAGGCCCTGGACAACACGGAGGTTATCGCGGACCAGTGCAATATGACCTTCCGCTTCGGTGAGCACCACCTGCCGGAGTTCCAGTACCCGGAGGGGTACGATGGGGAGACGCTCTTTGCCGAGCTCTGCGAGAAGGGCTTTCAAAAGCGCTACCCCGACGGCTCGGAGGAGTACCGCCAGCGGCTGCGCTATGAGATGGACATGATCCGGCAGATGGGCTTTGTGGACTACTTCCTGATCGTGGCGGACTTTGTGGCCTACGCCCGCAGCCAGGACATTCCGGTGGGCCCGGGCCGGGGCTCCGCTGCCGGGTCCATGGTCTCCTACTGCATGGAGATCACCGACGTGGACCCCATGAAATACGACCTGTACTTTGAACGGTTCCTCAACCCGGAGCGGGTCACCATGCCGGATATCGACATGGACTTCTGCTACCGACGCCGGGGAGAGATCATCGACTACGTCAACCGGAAGTACGGCAGTGACCACGTGGCCCAGATCGTCACCTTTGGCACCATGGCGGCCCGGGGCGTCCTGCGGGACGTGGGCCGGACCCTGAACTTCCCCTATAATGAGGTGGATCAGCTGGCCAAGCTGGTGCCCTCCACCCTCCACATCACGCTGGATGACGCCCTGCGCCTGTCCAAACCCCTGCGGGAGCGGTACGAGGAGGACGAGCGGGTCCACAGCCTCATCGACACCGCCCGGGCCATTGAGGGCATGCCCCGCCACGCCTCCAAGCACGCGGCGGGCGTGGTGATCACCCGGCTGCCGGTGTACAACTACGTGCCGCTGGCCCGGAATGACGAGACCATGGTGACCCAGTACGTGATGACCACCCTGGAAGAGCTGGGACTGCTGAAAATGGACTTCCTGGGCCTGCGCAACCTGACCGTGCTGGACGACGCCCGGAAGATGATCTGCCAGAGAGAACCGGATTTTGATCCGGAACGCATCCCGGAAAACGACCCGGAGACCTTTCGCATGATCGCCAGCGGGCACACCTCCGGCGTGTTTCAGATGGAGTCCGGCGGCATGACCGGTGTCTGCGTCCAGATGAAGCCCACCTCCATCGAGGACCTGACGGCCATCATCGCCCTGTACCGGCCGGGTCCCATGGAGTCCATCCCGCGGTTTATCGCCTGCAAAACTGACCCGTCCCAGATCCGATACCTGCACCCCATGCTGGAGCCCATCCTGTCGGTCACCTACGGCTGCATCGTCTATCAGGAACAGGTGATGATGATCTTCCAGCAGCTGGCCGGCTACTCTCTGGGCGGCGCGGATATGGTGCGCCGGGCCATCTCCAAGAAGAAGGCCAAGCAGATCGAGCAGGAACGGGACGCCTTCATCTACGGCGACCCGGAGCGGGACATCAAGGGCTGTGTGGCCAACGGCATCCCCGAGGCCACCGCCAAGCACATCTACGACGAGATCTACGACTTCGCCAACTACGCCTTTAACAAGGCCCACGCGGTGTGCTACGCCATCGTGGCCTACCAGACGGCCTATTTCAAATGCCACTACCCGAAGGAGTACATGGCGGCGCTGCTGACCAGCGTCCTGGACGTCTCGGGGAAGGTGGCGGAGTATATCAGCGAGTGCCGGGAGATGGGCATCCGCCTGCTGCCGCCGGACGTGAACCAGTCCGGCCCCGACTTCACCGTGGTGGAGGAGGGTATCCGGTTCGGCCTGGTGGCGGTGAAGGGAATCGGCCGGGGTCTCATCGACCAGATGGTGGCCGAGCGGGAACAGGGCGGTAAATTCCGCACCTTCCAGGACTTCTGCAACCGGATGTTCGACCGGGATCTGAACCGGCGCGCCCTGGAAAATCTGATCCGCTGCGGCGCCTTTGACAACATGGGCGCCCGGCGCAGTCAGCTATTAAACGTGATGAATTCGGTGATGGACAACATCGCCGCCGCCCGAAAGAAGAATCTGGAGGGCCAGGTGAATCTGTTCGGCGGCCTGGAGGAGGATCTGCCGGCGGAGGAGGTGCCGCTGCCCAACCTGCCCGAGTTCACCAAGGCGGAGCTGCTGAATATGGAGCGGGAGACCACGGGACTCTACCTCTCCGGCCACCCCATGGACGAGTACCGCAGCCAGATTCAGCGGGTCCGGGCCAGTAAGATGGGGGCCATTGTGGCGGACTTCGACCAGGAGACCGGCCCGGAGCGGTTCGCGGACAACCAGAAGGTGCGTTTGGCTGGGGTGGTCACGGCGGCCAAGACCAAGACCACCCGCAACGACTCCCTGATGGCCTACGTGACCCTGGAGGACGACACCGGCTCCATGGAGCTGCTGGTCTTTTCCAGAACCCTGTCCCAGTGCGGCAACTATCTGTCCGAGGGCAAGGCGATCGTGGCCGAGGGCAGGATCTCCGTCCGGGACGAGAAGGCGCCCCAGCTGCTCTGTGACCGGGTCTGGCCGCTGGCTGAGGCGGGCGCGCCTGAGCCGGAGGAGCCGCTGCCCCGAAAGGGCGTTTTGCGGGAGGCCCGGAAAATCTACCTGCGTCTGCCCACCATGGATCACCCGGCGGTGAAGAAGATTCAGCAGATTCTGATCCTGTTCCCGGGCAGTCAGCAGATGATCTTCTACTTTGAGGACACCAAGAAACGGTTCGGCACGCCCTGCCTGATTCACACGTCGCTGATTCAGGCCCTGCAGGAGCTGCTGGGAGAGGAGAATGTGGTGATTAAATGAGAGAGAATGCAAGCCAACGGCTCCAGGACACCAAGCGGTCCATGTTCCAGCGTATTGCCTGGGCGCTGACCCACCGGCTGTTCTTTGACATCCTGTTTATCCTGCTGCAAATCGCGGTGCTGGCCGTCATGGTCCTGGCCTTTTCCAACTACTTTGTCTATTTCTACGCCGCCTGTATCGTGCTGACCTTTGCTGCGGTGATCTGGATCATCGCCAGCCGCAACCACCCGGACTATAAAATCGCCTGGATCGTGCCCATCATGACTTTTCCCGTGTTCGGCGGCCTGCTCTACCTGCTCTTCGGCGGCAACCGGCTCAGCCAGCGCAGCCGCAAGCGCATGCGGAAGCTGGAGGAGCTCCAGCGCCAGGCCATGGGAGACGGCAGTCAGATCACCGACGTGCTGCCGTCGGGAGACGCCAGCGCCAAGGTCCAGTCCCGGTATATCACCAGGGCCAGTCTCTACCCGCCTCACGCCCACACCCAGACCACCTACTACCCGCTGGGCGAGGAGCTCTTCGCCGGGATGCTGGAGGAGCTGGAGCGGGCGGAGCATTACATCTTTCTCCAGTACTTTACCATCCAGGAGGGGGAGATGTGGGACGCGATTCTGGAGATTTTGGAGCGAAAGGTGGCAGAGGGCCTGGATGTGCGGGTGCTCTACGACGATATCGGCTGTCTGCTCACCCTGCCCAAGCACTATCCCCGGACCCTGCGGGAAAAGGAAATCGCCTGTAAGGTGTTCAATCCTTTCCGGCCGGTGGCATCCCTGCGCCTGAACAACCGGGACCACCGGAAAATCTGCGTCATCGACGGCCATACCGCCTTCACCGGCGGGGTGAACCTGTCCGACGAGTATATCAACCGGATTGTGCGCTTCGGCCACTGGAAGGACAGCGGCATCCGGGTGAAAGGGGAGGCGGCGTGGAATTTCACCGTCATGTTCCTGTCCTCCTGGGGTGCGAATGAGGAGAGCGAGGCGGATTTCAGTCAGTACCGGCCTTCCACCTACCTGGAGCGTGCCGTGCCCACCGACGGGCTGGTACAGCCCTTCATGGACAGCCCGCTGGACGATGAGGCGGTCAGCGCGACGGTCTATCTGAACCTGATTGCCCGGGCCAACCGGTATATCTATATCACCACGCCCTACCTGATTATCGACCATGCCATGACGGAGGCCCTGTGCGTGGCGGCAAAGGCCGGGGTGGACGTGCGGCTGATTACCCCCCACATCCCGGATAAGCGCCGGGTGTTTGAGCTGACCCGGGCCCACTACGGGCCGCTGGTGGAGGCAGGCGTGAAGGTGTACGAGTATCTGCCCGGCTTCATCCACAGCAAAACCTGCGTGGTGGACGACCAGTTCGGGATTGTCGGAACCATCAACCTGGACTACCGCAGCCTGTTCCTGCACTTTGAGTGCGGCGTGTGGCTCTACCAGACCCAGTCGGTGGCGGCCATCCGGGAGGACTTTCTGGCCACCCAGGCCATCAGCCAGCAGGTCCAGCTGGAGGAAATTCAGCAGCTCAGCTGGGGCAAACGGCTGTACCGCAGTCTGCTGCGGGTGTTCGCGCCGCTGCTCTAATCGTTGTGAAAAGAAAAGCGTTCCGTTTGTTATAAACGGAACGCTTTTTTTGAAAGCAATTACTTTTTTGCCTTTTTCCGCTCTTTGCGGAGCTGTTTCTGCTGCGCCAGCCGGGCGGCACGGTCACCCAGGAGCCGGGTGGCCTGTTCCTTTACCACCTGAAGAGAGGGGGTAAACTTCCGGGAGGACAGCAGCGAGTAACGGGCCCGGAACCGGGCGGAATAGTGGGCGGCCTCCTGGAGGAACTGCTTCTGTTCCAGCTCCAGCTTGGCCAGGGCCGCCTGGAGGCGGACGGTCTGGAGCTTTTGGAGGCTGGTATCCCGGAGCTGCTTCCGCTGAGCCTCCAGCTCTTTGCGGACCTGCTCGGCCTTGCGCAGGAAGCCCGAGGTGAGGGCCAGATGGCGGATGGTAAATACTGCGTCAGCCAGGGTGACCGCCAGCAGAAGGGCGGCCAGCAGGGTCTGCCAGAAGGGGGTCAGGCGCTGGAACAGCCGGACGGTGGCCGGGTGAATCCAGTAGATGGCGGCGTAGGCGGCCACGCCCCAGAACAGGCTGGTATTCAGACAGATGCGGCCCTTCAGGTTGAATCTGTGGTCCGAGTAGTCCCAGTACTTCATGTGGGTGGTCACTTCCAGCAGCCAGCCCACAAAATACTCCCAGGCGGACATGGTGACCGTGGCCACCAGGTAGAAGAGAAAGACGTTCTTCTGGGTGAACCTGCTGAGGAACAGCACCATCATCAGGACGCCGAAGCCGTAAATGGGGCAGATGGGGCCCTTCAGGAAGCCGCGGAACACAAACCGCCGCTCTTTGACGGAGCAGTAGACGGTCTCCATGCCCCAGCCCAGAAAGGAGTACCACAGAAAGTAGAGGAACAGCAGCGGCAGGGGAATGCCCATCACCGTAATCGAATAGACTGCCATCACTCACTCCTTCTCCTCGTCCAGCAGGACGGACAAGACGGTGTGATAGACCTGCTGGGCACGGTCCTGGAAGCGCTGGGCCAGCATGTCAGCCTGGGCCCGGTCGGGCGCGGCCATGCGCAGGGTCATGATGTTGCCGGCGTCGTCGTCCAGCACCAGCTCCACGTCATAGCTCTCCCGGTTGGGCAGCGGTGTGACGGAGGTGCGGACCTGATCGCGCCGCTTGAGGTCCCGGTTGAGCACCTGGGTGTTCCGGTCGCATTTGGTCCGGACCGAGTAGGGCAGCTCTTTGGCGCAGATGGCGCAGTTGACGCGGCCCTTGTCGGTGATGGAGAGCAGGCCGTCGTCGGTCTGGTGGACGTGACCGTTTTCCTTCAGGGCGCCCAGGGCGTCGGCGAACTGGAAGTAGTCCATGCCCTCGTCGCACAGGGCCAGATCGGTCAGCTCTGCCATGGTCACCGGCAGAATCAGGTGGTCTAAAATGTAGAGGATGAGCAGCCGCACATCCAGTGGATTGCGGATAAAACCGTGGGCCATGCAATCGCCTCCCGTTTTGAAATCAAGGATTCAAACAGTATACCCGAAAAAAATACAAATGGCAAGGGGGGACACGGTTCGCCTTGACAGGCCGTGTGTAATTAGATATGATAGGTCCGGAAGAAAAAATGGCTGGAAACAGCGTCAAAAAATGGAGATCATGAAAATGAAAAAAATTTTAAGTTTGTTGTTAGCCCTGAGCATGCTGCTCGCCCTGTCCGCCTGTAGCTTCGGCGGCGATGAGACCGTCAGCAGCGCAGAGGAACCGGCGGCGGAAACCTCGGCAGAGGTTTCGTCCACCGAACTGGAAGGGTATCGCAACCCCCTGACCGGCGAGGAGACCGAGACCGACATCTCCCGCAACTGTCCCGTGGGCGTGATGCTGAACAACGTGAAGGAGGCTCTGCCTCAGTCCGGCAACTCCAAGGCGGACATGTTCTATGAGGTGCCCGAGGAGGGCGGTATCACCCGGATCCTGGCCCTGTTCCAGGACGTCACCGACGTGGGCCAGATCGGCACCGTCCGCAGCACCCGGCCCTACTTCGTCCGGCTGGCCGTGGGACAGGACGCCCTGCTGACCCACTGCGGCGGCAGTAACCAGGCCTACGTGATCATTAAAAAGTATATGGAAAAGGCGGACTTTAATGACATCGACTGCCTGAACCACGGTACCAACTGTGCTTACAGCTACTTCAAGCGCAGTGAGGCCCGTCTGAACGCCGGCTTTGCCCTGGAGAACACCATGTATATCCACTCGGATAACATCCAGGAGTACCTGTCCAAGCACACCGACACCATCCGTACCACCCACAAGGAGGACTTTACTCCTGCGCAGCAGTTTGTAGAGGACGGCACGCCGGAGAACGGCACTTCTGCCAAGTCCATCGACGTGGTCATGTCCCAGTACAAGCACACCCTGTTCGACTATGACGAGAGCACCGGCTCCTATGGGGTCAGCGAGTTCGGCTCTCCCTACATCGACGAGGTCACCGGTGAGCAGATCCACGTGGAGAACGTGGTGGTGCTTCTGACCGACATCTCGGTGAATGAGGAGTCCGCTCTGGGCCACCTGTCTGTGGTGCTCACCGGCACCGGTACCGGCTATTACGCCTGCGGCGGAAAGTTCATCCCTATTACCTGGGAAAAGAAGGACGTTGTGGATCAGCAGTGCTTTTATGACGCCGACGGCAACCAGATCAAGTTCGGTATCGGTAAAACCTATATCTGCATCGTGGATAAGTCCCGGAATATCACCATCGACGAGGTGGTCCAGCCCAAGCCCGCTGACGCCAATGAGGAGGATGCCAAGGTGGACTCCATGGCTCAGGTGGACTGAGCTGCGCAGAGCAGGAAGTTAGATATTTGGCAAAACAAGCCCGGCATGTGGAACATGCCGGGCCGTTTTGATGTTAAGAGCTGCTTTTTAAGGTTAGGGATTGGAGAACTTTACTGAGTGATATTTGATTAAGATGGATTGTGTGGGAAATCAGCCTGTGGACAGGAATCCGTCCTGTGCGTCGTCCAGGGTTGCTTCGAAAATGAAATCACCTTCCTTTCCTTCGTCCATATTGTAGGTTTTGGCAAAGAGTTCTTCCATCATAAATCGGTAAAGAGCGCGTTAAATCGCCGTAAAGTGAGAGAAAATGGGCGCCAGTGGTAGAATTTGGCCGGATTACCGTTGACAAAAAAGTGCGAAACTGGTATGATGCAAGTGGCCATATGACTGACGGAAGTGGAGTGAACCACAGGGAGTATGGTCTGGCAGCTGCCGTTGCAGTTGCTACAGGTTGATCTGTGGGGAATGCCCCAGTTCAATGTGCCGACCGTCTGGGCCAAATGAAAGGGTCTGGGTGATCGGTGCTTTTTTTGCCCTGCGATGATCCAGATGCAAGGTACCATGCTAGGTGAGAAAGGAAGAATTGCACATGAAAACGGACATTGAAATTGCTCAGAGCACAGAAATGCTCCCCATTGACCAGGTTGCGAAGAAGGCCGGTATTGATGAAAATCTGCTGGAATACTACGGTAAGGTAAAGGCGAAGATTGATATCCGTCCCCTCCGGGACGCGCCCAGAAAGGCCAAGCTGATTCTGGTCACCGCCATCAACCCCACCCCCGCCGGCGAGGGTAAGACCACCACCAGTGTGGGTCTGGCTGACGCCCTGGCCAAGCTGAACAAGAACACCATGCTCTGTCTGCGGGAACCGTCCCTGGGCCCGGTGTTCGGCGTCAAGGGCGGCGCGGCAGGCGGCGGTCATGCCCAGGTCATCCCCATGGAGGACATCAACCTCCACTTTACCGGTGACTTCCACGCCATCGGTGCGGCCAATAACCTGCTGGCAGCCATGCTGGACAACCACATTCAGCAGGGCAATGAGCTGGATATCGACGTGAAGAACATCACCTGGCGGCGCTGCGTGGATATGAACGACCGGCAGCTGCGCAATGTCATCGACGGTCTCGGCGGCCGGATGCAGGGCGTGCCCCGTGAGGACGGCTTTGACATCACCGTGGCCTCTGAGATTATGGCCGTGCTCTGCCTGGCCTCTGACCTGGTGGACCTGAAACAGCGTCTGGCCCGGATTATTGTGGGCTACAACCGCGCGGGCAAGCCGGTCACCGCCCATGATCTGAAGGCTGAAGGCGCTATGACAGTCCTGCTCAAGGACGCCATCAAGCCCAACCTGGTCCAGACCCTGGAGCACAATCCCGCCATCGTCCACGGCGGTCCCTTTGCCAATATCGCCCACGGCTGCAACTCCATCTCCGCCACCGACGCGGCCATGAAGCTGGCTGATTACGTGGTCACCGAGGCGGGCTTTGGCGCCGATCTGGGCGCGGAGAAGTTCCTGGACATCAAGTGCCGTGCCGCAGGGTTCGACCCCAGTGCCGTGGTCATCGTGGCCACCGTGAAGGCGCTGAAGTACAACGGCGGCGTGCCCAAGAGCGAGCTGGGTGCGGAAAACCTGGAGGCGCTGGAAAAGGGCCTGCCCAACCTGCTCAAGCATGTGGAAAACATCACCCAGGTCTTTGGCCTGCCCGCAGTGGTGGCCATCAACCGGTTCACCCAGGATACCGACGCGGAGCTGGATATGATCCGGGAAAAGTGCCGGGAACTGGGCGTCAACGTGGCTATGAGCGAGGTCTGGGAAAAGGGCGGCGACGGCGGCATCGAGCTGGCCGAAGAAGTGCTGCGCCTGTGCGAGCAGCCCCACGACTTCCACTTCAGCTATGAGCTGAACCAGCCCATCAAGGACAAGATCCGTGAGATCGTCCAGAAGGTCTACGGCGGCGACGACGTGATCTACTCCACTGACGCGGAGAAGTCCATTGCCAAGCTGGAAGAGCTGGGCTACGGCGATCTGCCCATCTGCGTGGCCAAGACTCAGTATTCCCTGACCGACGATCCCACCAAGCTGGGCCGTCCCCAGGGCTTTACCGTCTCGGTCAGCAAGGTGAAGGTGTCCGCAGGTGCCGGATTTATCGTGGTCCAGACCGGCGACATTATGACCATGCCCGGCCTGCCCAAGGTCCCCGCCGCAGAGCGGATTGACATCGACGCAGACGGCGTGATCACCGGCCTGTTCTGATTCTGTTTTGCCAAATCCCTGTAGGATATGTGGTGTCCTACAGGGATTTTTTCGCTTGCGTGTACACAGATTGGACACAATAGGTCGAAAAAACTCATAAAACATGAAGAGAGAATTAAAATTAGTTAAAACCCAACAGGAAGCCCTTGTCTTATCAAACCAAAGCAGGTAAAATACAGTCATCAAGGGTAAACAACGTGTCATTGATAGGAGGTACTGGATTATGGCATTCAATTTTGATAACTTCAAGAAGAAAACCGAAGATCTGGCTCAGAAGGGCGCCGACTGGGCCCAGCTGGGCGTGAACAAGGCCACGCAGATGGCCAGCATCGCCAAGCTGAAAGCAGCCAATCTGGGCGAGGAGGAGAACATCCGCAAGGCCTATACGGAGCTGGGTAAGCGCTACTATGCGGCCTACGGTGCAGCTCCCAGCGTGGAGTTTGCCGACATCATCCAGCAGATTGAGGAGGCAAAGGCCAATATTCTGGAAAACAACGCGAAGATCGCGGATCTGAAAGCGAAAGAGGATATGCCCAGCGAGGATATCGTCTTTGAGATGAATGTGGAAGATCTGCCCACAGAGCCGGTGGCAGAGAAGGAGCCTGCTCCGGAGCAGCCCGCTGAGGAAGAGGATACCATCGAAGAACTGAAGTTTGACGACGAATAAGAAACGCAAAAAAGCCTGTCTGCGAAAGCAGACAGGCTTTTCATCTATATGAAAGTGTTTGGGAAATCAGAGAACACGGCGAACTGCCAGAATCTTCTTATAGTTGACGCTGCAGTAGGTGATGCCGTATTTCTTACCCAGTGCGCTGAGCAGCTTGCCGCCGCCTGCGTAGATGCCCACGTGGCCGCTGTAGCAGACGATGTCGCCCACGCGCATGTCAGAGACGCTGACCCCTCTGCCCACGCCGCGGTCTGCGGAGGAGCTGTGAGGCAGGCTCTTGCCGAAGTGGCGATAGACACTCTGGACAAAGCCGGAGCAGTCGCAGCCGTTGGTCAGGCTGGTGCCACCCCACTTGTAGGGATTGCCCACAAACTGCTGGGCATAGGCCAGAACTGCGGAGCCACTGCCGCCGGAGCTGGAAGAAGAGGAAGTGGATTCGGTCTTCTTCGTGGTGCTGGAGCTGCTGCTGGAAGAAGCAGAACTGGAGCTGGAGCTGTTGCTGGAAGAGGAGCTCGTGGTGGCGGTGCTGGTGGTAGAGGTGGATTCCGTTGCGGTCTGAATGACGGTTGCAGGACCCTTGCTCTTGCTGGTGTAAGAGGCATTGACATAACCCTTCTGGGTTCCGTAAACGACCTTGTACCAGCCGTCCTTCATACCGGAGACTGCAACCACCGTGCTCTCGGGAATGCTGGTGATGTAGCTGCCATCGGTGGAGGGCTTATCACGCAGGGCCAGAGAGGAAGCAGTGATCTTGGCGAAGTCAGGATAGGCTTTGAAGCCGTCGGCCGTGGTGGAGGAGACGTAGTCGCCGCACACATAGCCTGTCGTATCCTTATACTTGACCTTGTACCAGCTGCCGACGGTGTCCTGAATGCTCAGCAGAGTGCCGTAGGGGACGATACCCAGCTGTTCATAGCTGGTGCCGGCGCCGGAGCGCAGCTTCAGAGAAGCGGAAGTCACCTGAATATAACCGGAGGAGATGGTTTCGCTGAGAGAGACATACTCTGCCTTGACAAAGCCCTTCTCCCCGTTGAAGGTGATGCCGTACCAGCCGTCTTTGCTGCTGGTAATCTGGAAGGTGTCACCGCGCTTCAGATTGGCGATGATGGAAGAATCCGTACCTCTGGAGGCGCGCAAATGCAGGGTGTCCGCGGTAACCGTGCCGTAGCCCTTGCTCTTGTCAGTGGCCTCGGAAGCGATGCAGTTGCCATCCACATAGCCGATCTGCTGATCGTATTCCACCTGATACCAGTCACCCAGAATGGACAGGATGGAGACCTTGCTCTTTTCCGGAATGACTGCCAGCATATCAGAGGAGCTGTCAGCGGAGGCGCGCAGGACTGCGGTGGAAGTATTGATGGTGCCGGTGGAGATGCTCTTCACCTTGATGTACTTGCCGACCATGTAGCCCTTATGGGTGCCCTTGGAATCCTTGTAGCGAACCTGATACCAGCCGTCAGCGTCCATGGAACCGTACAGGGTGATGGTCTTGCCAGCGGGCACCTGGTAGACGACGTCGGCGTCAGTGCTCTTTTCTGCGCGGATGTTGATATAGGGCTTCTTGGTGGTGACCACACCGGTGAGCTTGGAGGCGGTGCTGTTGTCAGCGTCCACATACTCCTCGCGCATGTAACCGTTGTAGGTGTTGCCCATGCTGTCGGTGTAGCTGACCTGATACCAGCCGTCAGCGTCAGCCTCGGCGACCACGTCGATGGTCTCACCGACGGGTACCTTGTAGATGACGTCAGCGGCGGAGCTCTTCTCCGCGCGCATGTTGATGTTGGTGTAGTTTTTCTTTGCTGCGGTCACAGTAGCTGCGGTAGTAGGAGCCGTGGTGACGGTGGTCTCTACGTACTGAGCCAGCATGTAGCCGGAGTAAACGGTTTTGTTCTTGTCGGTGTAGCGAACCTGGTACCAACCGGTGGAGTCCTTGTCGGCCAGAATTTCAACGGTACCCTGTACGGGAACCTTGCAGAGAACGGAAGCGTCCTTGCTGTTGCTCTCCCGCATGTTGATGGCGGAATAGTTTTTACCGTTGGCGGTGACGGTGCCGGTGCCCAAAGCGACATCGGATGTGTCAGCCGCGGCCTTCTGGTTATCCTCGGTGGATTCGGTTTTCTGCTCGGTCTCGGCATCCTTGGATGTGTCAGCGTCCTGCTTCTTTTCCGTCTCCTTTTTCTTGGAGCTGGAAGAATCGGACGTCTTAATAAACTCAGCGGAGACGTAACCGGTGTGGGATCCCTCACTGTCGGTGTAGGTGATCTTCAGCCAGCCGTTGTCTTCGCTGTCCAGGATGGAAACCTTGTCGCCCTTTGCCAGCATGCCCAGCGGGTCAGAAGAAGTGCTGGCCTCCCGGCGCAGCCGGACGCAGTCGTCCGTGACGGTGCCGGTGTTGGCTGCAAGGGCCATGGAACTCAGACTTGCGGTAAAAGAAGCAAGTAAAACGAATGAAGTGATTCTCTTAGTCAGTCGTCGCATTTGAAACCTCCGTGATGTCTAACTGTATCGGGGAAAAGGACGAACAGTTTTTAATTGTTTGCCAGAGCCCGGTCCAGCCAGACTGCACTCAGGTCCATCGCAGCGTACAGGCTATTTTTTTCACTTTTCCGCACCACGCGATCTCTGGATTTCAGGTCAGGATCGGTGAGCTGCAACTGCACAGAAACTTTGGTGGCCAGGTTCAAGTCATCCAGCACAGTGGAGTCATGAATCTGAAGCATGATGATATATTTCTCGGCCATGCTGCCGTAGTAAATGATATTATCCTTTCTGCGCAGGGGATGACCCTTATAGGTGAGCGGGATGCTTTTTGCGTCAGCCAATCGATAACACCTCCTTCAAACTGGATTGTAACCAAATTGTAACACATTGTTGTCTGGATGTCAATCTTTTATCCGCAACCTTTTCCGGCAATCCCGGGTTTCACCGGGGAAAAGTGCACAAAAAACGTCCTCCCCGGAGGGAGAACGTTGTAGAAACCATGAAAATGACAAAATAGTAACAAAAGATCGGCGGAATTGTCACACATCCAGATAGTAGCGTACCAGCTCCTGGAGCAGCTCATCCCGGTCCAGTTTCCGGATCAGCGTGCGCGCGTTGTTGAAGTTGGTAATATAGGTGGGATCCTCAGAGAGAATGTACCCCACGATCTGATTGATGGGGTTGTAACCCTTTTTCTGAAGGGAATTGTACACTTCGGTGAGGATTTCGCGGGTTTCCCATTCGTCGACATTCGAGATGTCAAACCGCTGTGTGTAGTCAGACATAAACAAACCTCCTGTGCATGGAAAAAACAGGGGAAAATGTAACAATTACAATAAGTTACTATAAATTATAACCGAAACGTAAGAGGTTGTAAAGAGGAAAACAGGAAAAAGATTCCCGGCGGAAGGGGGCTCCGCCGGGAATACAGGGTAGGAAAATGGTGGTGAGGCAGGTAAAATCTTCAGCGCAGCACGGCGTTCAGTTCCTGCTCCAACAGGGCGAGCACTGCCTGCACATCGCCGTCAGCCTCCGCGTCCGTGAGGGTGCGATCGTCATGACGCAGCTTGAGGGCGAAGGCCACGCTCTTTTTGCCCTCCGGAATGGGATTGCCGGTGTAGACATCGAAGAGCTGGATGTCCCGGATCAGGCCCTTGCCGCCCCGGCGGATGCAGTCCTCCAGGTCGGAGACAGGGACCTTCTGGTCGCAGACCACGGCGATGTCCCGTTCCACAGCCGGGAACTTGGGCAGGGGCTGGTAGCGGATTGCCTTGGGACGGGCCGCCAGCAGGGCGTCGAAGTCGATCTCTGCGGCGAACATGGGCTGGTCTACATTATAATTCTTGCAGACCAGGGGGTGAATCTGGCCCATCACACCCACCACGGTGCCGTCGATGGAGAGGACGGCGCAGCGTCCCGGGTGATAGGAGGGATTCTTGCGGGCGGCGGCGTACTTCACATTCTGAATGTGGAAGGAGTCAAAGATGGTCTCCACCGCGCCCTTGAACTGGAAGAAGTCCAGGTCGCCGCCGTAACCGCCCAGAGAGATGAACTGCTTTTCGTCGCACAGGTCCTGACCGTCCAGAGGCAGGTATACCTTTGCCACTTCGTACAGCTTGGCGGAGGGATTGCGATGGCTGTTGTTCCGGGCCAGGGTCTCCAGCAGAGAGGGCAGGGCGGTGGTACGCATGATGGAGGTCTCCTCGCCCAGCGGATTCAGAATGGCGATGCTCTTGCGGCGGGGATCGTTTTCCGGCATGCGGATCTTGTTGTAGTAGGCGGGAGCGATGAAGGAGTAGGTGAGGATCTCGTTGTAGCCCAGACCGCGGCACACCTCGCCCACCTGACGCTCTGCCTTCTGACGGTCAGTGAGGCCGCCGCGGGTGGTGTCGCCGCGCATCAGTGTGGTGGGCAGGTTGTTGTAGCCCACAAAGCGGGCCACTTCCTCGGCCAGGTCGGAGTAGTGCTCCACGTCACCGCGCCAGGAGGGCACCACCAGCATGTCGTCCTCCAGGAGCAGGAAGCCCAGATCGACGAGAATCTTGACCATCTCATCCCGGCTCACATCGGTGCCCAGCAGGGCGTTGATCTTGTCCGGCTCCAGCTTGACCATGGTGGGTGTGAAGTCCTTGGCCACCACGTCCAGAACGCCGTCCACGACCTCGCCGCAGCCCAGCAGCTCCACCAGCTCGCAGGCCCGTTCCACGGCGGGCAGGGTGTTCATGGGATCCAGGCCCTTTTCGTAACGGCCGGAGGCCTCGGTGCGCATGCCCAGAGCCATGGCGGTCTTGCGGATGGAGACGCCGTTGAAGTTGGCGGACTCGAAAAACACGTCCACGGTTTTGTCGGTGATCTCGGAGTTGGCGCCGCCCATGACGCCGGCTACAGCCACCGGCTTTTTCTCGTCGGCGATGACCAGCATGGACTCGGTCAGAGCCCGGGCAGTGCCGTCCAGAGTCTCCACGGTCTCGCCGGGACGGGCCAGACGGACGATCAGCTTGTTGCCCTCCACGCAGGAGAAGTCAAAGGAGTGCATGGGCTGGCCGTACTCCAGCATGACGTAGTTGGTGATGTCCACGATGTTGTTGATGGGGCGGACGCCGGAGGCCCGGAGCCGTTCCCGCATCCAGCGGGGGCTGGGACCGATCTTGACGTTTTTCACCAGACGGCCGGTGTAACGGGGGCACAGATCGGCCTCCTCAATGATCACGTCGGCGTAGTCCATGATGACGTCCTTGCCACTGCCCTGAACCACCGGCTCGTGGAGCTTCAGAGGCTTCTGGAAGGTCACCGCGGCCTCCCGGGCCAGACCGATCACGGACAGGCAGTCGGGCCGGTTGGGGGTGATCTCAAATTCCACCACGTGGTCGTCCAGACCCAGTACGGTGGGGATGTCGTCGCCGGGCTTGCAGTCCTCGTTGAGGATGAAGATACCGTCGTTGATGCAGTTGGGGAACTCCTTGGGCTGAGCGTGGAGATCCGCCGGAGTGAGGATGATGCCGCTCTCCCTGTGGATGGGCACCAGATCGCCCTCATGGATGTTCTGGCAGTCGGTGTTGACCTCCAGGGTCTCGGTGCCGATGTCCACGGTGCAGCGATACATTTTATATTCAATGGTGGCGATGGCGTTCACTCTGCCCGCCACGACCTTGCCGAAAATGGGCAGGCCGGGCTCGATCACATCGGGGAAGGGAGAGGTCTCGCCCTTGAGCACGTGGTAGTCGCCCAGAATGGCGGCAGCCTTGATGGCGCCGTAGGGGAAGTCGCGCTCGTCCACAGCCAGCTCCGCCAGAGAGCACAGCATACCGCAGGAGGTGACGCCGCGGAGCTTGCCCTTGGTGATCTTCACGCCGCCGGGCAGCAGGCTCTTGTGCTTGGCCACCGGGACCAGGTCGCCCACATGGATGTTCCAGGCGCCAGTGCAGATCTGGACGGCGGTGTCCTCACCCACGTCCATCTGGGTGATCCACATGTGATCGCTGTCCGGGTGGCGCTCCATGGACAGGATGCGGCCCACCACTACATTTTTAAACTGGGCGCCGTGATCCTCATAGGTCTCCACCTTGGAGCCGGAGAGGGTCATTGCCTCAGAGAATTCCTTGTCGCTGATTTCGCTGACCGGCACGTCGACGAATTCTGTCAGCCATTTACGAGATAAATCCATACGTTACACACTCCTCTCTCAGAACTGTTCCAGGAACCGGACGTCGTTTTCGAAGCAGAGCTTCAGGTTGTTGATGCTGAACCGGTTCATGGCCAGCCGTTCCAGACCCATGCCGAAGGCCCAGCCGGAATAGACTTCGGTGTCGATGCCGCAGCCCTCCAGCACCCGGGGATGAATCATGCCGGCGCCCAGGATCTCAATCCAGCCCTCGCCCTTGCACATGCTGCATCCTGCGCCCTTGCAGGCGAAGCACTGCACGTCCACTTCGCAGGAGGGCTCGGTAAACGGGAAGTGGTGGGGACGGAACCGGGTGACCGCCTCGGGACCGTAGAGGCTCTTCACGACTTCGTTGAGGGTGCCCTTCAGGTCGGCCATGGTGACGCCCTTGTCCACCACCATACCTTCCAGCTGGTGGAACATGGGGGAGTGGGTGGCGTCGGCCTCATCCTTCCGGTACACGCGGCCGGGAGCGATGATGCGGATGGGAGGAGTCTGGCTCTCCATGACCCGGATCTGCATGGGAGAGGTCTGGGTGCGCAGGAGCAGGGAGGAGTCCTCTCTCAGGTAGAAGGTGTCCGACCACTCCCGGGCGGGATGGCCCTCGTCGGTGTTCAGGCGGGTGAAGTTGTACTCGGCCAGCTCCACTTCGGGGCCCTCCGCCACGGTAAAGCCCATGCCCAGGAAGATGTCCTTCATCTCATCGATGATGGTGGTGATGGGGTGCTTGTGGCCCAGCGGAGTTTTCGTGCCGGGGATGGAGACGTCCAGCGTCTCTGCGGCCAGCTGTTCCTCCAGGGCCTTCTCCTCCAGACGGGTGTGCTGGGCGGCGATGGCCTGGGTCAGGGTCTCCCGGACCTCGTTGGCGATCTGACCGATCACCGGGCGCTCCTCAGCGGACAGCTTGCCCATCTGCTTCAGGACGGCGGTCAGCTCGCCCTTTTTGCCCAGGTACTTGACGCGGACGCCATCCAGAGCGGCAGTGGTCTCGCTGCCGGCGATGGCGGCCAGGGCTTCTGACTTGATGTTCGCCAGTTGTTCTTTCATAAACGATAAGCTCCTCTCAAGCGTAGTGAATATAGAAGTGGAACCGGACGAAAAATGGGGTGTCATCCCCGGTGGGGGAGGGGAGAGGGCAAAAAGAAAAGCCTTTCCTCCTGGACAACAGGACGAAAGGACACCCTTCCGCGGTACCACCCGCATTTATGCGACCGAAACGCATACACTTACTGTTCCCGATAACGGAGGAAGGACCGGCCGCGTATTTCCCCGCGGCAGCTCCCGGGCGAACCAGGCGCGGCACACCGTCCCCACTCTCAGCCGGTGACAGGGACTCTCTTGGGCACACCGGAATCGCCATTTTCCCGTTCGCAGCATTTTAACAAGTAACTTATATCATAAAAGCAGAAAAAGCGCAAGGGAAAATTGAAATTTCCACAAAAAGCTGATAAAATGAGAAAATCAAGGAATTCGGTGGGAAAAATGGCCCGTCGAAATGACGAAAGGAAAGGGGATATGACCATGCGCACCGGCACAGCGGAACAGCTCAGGTGGCTGGATCAGACCACAATCAACGGAGATCAAAACATCGGACTGCGCCTGATGGAGCGCGCGTCCAGAGGGATGAACGACGAGGCCCTGTCCTGGCTGGACCGGCCCGAGGCGTCCACAGCGGCGGTCTTCTGCGGACCCGGCAACAATGGAGGCGACGGCGTGGCCTGCGCCCGGATGCTGAAGGAGGCCGGCGTCACAGTCCGGGTGTTCCTGGTGGGAGACCGGAGCAAAATGACTCCGGACACCCGGGTGAACGAGGAGCGGCTGAACAGCTGTAGCGTCCAGATAGAGGATTTTGACCCGGGCAGTGAACAGCAAAAGCACTTTACAGAGGGTGCGGACCTGCTCATCGACGCCATCTTCGGCATCGGGCTCCACCGGGAGCTGAGGCCCGAGGCGGCACAGGCGGTGGAGTGGATCAATCAGGCGCCAGGCGTTGTCATTGCAGCGGATATTCCCTCCGGCGTGGAGGCAAATACCGGCCGTATCCTGGGCAGTGCGGTCAAAGCCGACGCAACCGTCACCTTTACCATGCCCAAGCCCGGCCATATCATCGGAGACGGCGGTCTCTGTACAGGGAAACTCCTTGTCACCGACATCGGGCTGGCGCCGGAGCTGGTGGACTCGCTGGACTACCCGGTGACCATGCTGGAGGAGGACTGTGTGCGGAGTTTCCTGCCGGAGCGGCCCAGAGATGGCCACAAAGGGATCTTTGGCAAGGTGTTCATTTTGGGCGGCTGTAAGAATTATATCGGTGCGCCGATGATGGCCTCCCATGCCGCCGTACGGAGCGGCGTCGGCCTAGTCTTTGTGGGCGTGCCCGAGGCCATCTACGCCATCACTGCCATCAAGTGCATGGAGGAGATGCCGGTGGCCCTGCCGGATCAGCAGCAGGGCGGCCTGGCTGAGGAGGCCGCAGCGGAAGTGCTCAGCCGGCTGGAGGACATGCAGGCAACGCTGATCGGTCCCGGCCTGGGGAAGCATCCTGCGACCCAGCAGGCGGTGCGGACCATTCTGGAACAGACCAGCTGTCCCGTTGTCCTGGATGCCGACGGCATAAATGCCATTGCCGATCATATAGATATTCTGGACAGCCGCAGCGGTCCCACCATCCTGACACCCCACGACGGGGAGTTCCGGAACCTGACCGGCAACTGGCCGGGTGAGGACCGCCTGAGTACAGCGCTGGACTTCGCCAAGGCCCACAACTGTGTCCTGGTGATGAAGGGCCACCGCACCATCGTGGCGGGTCCGGACGGACGAGCCTATCTGAACACCACCGGCAACGACGGTATGGCCAAGGGCGGCAGCGGCGATGTGCTGGGCGGCCTGATGGTCTCCCTGCTGGGCCAGGGAATGGAACCGCTGGAAGCGGCGGCGGCAGCCGTCTGGATCCATGGCCGGGCCGGTGACCTCATCGCCGAGCGGGATGGACGCCGCGGTATGAGCACCACTGACGTGTTGATGGAGGGAATCCCCGCTGTGCTGAAAGGGCTGGAATAATCGTTTAGGGGGAATTCCATGGAGGAAAGACCGGGACGGCGCCTGTTGACGTTGTCACTGGCGGGAACGCTGCTGCTCACCGGCTGCGCCGGAAAGGGTGAGAGCGCCGCGGGACAGATGCAGGCCATACAGACAGCCTACGGCAGACTGGAGCGCTTTACTGCTCAGGCGGAGGTGACGGCGGACTACGGCCAGCGGGTGTACGGCTACAGCGTGGACATCAAAGGCGATCTGAAATCCGGTACCATGACGGTGAACGAGCCGGAAAACATTGCCGGCACTGTGCTCACCTGGACTGACGGCGAGACCGAGCTGGAGTATGACGGGGCGGTGCTGGACATGGGAGCCCTGTCCCAAAGCGGTCTCTCACCGGCGGACGCCATGCCGGCGGTGCTGAACGCCTGCCGGAACGGCACGGTGGTGGACTGCTGTTCGGATACGCTGGAGGAACAGAACGTCCTCTATGCGACGCTGGACGCCGGAAACCAGGACGGATGTCAGGTAGCCTGCTGGTTCCAGCCGGAGAGTTACGCCCTCGCGCGGGCCGAAGTGCTTCAGGACGGACAGGTGGTCATCACCCTGAATTTCACAGAATGCTCCTTCCAGACCACTGAGAAAACAGATACAAAATAGATTCAAATTGCAAAAGATACCACAAAAGGAAGCGAAAAAGATGACAAAAGAGACAAGAAGAACCTGGGCGGAAATCCACCTGGACCGGCTGGCCCACAACTACCATGAGCTGCGCAGGCGTGCGCCTGAGAGCGGATTTGTCGGCCTGGTGAAGGCCAACGCCTACGGACACGGTGCAGTGCCGGTGGCCAAAGAGCTGGAAGAGCTGGGCGCGGAGTATCTGGCTGTAGCCTGCCTGGACGAGGCGCTGGAGCTGCGGGACGCGGGGATCAAAGCACCCATTATCATTCTGGGCTATACGCCGGTGGAGTACACCGGGGATCTCATCGATCATCAGATCACCCAGACGGTGTACGATCTGGAGCTGGCCCGAGGTTTTTCGGAAGCGGCGGTGGCGCTGGGCAAAAAGCTGCGCTGTCACCTGAAGGCGGACACCGGTATGAGCCGGCTGGGCGTGCTCTGCACCCCGGAGACCATGATCCAGGCGGCGGATGAGCTGGAGGCCATGTACCGACTGCCCGGCCTGGAGGTAGAGGGGCTGTTCCAGCACTTCGCCGACGCGGACACCTGTCCTGAGTACTCGCTGATGCAGATTGAGCGGTACAACGCCATTCTGAAGGCGTTGGAGGAACGGGGCTGTACGTTTAAGCTGCGCCACTGCTGCGCCGGCGCCGCCACGCTGAACTATCCCCAGGTCCACTATGATATGATCCGCCCGGGCATCCCGCTCTACGGCTATGTGCCCGATCACGCCTGCGACGGAATGATCGACCTGCAGCCGGTGATGGAGGTCAAGAGCCGGATTGCGTCGGTGAAAAAGCTGCCCGCCGGCACCTGCATCTCCTACGGACGTACTTACACCCTGGAGCGGGACAGCGTTGTGGCGGCGGTGCCCATCGGCTATGCCGACGGACTCAACCGTCTGCTCTCCAATCGCCAGGAGTTTATGCTCCAGGGCCGGCGGGTGAAGCAGATTGGCCGGGTCTGTATGGATATGTGTATGATCGACGTCACGGATTTCCCGGGCGTAAAGGTCGGCGATGTGGTGACCATCTTTGGCGCAGAAGGTCTGCTCCAGGAGAAGGCGGACACCGTGGGAACCATTACCTATGAAATGCTGTGTGCAGTGGCGCCCCGTGTGCCGAGAGTTTATGTGAAATAACCTGTTCTGATAAAACGATGAGCGGTCCGGATCTGCCGGGCCGCTTTTTCCACAGGTGAATAGAATAGAAGGGGGACGATGAGCAGGGAAGGGGAGAGGATGCCTGTCTGGAACACTGCACCAGGTCGAATGGTGTCACATAGGATGGTGCGGGGCGCGGCGGCAGAGAATCCGAATGGAATGGTATAAATTTCTCTGACCGGTGGGAAAATAAGCTTGACCTGCACCGGTACGCGCCGGCGGGGGTACTATAGAACCGCGGAGTGTGAAATTGTGGATACCAGTGTCAGACGAGGAGATATTTTTTATGCCGACCTGAGCCCGGTAGTGGGCAGCGAACAGGGTGGCGTCCGGCCGGTCCTGATCATACAGAATGACATGGGCAACCGGCACAGCCCCACCGTGATTGCGGCGGCGATTACGTCACAGCTCAACAAGGCAAAGCTTCCCACCCATATTGAACTCCTGGATCCCCACTGCGGATTGACCAAGGATTCCGTAGTGCTGCTGGAGCAGATCCGAACCCTGGACAAAAAACGTCTGCGGGAGCGGATGGGGAGATTGGATGAAGAGATGATGGAACAGGTGGATACCGCCATTGCAGTCAGCTTTGGACTGCGTCCCCGGGCAAAAGAGGTCTGAAAAACAGGAATGCCATTTCGGCATTCCTGTTTTTACTGTCGTCGATCAGATCAGCGATTGGTGACATTGTTGGTGGCGTCTTTCACGGTGTCAGCAGCACCCTTCACGGTATCAGCGGCGCCCTCGACGACATCGTCCGCCGCGTCAGTGACGTTGTTGGCGGCGTTCTTGACGTCGTTGGTCACTTTATCAGTCGTGCTGGCGGCGTCGTTGGTCACGCTGCTGGTGGTATTGTTGTCCGTGTTCTTGTTGGTGGTTTCGTTTTTTGTAGTAGTGGTGGTGTTCTTATTGTTATCATCGGTCACAACATTGTTGTTGTCTCCGGTGCTGACAGAACCGTTGCTGCCCGCGTTGTAGTCACCTACGTCACTGGTAGGAGTGTTGTTGGCTGTGTCGTTGTCGGTGGCAGTCTTGTTGCTGGTGCAGCCAGCCACCGCCATGGACAGAACCAGCATAATGGCGATTAAAGTACTTTTCATCGTGATTCCTCCATTTCATATCTTGTCTGCGTTCAGACATATTCAGTATGAGCACTTTTCGGCGAAATACCCATGTAAATAGGAAATGCGCGAGGAAATAATTGGATGCAAAACCTTCGGAAGAAAACGAGAATAAGTCTTGATTTTTGAGAAAAACTATGGTATAACATTAAATAATAATAATTACTGTTTAGAGGTGAATCATGAGTCAGCGCCGTTACTCACGTCAGCGAGAGCTGATCTATAATTGTCTGTTGGAAACAAAGGAGCATCCCACTGCGGAGATGGTATATCAATGGTTGCTGCCGGACAATCCGAATCTGAGCCGCGGCACTGTGTATCGCAATTTGAAACTCCTCGCAGAGGATGGACTGCTCCTACGTATGCACTTCCCGGTGGAGCGGTACGATGCCTGTACCAAACAGCATCCTCACTTTTGCTGCCGCAGCTGTGGCGCCGTGTCCGATCTGGAACTGAAGTATGACAGGAAACTGGATCAGTTGGCCGCCCAGGTCAGTGAACAGGAGGTAGATTGGCACGACATGGTGTTCTATGGGACCTGTCGCAAGTGTCTTGCCCAAAAGCAGTCTCAGATGGTTTAGTGCAGCGATCAAAAAGGAAGAAGGTAATTACAATGGTGAAAACTTATCAATACAAACCTCAGAATGTATGCTCCAGAATGATGGAGATCAGTGTGGATGACGGTGTCATTCAGGATGTCAACATCATTGGCGGTTGTAGCGGCAATGGTCAGGGGATTTCCGCCCTGGTGCGCGGCATGAAGGTGGAGGATGCCATTGAGCGGATGGAGGGAATCCGGTGTGGTATGAAGGCGACCTCCTGCCCGGACCAGCTGGCGCAGGCGCTGAAACAAGTGCTGTAAGAAGAATGGAAAAGACGGTGTGTCCGCTTTGGATACGCCGTCTTTTTTTGCGGCTGTGAACAGCGGGAGGGCACTTGATAGTGTCTGCTTGTCACAGACAGTCGAAGAAATCTATTTCCCGGGGAAATCATTGGATTTTGCGAGAGGCATGGGGGAGAAAATGGAGGGGCAGTACAGATTACGATCAGGGAGTTTGAAGTGGGAAAGGCTCTGTAAGGGGAGTTTGATCCGGCAAAGAGCGACAAAATGCCGTTGGAAAAGGGAGAATAGGAGGAAAAAACGGTGTCAAACCCGGTTGGCAGGGAAGGGGAGAGGTAACGTGAAATGGCTGAGAAATAGGAGGGGTGAAAAGTGATTTCACATTACATAGAGGGACGGAAAACGGAAATATGAGATAGTAGTTGCGAAAAAATGTTGATTTGTCAAAGAATCAGAATAATTAAGTGAGAACGTGAAATAGATGAGAGCAGAGGAGAGGAAAGAATGCGAGCATTTCCCTTGTGAAAAAGGAAAATGCTGTAAAGCGATTTTGCTTTCGGTCATAAAGTGGTAAAATAAAGAAATATAAGGTTAAAATGAAAAATACCGGGATCTTCAAACTGCGAAAAAGCGATGTGAGAGACCTGATGACAAAGAAAGCGCATCCTCTTTGGAGCAATAGTACACTTGAAAATGTCCACGTATTATGGACGGAGAGAGGCGGGAGCTTGTTACCTGCCACCGCCGCAAGGAAGCATTTCCCTGGGGGAATGAGGATACGGAGGAGTTGATTGAAATACTGGGGAAATATAACGTGAAGGCGACCTTCTTCCTGGTGGGGCAGTGGGTGGATAAGTACCCGGAATCGGTAAAAGCGCTGGCGGATGCAGGCCATGAGATCGAAAATCATTCCAATACCCACCCGCACCTGACCCAGTGCGGCAGCGAGACCATCATCGAGGAACTGGAAGGGTGCAACGAGAAGATCAAGAAGATCACCGGCAAGGAACCCAAGCTCCACCGCTGTCCCTACGGCGACTATGATAACAACGTCATCCATACGGTACGTTCGATTGGGATGGAGCCAATCCAGTGGAACGTGGACAGTCTGGACTGGAAAGAGATCTCCGCGCCGGAGATCACCCAGCGGGTTTTGAGCAATATCACCAGCGGCAGCATTGTACTATTTCATAATGCTGCGCTCCACACACCGGAGGCACTGCCTGGGATTATTGAGGCCCTGCAAAAGGACGGTTACACCCTCTGTACGGTGTCGGAGCTCATTGTCCAGGGCGACTACACCATTGACAACGCCGGGACGCAGCATCCTGTTGCGGGCGCGAAATAATTTCAGCGAAAAATATGAAAAAAGAATCTGGAAGAGGGTGACAAACGCAACACTCTGTGGTATACTTGCCTCGATGATTGCTAATGATAATGAATACCAATAAGGAGGAACAATACAAATGAAAGATACCTATATCTCTGATTCCGTGGTATACGTCGGCGTAGATGACAAAACCATCGACCTCTTTGAGAGCCAGTACGTGGTGCCCAACGGTGTGTCCTATAACTCCTATGTGATTCTGGACGATAAGATCGCTATTATGGATACCGTGGACCGTCGCGGCACCGATGAGTGGCTGGTCAACGTGGAGAAGGCGCTGGCAGGCCGCAAGCCGGACTATCTGGTCATTCAGCACCTGGAACCGGACCACGCTGGCAGCATTGAGATTCTGGCTGACAAGTATCCGGAGATGAAGTTTGTCTCCAATCCCAAGCTCTTCGGCATGATGGGTCAGTTCTTTGAGTTCGACTTCCAGAGCCGTGAGGTCGTGGTCAATGAAGGCGATACCCTGAACCTGGGCAAGCACACCCTGACCTTCGTCATGGCACCCATGGTCCACTGGCCGGAAGTTATGGTCACCTATGAGACCACCGAAAAGATCCTCTTCTCCGCAGATGGCTTTGGCAAGTTCGGCGCACTGGACACCGAGGAGGACTGGGATTGCGAAGCTCGCCGCTATTTCATCAACATCGTGGGCAAGTACGGTGCTAACGTCATGGCTCTGCTGAAAAAGGCCGCCACTCTGGACATCGCCACCATCTGCCCGCTGCACGGCCCCATCCTGAAGGAAAATCTGGGCCACTATATCGGCAAGTACCTGACCTGGGCCAGCTATGAGCCTGAGGACGAGGGCGTCACCATTGCTTACGGCTCTATCCACGGCAACACCGCAAAGGCGGCAAAGCTGCTGGGCGAGATGCTGGAGAAGCGCGGTCAGAAGGTTGTGCTCCACGACCTGGCCCGTTGCGATATGGCTGAGGCCATTGAGGACGCTTATCGCTATGACAAGCTGGTCGTGGCCTCTGTCACCTATGACGCCGGCGTGTTCCCCGCAATGGAGGACTTCCTGTATCACCTGCAGCTGAAGAACTACCAGAAGCGCACCGTGGGCATCATGCAGAACGGCTCCTGGGGTCCTGTGGCCGGCAAGAAGATGAAGGAACGGATCGAAACCTTCAAGGATATCAAGATCGTGGAGCCCATGGTGACCCTCCGCTCCACCCTGAAGGAAGGCAATCTGAAGGCTATGGAAGCACTGGCAGACGCCCTGGTGGCAAAATAATCTGGCGATTGCTGAAATCACAGCTTAACAAGGCTGAAAAAACCCCCTCCCAATACGGGAGGGGGTTTTCAGCGTTTAGTTGGTGACAGTGGTTGTAGTTCCAGTAGTAGTGGTAGTGGAGCCGGCAGAGTTGGTGGAATAGGCCTGCTGTGCAGCGGCCTCCGCACTGGCTCCGCCGTCCTCACTGTAAAGGTATTCCTTCACCAGGGAGCGGGTGGTATCCCAGTCCTTGGGGACCAGAATATCCATGCCGTTGATGCGTTCGTTGGTGTACATGTGGTCGGCGGGAACCCGGTAGCTGTTGATGCTCTCCAGGCCCATAGAGTAGGCGGAGAAAGCGATGCTGATAATCTGGGTGTTATTCATATCCGTAGTCAGATCATCGGCCACGCTGGAGTAAATGTCCAGCAGCTTGGTCCAGTTCTCCTCCCGAATCTGGGAGTAGACCGTCTGAATTACTTTGCGCTGGCGGTCGGTACGCTCCCAGTCACTGTTGCCCACGTGACGGATACGGGCGTAGCACAGGGCCTCCTGACCATTCAGGTGGTTGAGGCCGGGAGAGAGCTGTCGCTCCAGTTTGGCGCCCATGTCATCCACGAAATCCGGGCTGTTCATGTATTCTGCTTCCGCCTCATTCAACTCAATGTCGATGCCACCCACGGTATCGATAATATCCTTGAAGCCGCCGAAGTTCACCTCTACGTTGTAGTCGATTTGGATGCCAAAGTTGGCGGCGATGGTCTCATCCAACAGCTCAAATCCGCCGAAAGCGTAGGCGGCGTTGAGCTTATTGTCGCTGTAACCGGGGATCTTTACGTACAGGTCCCGCATCAGGGAGACCATGGTGAGCTGATTGGTGTTTTTATTGATGCTCAGCACAATCATGGAGTCCGAACGTGCCCGCTGTTCCGGGTTCCGGGTATCCTGTCCCACCAGGAGCACATTGACAACGCCCTCTACGCTGGTGGCGATGTCTGCCTCGCCCCAGTCCACAGCCTCGATGGTGTCGGCGCCGCTGCCATCCTGCTCAAAGTCTTCCGAGGTGAATTTGGTGATGCCGAGACGGCCGATTTTGCCCAGCTCGCCCTGGACGAAAGCGTAGACGGCGACACAGATGGCTAACAGGATGGCCAGAACAATCAGGAGTACCCGAAGTGCTCTGGATTTTTTCCGTTTGCGCAGCCGGCGGTGCCGGTTGTTCGCAGGCGGGCGGTTTGGATTGGAACGGGAGCCGTTGGAAGGCTGCCGGGTGCGATCTCCACCGCTGTGGGAGGAGGCGGAGCGGGAACGGGGATCATTGCTGCGCTGTGGGGGTCTGCTGCGTGAGTTGGAAGACGAGTATGGGGATTGGCCGGAGGCGCGCCGCCGGGCCTGATTAGATGGATCATTGCCATTGACTCGTTTACCGCTCATAGAGATAACCTCATTTCTGTCTGTTAGATCACAGGAGGAATGACAGTTGTCAGTCCAGTTCCTGCTGGACCAGCTTCAGGGAGGAAGCAATTACTTTGTCCATATCGTAGTATTTATACTCACCGAGGCGTCCGCCGAAGAGAACCGAAGGATCCTGGGCCGCCAGGGCGGCATAGCGCTGATACAGAGCGTTGTTTGCATCATCGTTGACGGTGTAATAAGGCTCTGCGCCGGGGGTCCAGTCGGCGGGATACTCTCGGGTGATGACGGTTTTGGGCTGGGTCCCGAATTCAAAGTGCTTGTGCTCAATGATGCGGGTGTAAGGGGTCTCCCGGTCCGTGTAATTGACGACGGCATTGCCCTGGAAGTTGTCCTCCTCCAGCACCTGGGTGTCAAAGCGGAGGCTGCGGAACTGGAGCGGGCCGAAGCAGTAGTCAAAGTACTGGTCGATGGGGCCGGTGTAGATGACCCGTTTCGCCAGAGGCCGCAGCTGGTCCCGGTGAGCCAGGTAGTCGCAGTTCAGGCGCACGTCAACGCCCTCCAGCAGCTGCTGGAAGATGGGCGTGTAGCCTCCCTCAGGGATGCCTTGGAACCGGTCGTTGAAGTAGTTGTTGTCGTAGGTGAAGCGGACCGGCAGGCGCTGGATGATGAAAGCGGGCA
>OLNN01000700.1_pt1 | contig 33267 bp, 21 predicted proteins | sample 1672141 | NCBI WGS metagenome assembly OLNN01 (sample SAMEA3136652, study PRJEB25190) | human gut metagenome | biome: human gut; feature: human-associated habitat; material: faeces | place: Austria | collected 2013
GGGGGCGTGACAGAAAAAACGTTGAACAAGTTGCCCGTTACTGATAAATGCCATACATTTGTCGCCCGGAAAGGGACAGATTTCCTTTCTGAATACTAACAATGTATGTTTAACTTAAAAACTGAGAGAGATGAAGAAAATTGTAGTATTTCTGTTTGTTGTGATGGCTGCACTGACAGCCAAGGCACAGGTGTATGTAGGTGGAAGCATTAGCTTGTGGCACGACGATGACGACGATGCCACCACATTCATGCTGGCGCCCGAAGTAGGTTATGAACTGACTGAAAAATGGTCGGTAGGTGCCGAACTGATGTTGTCGCACTCCAAGCAAAAGGTAGGCGAGCACGGCGACAAGCTGAAGTGGACGGGCTTTGCCTTTGCACCCTATGCACGCTATACATTCTTTGAAAATAAGATTCTGCGCGCTTTCATCGATGGCTGCATCGGAGTATCTACCCAGAAATACAAAGGAGGTGACTCTACGGCCGGATTCGAGCTGGGTGTGAAGCCCGGTCTTGCCATCAAGCTGACCGACCACTTCAGCCTGGTTACCAAATACGGATTCCTGGGCTATCGCGACGATTATATGCTGGGTGCCGGTAACGGTTATGGCTTCAACTTCAGCAGTGAGGACTTGTCGATAGGTTTCCACTATACATTCTGATGGCTTTTGAGTGACCACGGGTCGGACTATAGGGAGAAAAAACGTCTTGTTTAACTGTTTTATCGCCGAAATAGTTGTTTGTTTAAATTCGTTTACTTATATTTGGCGATGTTAATCAAAAACTTATAGGCTTATGAAAAAGTTTTTAGTACTCTTAGTTGCGCTGGTTGCATGCTTCTCAGTGTCGTATGCACAGCAAGGTCAGTCGGCCGTAGGTGTTTACTTCAACTATGGCAATGAAACTAATGTAGGTTTGGGCGTGAAGTATCGTTATAGCTTTACCGATAACTGGCGCATAGAACCGGCTTTTAACTACTTTTTCAAGCACGACTACGTTTCCCTTTGGGATTTGGGTGCCAATGTACATTATCTGTTCCATGCAGGCGACAAGGTGAACATCTATCCGCTGGCAGGTTTGCACTATGCCAACGCTACGGCTCACATGAAGGATTTAGGCTTTGATGAGAATGAGAGCGATGGCAAGTTTGGAGTTAACCTGGGTGCCGGTGTTGACTTCAAGGTGGCTCCGGCTTTGACGGTTGGCGTAGAGGCCAAGTACCAGATTATTGATGAATTCGACCAGTTGGTGGTTAGTGCAGGCATTACGTACTGCTTCTAAGTGACAGAGGCAGAAGCGATGTCTGCCGCCTTATGACAAGGAAAAACAAGCCCGGCCATGACAGGATCGGGCTACCTGATAGAGCATCCGCCGGAGAGGCTGGAGCCGTTGCTGGCAACGGCCCGTCTCTTCGGCGGATGCTTTTTGTCTTTTGTTGTTTACAGGTTGTTGTCGGGCAGGGACGGGGCGATGGGGGTGGCTTTCTCCAGCCGACGCATGCTGAACTCGCAGCCGCAGTACTGCTGGTTGTAGAAGGCATATTCGCGCAGCAGCTGGTTGCGGCGTTCCTGCAGGCCGCCTTTGCGCCAGTTTTGCTCCCAGAACAGGGTGCCGGGATAGAGGGCGGCGGCGCGGCGTCCGGCCTGGTTTATCTGGTCGAGGCTCTTCCAGCGCGACGAGGCCAGGGTGGTGGTAAAGAGGCTGAAGCCGTGCCCGGAAGCGTAGCGGGCGGTCTCGGTCAGTCGCAGGGTGAAACATTCCAGGCAGCGGGAGCCGCGTTCGGGCTGATCTTCCAGTCCGTGCATGGCACAGAGCCAGTGCTCGTGGTCGTAGTCGGCATCGATGAAATCGAGGTTTTTTGATTGTACAAAGCGTATGGCTTCGTTCTTGCGTATCTCGTATTCTTCCTGCGGATAGATGTTGGGGTTGCAGTAGAACACGGTGGGGCGGATGTCGTTGGCCAGCATGCACTCTATGATGGCCGACGAGCAGGGTGCACAGCAGGAGTGCAGCAGTACGCGGTTGTCGCCGTTGGGAGTCTGGAGTTTAAGCATAGGTGAAAGTGTATTATCAGGTTGTTGGATGCTGTATTTTAGAACCATTCCTTGAAAGCTGCTACCCGCGCTTTGCTGATGAGGATTTTTTCGGCCGCAGGCGGGGTGAGTTGCAGTGCCAGCCGTCCGCCAAACCACAGGCTGGCGCCCGTCACCGCCTTATGGGCGATGATGTATTGCCGGTTGGCTCTGAAGAAGTGGCGCGGGTTCAGCATTTCGGCCAATTCATCGAGCGTCTGCTGGAAGGTAAAGCTTTCACCGTTTTGGGTAACAGCCTTTACCACCCCGTTGTCTATGTAGAAATACATGATGTTCTCCACGCTGACGGGTACAAAGCGGTCGCCCTTTACTGGGACGAGGAAGTGGCTTTTATAGCTCTCTTCGCGTTGCAGGCTGCGCATGATGGTTTGCAGGCTGTTGTCGGAAGAAGGTGTGGGGGCAGCCTTGCCCAGCAGTTTCAGCTTGTCGATGGCCTGTTGGAGGTCGGTGCTGCCGATGGGTTTCAGCAGGTAGGCAATACTGTTCACCCTGAATGCCTGCAAGGCGTACTCGTCGTAGGCGGTGGTGAAGATGATGGGGCAGGTGATGTCAACGTGTTCGAAGATGCCGAAGGCAGCCCCGTCGGCCAAGTGTATGTCCATGAATACCAGTTCGGGCATGGGGTGGGTGGCAAACCATTCCAGGCTGCCTACCACACTGTCGGTTTCGCCCACTATTTCAAAGTCGGCGTCTACCTCGTCCATGGCAGCCTTCAGGTTGCGCAGGGCGGCCTTTTCGTCTTCTATTATCAGGGTTTTCATATCAGCGGCAAGGTTACTTTAAACAGTTTCTCCGTTTCTTCTATCGTAATGTCCCGTCCGAAGAGCAGCCGGTAGCGCTTCGACAGGTTGGCCAGCCCTATGTGCGTGTTGCTGCCGCTGTCGGTCAGCTTGGGTTGCAGGCGGTTGCTGACACAGAGGCGGCCGTCGGCGCCCTGTATGTGTACGGTGAGCGGGTTGCGGCTGCTTATTTCGTTGTGCTTTACGGCGTTCTCTACCAGCATTTGCAGGGCCATGGGTGGCACCTGGCGGCTTTGCAGTTCTTGCGGAATGTCGATGTCGAAGTGCAGGTTGTCCTCGTAGCGCATTTGCAGGAGGTAGATGTAGGAGTGCACGAAGTTCATTTCTTCGCCCAGCGTGACGGTGTGCGAGAGGTTGTCGTGCAGGGTGTAGCGCATGACGCGCGACAGTTCTTGCAGGAAGTGCTGTGCCTTGTCGGGCGACTCGCGTATGAGTGAGTAGAGGGTATTGAGCGAGTTGAACAGCATGTGCGGGTTGAGCTGGTTCTTCAGGGTTTCATACTGGTTCACCATGTTCTCGGTGCGCAGCTGTTCGTTCTCCAGCAACATGCGGCGACTGCGGCGGTTCTGGTAGTCCAGGTAGCAGGTGCCGCTGACGATGCAGGCTATGAGGATGTCGCGCAGCGGGTGCAGGTAGTGGTGGAGCATGGCGTTGATGGCCGGCACGTCGAAGTGCTGGTGGACAAAGACAAAGCCCTTGCCCAGCAGGTTGCATACCGTCAGGGTGACGACGAACGACAGCAGCATCCGTTTCCATCCTATTCCTGAGATATTGCCGGCGGGTATGATGAACCGGTTGTTGATGAAAAATAGCAGCAATATGGACAGGTAGGTGAACAGGATTTCATAACTCACGTTCACCCAATGGATATCGGGAAACAGATGGCTGACGGCTACCGGGTCGGACAGGGCTATCAGCTCGGGCAAGTGCATGAGGAACGCCACGATGATGGCAATGGCGTTCTGCATGAAAAAGAGTCTTCTGTGTAGATGAAACTGTTTCATGCGGCAAAGTTACTGTTTTTTGTCTGTAATCTTTGCTGTTACGTACATTCCCGGACGAAAATCACTGTGCGGATGTGCAATGCGTGCATATACCTTGATGGAGCGGTTGGTGTTGTCCACCATTTGGTCTACCGATACGAGGTCGGCCTGGAAGGTGCTGTCGGCCATGCCGTTTACCTTGAATGTGAAGCGGCTGCCCGGTGCCAGTTTGTTCAGGTCCTTTTCGTAGGCCGTGAGTTGCAGCATGGGTGCACTCTTGTCTATCACGTCGCACACGGGTTCGCCAGCGGCATAGTACTTGCCGGTGTTGATGTCCATGTTGGTCACGTAGCCGCTGCGGGGTGTTCGGATGTCGAGGTAGGCGCGTATGCCTTCACGGGCAAGCTGGTCGGTGTCAATGTCGAGCAGCTGTAGCTGGGCGGCGGCAGCTTCCTTGCGGCTCTTCATGGACAGATAGTCGGCCTTGCTCTGTTGCAGGCGTTTCTGCGAGGCCGATTCGCTGGAGGCCAGGTTCTGCTGGCGTTGATATTCTTTTTCCAGGTATTCGGTCTGGGCGGCAGCGTCGAGGTAGGCCTGCTGCAGTTCGATGAAAGCAGGGTTGGCCAGTGTCAGGATGATCTGTCCCTTGCGCACATGGTCGCCGGGCAGTACGTTGACGGCTTGTACGGTGCCGCCCATGTTCAGTGTCAGGGTGACGTGGTTCTGCGGCGGCATGATGATGATGCCGTTGAACGACGGTGCATTGGCCACGTTGGTGGCACCGCTTACGCCGTCGACTTGGGCGGACTGTATATCGTTGGTCTGTACGGTCGTATCGTTGGCTGTAGTCGGGGTGGCGGGTTCTGCCTGTTGGTTGGAAGAACCGGTGCACGCAGCTGCCAGCAGAGGCAGTGCCAGTAGAATCATGAGTTGTTTCTTCATACGTCTTTTATTCTTTTGAGATATTGGGGAGATGTTGTTGTTATGTTATTCGGTGTAAAGTTCCAGTTCGAGTACGGTCACGTTGTAGGCATAGACAGCCTCCATGTAGCCCTGTTTTATCTCGCGTGCGGTGTTCAGGCTCTGTATGAACTCGCTGATGCCCGTTTCGCTTTCCCTGAACTTGGCCAGTGCACTGTTTTGCAAAGCCTCGGCCTCGCCCAGTGCTGCCTTCTGGTAGTAGTTCAGACGTTCGCGCTGCCTGAGCAACTGGCTCTGCAGCTCGTTCACCTTGTTGGCCAGCTGCCGGCGGTCGTCGTCGGCTTGCCAGGTGGCTGCCTGCAGGCTGATGCGCGCCTGCTTGGCGCGGCTGCGCTGCGGGAAGAAGATGACGGGAAACGAGACGCCCACCATCCACGAGTCGAGCCCGGTGAGCGGAGCTATCTTTTGGCGCACATAACCCACCGACAGTTCGGGGAAGAAGCGGCTGCGCTCAATCCTGAGCAGGTCTTTCTTTTCCTTTACCTGTGCGTCAAAGTAGTTGAGGTGGTAGGCAGACAGGTTCAGTCCGTCGGTGGCCGGCAGCATGACGGTCAGTGTGGTGTCGGCAGGTACCAGTGCACCGTCGGCGTAGCAGGTCCACGTAAAACGCCGTTCGGCCAGAGCCAGTTCTTCGGCGGCCTGCATCCAGCGGGTGTGCAGGTCGGTGGCCAGCGAGGTTATCATGTTGCGTTCGGCCAGGTCGATGTCGCCTTGCTGGTATCGCTGTTCGGCACTGTTGCGCAGCTGTTCGGCCAGTTCCTTTTGTCCGCTGTACAGGGCGTTGACATTGAACGCATACTGATAGTAGGCCCAGGCGCGCTTGACCTCAGCGGTAATCTCTTTCCTGACCATGGCGCGGTAGTTCTCTCCTTTGTTCACCTGAGTATTGGCCAGTGCATTCTTGTAGAAGGGCGTCAGCAGGGAGCCCAGCGACTGCTCCACGGAGAACTCGTTGTCTGAGCGGTCCATCCCGTTCAGCTGCCCCCACGAGTAGCTGAAGGAAGTGGAACCGCCGTCCCAGGCTTCACCTTTCGAGGCGCGTGCCCGTTCTATTTCCGAGTTAGCTATCTTCAGTCGCGGGTGGTTGGCAAGGGCCGTTTCGATGGCCTGGTCCAGGCTGACAACTTCCTGCGCCTGCAAGGTGGGGGCAGAGGCAGCCAATAAGAGGATGACGGTGGCCATCTTCAGGCCGGCAGTGCGCTGCTTCCTGCGCTTGTATTTGGCCGAGAAGCTGTTTACCACGCGGTAGAAAGCCGGAATGATGATAAGTGTCAGTATGGTGGACACAATCAGGCCGCCAATGACAACCGTGGCCAGCGGACGCTGTACCTCGGCACCGGCCGACGTGGCCACGGCCATCGGTACGAAGCCCAGCGAGGCTACCAGTCCGGTAAGGAAGACCGGGCGCAGCAGGTGCGGGCAGCCCAGCTTGATGATTCGGTCGGTACACATAAAGTATTTGTTTCGTTTTCTAAGGTCGTTAAAATGATTAATCATCAGAATGCCGTTCAATACCGCCACACCGAAGAGGGCAATGAAGCCCACACCGGCCGAGATGCTGAACGGAAGTCCACGCAGCCACAGCGCCACGATGCCTCCGATGAGCGACAACGGCACGGTGGAGAAGATTACCAGCGAGTAAACCACGCTGCGGAAGGCAAAGAACAGCAGCAGCAGGATGAGCATCAGGGCAATGGGGATGACGACGGTCAGTGTGTCGATGGCGTTCTGCAGGTTCTCAAACTGGCCGCCATACTCAAAGTAGTAGCCCGGCTTGAGCTTCACGTTCTTGGCAAGTACTTCGCTTATCTGGCTTACAACCTGCTTTATGTCGGCGTCGCGCACGTTCACACCAATGACCACACGCCGCTTGGTGGCGTCGCGGTTTATCTGTAGGGGGCCGTTGACCAGGTCGATGCTGGCCACTTCGCTGACGGGCAGCTGTATGTTGTCCTTGGTGCGTACAAAGAGTTTATCAATGTTCAGGTCGCTCACTTTGTCCTTGTCCAAGCGGACAACGAGGTCGAAGCGGCGTTCGTTTTCAAAGACCACGCCTGCCACCTCGCCGGCATAGGCGGTGCGGATGACGGTGTTCAGCTCCTCGATGTCGATGCCGTAGCGGGCTATCTTGCCGCGGTCAAAGCGGACAAGCAGCTGGGGCAGTCCCATGGCTTGCTCCACCAGCACGTCGGCAGCACCCGGCACCTTCTCCACGTAGCGGGCCGCCTCACGGGCCTTGTCATAGAGTTCGGCCATGTCCTCGCCGTAGAGCTTGATGGCTATGTCGGCCTTGGCGCCGGTCATTAGCTCGTTGAAGCGCAGCTGAATGGGCTGGCTGAAGTTGAATTCGGCACCTTGGATGGAGTCGAGGCATTGCTTCATCTTCTCCACCATTTCGGCGCGGCTGGAGGCGGAAGTCCATTCCTTGAAGGGCTTCATGACAATCATCACGTCGGCATCTTCCACCGCCATCGGGTCGGTGGGAACTTCGGCCGTACCAATCTTGGCTACTACGTGCTTTATTTCGGGGAAGCGGGCCTTCAGGCGTTTCTCGGCTTCGAGCGACAACTTGATGCTCTGGCTCAGCGAGCTGCCGGCCGGCAGGGTCATCTGCATGGCAAAGTCGCCCTCGTCGAGGGTGGGAATGAACTCGGCTCCCAGCTTGGTGAACAGCAGCAGCGACAGGAGCAGAGCCACGAACGAGGTGCCGATGGTGCCCCACACGTGTGCCAGGGTGAAGCGGAGCGCACGGTGGTAAATGCCGTTCAGCCAGCCAAAGAAGCGGTCGGCCAGGGTGGGCTTGTCGGACACGCTGCGCTTCAGGAAGAGCGACGCCATCATGGGTACATAGGTGAGCGACAGCAGCAGGGCGCCGACAATGCAGAACACCAGCGTCTTGGCCATGGGCGTAAAGTACTTGCCCTCGATGCCGGTCAGCGTTAGGATGGGGAAGAACACAATCAGGATGATGAGCACGGCGAACGTGGCGCTTCTTACTACCTTGCCTGCACCGGTGGCCACCTCTTGGTCCATCTCCTCGCGGCTCAGCTTGCGGCCTCGCAGCTTCAGTCCGTAGATGTGGGCCAGGATACCTTCAAGTATCACGATGGAGCCGTCCACCACAATACCGAAGTCAATGGCTCCCAGACTCATCAGGTTGGCCGATACGTTGAACACCCGCATCAGGATGAAGGCGAAGAGCATGGCCAGTGGAATGACCGAAGCCACAATGAGCCCGGCACGTACATTGCCCAGGAAGATAATCAGCACCAGAAAGACGATGATGGCACCCTCTACCAGGTTGCGCACCACGGTGGAGATATTGCGGTTCACCAGTTCAGAGCGGTTCAGGTAGGGTTCTACCGATACACCTTCGGGCAGCAGTTTCTGTACCTTGGCCACACGCTTCTCCAGTTCTTTGGTCGCTACGTTGGCATTGGCTCCCTTGAGCATCATGGCAATACCGCCTACGCACTCGCCTTCGCCGTCCTTGGTCATGGCACCGAAGCGCTTGGGTGCGCCAAACTGCACCTTGCCTATGTCGCCTATGTGCACCGGTATGCCGCCGCGGTTGGTCACGACAATCTGCTCCACGTCGTGCAGGTTGTTTATCATACCTTCGGAGCGGATGTAGTAGGCGCGGTCTACCTTTTCTATGTAGCTGCCGCCCGTATTTTGATTGTTGCGGCTCAGTGCTTCGAACACCTCGCCTATGGTGATATTGAGCGAGTAGAGCGCATCGGGGTCGACGGCCACCTCATATTGCTTCAGGTAGCCTCCGAAGCTGTTAATCTCTACAATGCCGGGAATGCCCGACAGCTGGCGCTTCACAATCCAGTCCTGGATGGTGCGCAGTTCCATGGCGTCGTAGCGGTCCTCGTATCCGGGCGCCACCTTCAGCACATACTGGTAGATTTCGCCCAGCCCGGTGGTGATGGGCATCAGCTCGGGTGTACCCAGTTCAGGCGGTATCTTGCCGGCCACCATCTGTATCTGTTCGTTCACCAGCTGGCGGGCGTCGAGCGTGGGCACGCTTTCGTTGAACACGACAGTCACGAGCGACAGGCCGAAGCGCGATACGGAACGTATCTCTTCAACGTTCATCACGTTGCTCATGGCTATTTCTATGGGAAAAGTGATGAGCTGTTCCACTTCCTGTGGCGCCAGCGTGGGCGACACGGTAACGATTTGCACCTGGTTGTTGGTGATGTCGGGCACGGCATCGATGGGCAGCGTCAGCATGGAGTAGATGCCGCCTGCCAGAAGCAACACGGTGGTGAGAATCACGAACAGCTTCTTTCGGATGGAAAAGTGTACGATTTTTGCGAACATAAAATATAAGTTTAGTCGGGGCAAAGGTAGGTCTTGTCCCGGCCGAACTGTCCGGTATCGAAGTGAAGCGACCGAAAAGGCAGTTGAAGCTGGCGGAACCGGCAGTGAAGTAAAAACGGCTGGTGCGGGCTAGTTCGGTCATTTGTTTCTTGTTGCTGAGGTAAGAAACAGGAGGCTTGTGCCGGAGGGAGGAAGACTTGGGTGGTGAGAAAGAAAAACACAAAAAGCTTCACGGTGAGAGAACCGTTCGGGTGAAGTTTCACAGCTATATCTTGGAAATGAATAGTTTGCTGTGAAAGATAGGGGTGAAGAATCAAGGGGTGACCGGTAACTTTAGTAGAGACGTGGCGTGCCGCGTCTCCCTGTTTGCATTGTATCCTATTCTCAATCTCTTCGTTCTTTATTACGCTGTTTACCAGTTAAATACTGTGAAACCTACGCCCTGAGACGCGGTACGCCCCGCTTCTACTAAGGGAAGCTTTATGGCCAGGAAAGTGAACAGGAACGTGAATGATATATCCGGGTGCATCTTTCACCACTTTTACCTGTATTCCAGTTGATTAGCTTCGGCTGTGAAGGCGTGAAACTTCAAACCGTGAAAAGAATATTCAGTATGGTGAAGGAGGTTGTTTGGGAGCTTTTTCTATATTCCCGTGTCTGTTGGTCGGTGCAGTCGTAGGTATGCATGATAGCAGTGGACTACTGTCACATTAGCAGTCCATTGCTATCATGTTGGGAGTTAACTGCTATCATGTTAGTAGTCCACTGCTGTCACGTAAAGTGTCTACTGCCAAGGTGATTGGATGCTTATACTTTTAGTTTAATCCGTGCCTTTACCAGCAGTCCCGTCAGCAGCACGATGACCAGCGAGAAGAGCAGCGATTTCAACAGTCCCGGCATTCCGCTGCCCAGGGCGGCAGGGTAATACCATCTGGCCATTTGTTGCAGGGCATACCAGGCATAGGGCACGATGTAGCACGTCAGCGTAGCCGTGCCGGCCGGTTTCAGCAGGTTGAACTAGCCCGACTTGCCCCGGACATCGGTCAGCCAGTAGAAACAGCCGAAGAGGGGGAAGAACATGGCCTGGCTGTAGAACAGCCAGGTGGGTGTGGCTTGTATCTTTGAGATAATCCAGTAGGGGTGGGACAGCAGGGCCAGTGCCAGCATGGCCACGCCCAGAGCGAAGAGGATGGTCAGGAAGCGGCGGGGATGCAGGCGGTCGGCATAGCGTTGCATCAGCAGCGAGGCTAGTACGCCCGACATGCCGAGCGCGTGCAGCGTCCAGTCGCTGGGAATGAAGGGCAACAGGATGACGCGGCTGCCGTAGCCTTCGGGGATGAGGCTGGAGTGGCTCAACACGGCCAGCACTATCATGGCCATCCACACCAGCAGGTTCTTTTCAGACTCTCGCGTGTGAAGACGTAGGTCAGGGCGCATACGGCGTACGTCCAGCCGATGAGTCCCAGTATGCCCCACCAGCCAATCTTGAAGGGCATTCCGTGCAGGTCTTTATAGACTACCAGAAAGGCCAGCAAGGCCACGCCCGTGGTTTTCATACCGATGAAAAGGCGCTTTTTTGCACCTTCGGCCTTTGGGTAGACGCCCCAGGTGAGGAAGAAACCGGCCACCATGAGCAGGCTGAAGGCCGGGTGGGACAGGCCGCCTTCCACGCCGGCGCTGTTCATGGTGAAGAGCCCCATGGCCACCAGCGCCACCGTGCGCCAGAAGATGTGGGCTATGACTTGCAGTGTGGAGTCGCCCTTGCGGTAGCGGTTTTGCACGGCAAAGGACACGGACATGCCCATGCAGAACAGAAAAGCGGGAAAGATGGTGTCGGAGAAGCCCATCATGTCCTCGTCCGCCTGGGCGTGCATCAGCCAGTGGGGAATGTTTTTCAGGCCGGGAATGTCGTTGACGAAGAGCATCAGAAACATAGTGAGGGCGCGGAATACGTCGACCGCAGCCACCCGTTGGAGTGTGTTTGTTTTCATGTATGTCTGTAGTTTGTGAGGTAATGGGCACAAAGATAGGAAAGTATTCGTATGAGTGTGACCGCTTTGTCGGTTTTCTTTCCTATATTTGTCGCTATGAAATACCGTTTGGTTTGGTTGTTCCTGTTGTTTGCGGTGAGTTGGCTGCCGGCTTGGGCTGCCGGCGAGATACCGCTTTCTACGCTTCAGGCTTCGCTCGACGAGGCCATCGGTGCGTATCAGGAGGCTGTGGCCTTGCGTGAGAAACGTATTGCGCGGCTGAAGCAGGAACTGGCTGCTGCCGACACGAGCGATGCCGCTTTCTTCAGGCTGAACGGCGACTTGTATCAGGAGTACAGGGCTTATATATGCGACTCGGCCTTGTGTTGCCTGCGTGCCAGCCTCAGGAGGGCCGAGCAGAAGCACCTGGTGGAGACGGCCGATGAGACGCGGCTGGAGCTGGCTTTCCTGCTGTCGTCGGCAGGCATCTATCAGGAGGCTACCGAGGTGTTGAAGGCTGTTGTCCCCGGTCGATTGTCGCCTGCGTTGCGCTGCGAATACTATCGGGTGTCGGCCCATCTCTACGGTGAATTGGGCACTTATTCGCGCGATGCTGCTTTCCGCGAGCGTTATTTCCGTATGTCGGATGCCATGTCCGACTCGCTCTTGCAGGCCTTGTCGCCTACTTCGGCCCTCTATCTGGAGCAGAAGGAGCTGCGCGAGGCGGCGGACGGGCATCTGGAGGAGGCTTTGCGCATCAACGATACCCGCATGGACGGCGTGTTACCCGATACGCCCGAGTATGCGCTCGTCACTTACCACCGTTCGCAGCTCTACCGTCAGTTGGGCGACAAGGAGCGCGAGAAGTATTTCCTGATGCTTTCGGCGCTGACCGATGTAAGGTTGGCCATTACCGACCATGCTTCGCTCTGGAACCTGGCCCAGCTGCTCTACGAGGAGGGCGATGTGGAGCGGGCTTATCGCTATATCCGCTTTTCGTGGAACGAAACCAACCGCTACAATGCGCGCAGCCGCCGGTTGCAGACGGCTAGCATACTTTCTCTGATAGACCTTACTTATCAGGCCATGCGCGAGAAGCAGAACGAACGTCTCAGGCTTTATCTGTTTTGCATCAGCGGGCTGGTGCTGTTGCTGGCGGGTGCGCTGGGCTATATCTACAGGCAGATGAAGCACCTCTCGGCCACGCGTGATCGGCTGGAGCACGCCAACGAGCAGCTCAGTATGTCCAATCACATCAAAGAGGAGTACATTGGCCGCTTCCTGAACCTGTGTTCTATGTACATCAGCCGTCTGGATTCCTATCGTCGCATGGTGAACAAGAAGCTGGCGGCGGGCCAGCTGGAAGAACTTCAGAAGATGGTGCGTTCGCACGACGTGTTGGCCACCGATGTAAAGGAACTGTATGACAATTTCGACAAGGCTTTCCTGCAACTGTTCCCTGACTTCGTCGAGAAGTTCAATGCACTGCTGCTGCCCGAGGAACGCATCGTGTTGAAGAAAGGAGAATTGCTGAATACGGAGTTACGCATCTTTGCACTTATTCGTCTGGGCATAGACGACAGTTCGCGCATTGCCGAGTTTCTCCGCTATTCGGTCAATACCATTTATAATTACCGTGCGAAGATAAAAAATAAGGCCATTGTGTCGCGCGATGACTTCGAAACCAAGCTGATGGAAATACGCTAACAATACGTCAAACACCGATTTTTGCTCCACTTTTTCAGCTTCGAATTTGTGTGTTATATTTCTGTTTATTAGTATTTTAATACTGATATATCCTACTATATATCCACCTATTAACCGATACGACTGTTTTATTACATTAATCTTTTCTAACTTTGGGACAAATTTGGTTGGATAGGAGATTAACCGTAAAGACAATGCTGATGAAAAATGCTTCTCTTGTTTTACCTGTTTTTAGCCTGTCGAACTGCAGAGTTCTGTCAACGCATGCACAACTAACATAAACAAGGGAAGTCTCCGTTCTTGGTCGGAGGCTTCCGTTTCCCTTTCAGAGCTGACTCTGGAAGAAAGGCTGAATTTACTGTTTAACTAATTAAATCTGCAAAATGAAACATTTATTGACTACAAGAATCACTGCCATGTTCGTGGCGCTTATGTCATGGGGACTGGTGGGATGTGAAGGAAAGAAAGCGGCAGAACAGCCTGCTGCTCCGGCTTTTGTAACCATTCAGGGACCGGACCTGATTAAGCCCGACGGCACCAAACTCTTTATTCAGGGAACCAATCTGGGCAACTGGCTGAACCCCGAAGGCTACATGTTCAAGTTCAGTCGCACCAATTCAGCCCGTTTCATCAACGAAATGTTCTGTCAGTTGGTAGGTCCCGACTTTACAGCCGATTTCTGGCGCAAGTTCAAGGATAACTATGTTACGCGCGAGGACATTCGCTTCATCCGTAGTCAGGGAGCCAACACCATCCGTCTGCCTTTCCACTATAAGCTCTTTACCGACGAGGATTATATGGGTCTGACGGCCAATCAGGACGGGTTTGCCCGCATCGATAGCTTGGTAGAATGGTGCCGTGAGTCCAATCTTTACCTCATTCTGGACATGCACGACGCCCCGGGCGGACAGACCGGCGATAATATTGACGACAGCTACGGCTATCCCTGGCTGTTTGAGAGCGAAGAGAGCCAGGCTCTGTATTGCAGCATCTGGCGCAGCATAGCCGACCGCTACAAAAACGAGCCTGTTATCCTGGGTTACGAGCTTTTCAACGAACCCATCCCTCACTTCTTTGAGAACAAGGAGGAACTGAATGCCAAGCTGGAGCCTTTATATAAGAAAGGTGTGGCTGCTATCCGCGAAGTAGACAAGAATCACATCATTCTGTTGGGCGGTTCGCAGTGGAACAGCAATTTCCAACCCTTCAAAGACTCCAAATTTGACGACAAACTGATGTACACCTGCCATCGTTATGGCGGACCGGCAACCAAAGAGGCCATTCAGTCATACATCAGCTTCCGCGACAGTGTCAACCTGCCGATGTACATGGGAGAAATAGGTCATAACACTGACGAATGGCAGGCCGACTTCTGCAAGGTGATGCGCGATAACAATATTGGCTACACTTTCTGGCCTTACAAGAAGATGGAAAACTCCTGCTTTGTTGGCATCAAAGTGCCCGAAAACTGGAATCTGATTGTTGACTTCTCAGAGTCACCGCGCTCCAACTATTTCGAGATTCGCGAAGCACGCCCCGACCAGGCACTTGTACGCAAGGCCATGACTGACTTCCTGGAAGCCTGCAAACTGAAAAACTGCGAAGTGCAGGAAAGCTACATCAAGACGCTGGGCATGACTCCCGTGAAGTGAACAGACAAGTATTAACCAATAACTTTAAATACCCGAAACAACGTGAAGAAGATTTTATGGAGTTTGGCTCTTGCTGTGGCCCTGCCACTCTCGGCTCAGCAGAAGCCCGTTTATTTGGATGAGACTAAGCCGATAGAAGAAAGGGTGGAAGATGCCTTGAGCCGTCTGACCCTGAAAGAAAAGGTGGCTCTGGTACATGCACAGAGCAAGTTCAGCAGTGCAGGAGTACCCCGACTGGGAATTCCTGATTTCTGGATGACCGATGGTCCTCACGGAATCCGCCCCGAAGTGCTTTGGGACGAGTGGGAGCAGGCTAACTGGACCAACGACTCGTGCGTGGCATTCCCCGCATTGACCTGTCTGGCAGCCACATGGAATCCCGAAATGTCGCATCTCTATGGCAAGAGCATCGGTGAAGAAGCTCGTTACCGCAATAAGACTGTCCTCCTGGGACCGGGCGTCAACATCTATCGTACGCCTCTCAACGGACGAAACTTTGAATACATGGGCGAAGACCCCTATCTGGCTGGCCGCATGGTGGTTCCTTACGTACAGGGAGTACAGGAAAACGGAGTGGCTGCTTGCGTAAAACACTTTGCGCTGAACAACCACGAAGTGAACCGCCACACCACCAACGTCATTGTTGACGATCGTGCTTTGTACGAAATCTACCTGCCTGCCTTCAAGGCTGCTGTGCAGGAAGGAAAGGCTTGGGCCATCATGGGTGCTTACAACCTCTACAAAGGACAGCATGCCTGCCACAATCAGTACCTGCTCAATGACATCCTGAAAGGTGAGTGGGGATTTGACGGCGTGGTTGTTTCTGACTGGGGTGGCGTGCACGACACTGACCAGGCCATTACCAACGGACTGGACATGGAGTTCGGTAGCTGGACCAACGGACTGACTAACGGTGCCAGCAATGCTTACGACAACTACTACCTGGCCATGCCCTACCTGCAACGTCTGCAAGAAGGCAAAGTAGGCACTAAGGAATTGGACGACAAGGTACGCCGCATCCTACGCCTGGCTTTCCGTACCACCATGAATACGAAACGTCCCTGGGGCTCCATGCTCTCACCTGAGCATTACGAAGCTGCCCGTCGCATTGGTGAGGAAGGTATTGTGTTGCTTCAAAACCAGGGCGGACTGCTGCCTATTGACCTGGCAAAAGCCAAGAAGATTTTAGTAGTGGGCGAGAATGCCGTGAAGATGATGACCGTAGGCGGTGGTTCTTCTTCATTGAAAGTACAGCGTGAACTCTCGCCGCTCGATGGCATCAAGCAACGCGTGGGCAACAAGGCACAGGTGGTATATGCCCGTGGTTATGTGGGCGATGCCAGCGGTGAGTACAATGGCGTGGTAACCGGACAGAACCTGAAAGATGACCGTACACCCGAGGAACTCATTGCCGAAGCCGTGAAAGAAGCGGCCGATGCCGACTACGTAATTTTCATCGGCGGACTGAACAAGAGCAACAATCAGGATTGCGAAGATACCGACCGCGAAGGCCTGGGATTGCCCTACGGACAGGACAACGTTATTCAGGCACTGGCTAAAGCCAACAAGAACCTCATTGTAGTCAACATATCGGGTAATGCCGTGGCTATGCCTTGGGTGAAGGAAGTACCTGCCATCGTACAAGACTGGTATCTGGGTTCTGAGGCTGGAAGTGCTCTGGCTGCCGTGCTGATGGGCGACGTGAACCCCAGCGGTAAGCTGCCTTTCACTTTCCCTGTAAAGCTGGAAGACAACAGTGCCCACGCTTTGGGTGAATATACCGGCAAGCGTTCCAACGAAGTGATTGACATCAAGTACAACGAAAGCATCTTCGTGGGCTATCGCTGGGCCGACAAGCAGAAGAAGGTGAAGCCGCTCTTCCCCTTCGGCCACGGGTTGTCTTACACAACCTTTGAATATGGTAAACCGACAGCCGATGCCAAGACCATGCAGGCCGATGGCAAGCTGACCGTGAAGGTGACTGTGAAGAATACCGGCGACCGTGAAGGTCAGGAAGTAGTACAACTCTACATTGCCGACAAGAAGTCGTCGCTGCCTCGTCCGGTGAAGGAACTGAAAGGCTTCCGGAAGATAAAACTGGCACCAGGTGAATCGAAGGAAGTATCGTTCACAATCGAGAAAGATGCACTGAGCTACTTCGACGATGCACAGCATGCCTGGGTAGCTGAGCCGGGCAAGTTCGAAGCCATCATCGCCGCTTCGGCTGCCGACATCAAGGGTGTAGTTCCTTTCGAACTGAAGTAAACGTCAAAGTCAGGACATGCAGGTAGCTGAGCCTTGTGTCTTGTCTTTAAAACTAATACTTATCATACACTTTTCAATAGTTATATTAAGGATAAGGTAAAAAGTAGCTGGGTGGTGTGACCGTGAGGCCGTGCCACCTATTTTATTTCACCCTGCACGTGTGTCAACAGAATTCTGTAAAGTAAAGTCTGGTGGAGAGTGAGACTATTGGGATAAATATCTCTATTTTTTAACTTGAATATTGTGTTTTCCTCTGCAAAATGATAGATTTGTAGTGGGGTAATGAAATAAATGAAACTATGAATAAAAAAGAAAATGCTTTATCTCTGTTGGCAGGTATGGTCCTGTCACTGGGTTTGACCTGCTGCGTTCCACAGCATGCTGACGAAGTCAATATGATTGTCACTACTGCCGACCGTTCTTTTGATTTGACTGCTCAATCGCTCAAATTCGATGAAGGCAGTGAGACTGCCTCGGCAGTCATCCGCCTGGATACAACTACCCGTTATCAGACGATGGATGGATTTGGTGCAGCCATTACCGGTTCTACGGCTTACAACCTTTCTCTGATGCCGGATTCCGTTCGCCGTACATTCCTTGAAGAAACATTCTCACCTCAAAAGTATGGATTTAGCTATGTACGCGTAGCCATAGGTTGTTCTGACTTCTCGTTGAGCGACTATACCTGTTGCGACCAGAAAGGCATTGAGAATTTTGCCCTTACTACCGAGGAAACGAAGTACGTTATTCCTGCTTTGAAGGAGATATTGTCCATTAATCCAGGTTTGAAGCTTCTGGCTTCGCCTTGGACTTGTCCTAAATGGATGAAAGTGGAAGACCTTAAGACCAGGAAACCGTATGATTCTTGGATTAGCGGTCAACTGAACCCTGATTATTATCAGGATTATGCCACATACTTTGTAAAATGGATTGATGCCTTCAAGCAGGCAGGCGTAACGATTAACGCCCTGACTGTGCAAAACGAACCACTTAACCGTGGTAACTCTGCATCTCTTTTCATGGGTTGGGAGGAACAGCGCGACTTTGTGAAGACGGCTCTTGGCCCAGCGTTGAGAAAACACTTTCCTGATATGAAAATCTATGCTTTCGACCACAATTACAATTATGACAACATGGCCGACCAGGAGGACTATTCGTTGAAGATTTTTGCCGATGCCGATGCCAAACAGTACTTTGCCGGAACCGCTTTCCACAACTATGGAGGTAACCGTAGTGAACTGCTTGACGTGCAGAGCAAGGCTCCCGATATGGAACTCGTCTTTACGGAAACATCCATAGGGACCTGGAATCAAGGACGCGATCTTAGTCTGGCACTGACTCGTGACATGGCTGAAGTAGGATTGGGCACGGTGAATAACGGTTGCAAGGCGGTTATCGTGTGGAATCTGGTGCTGGACAGCGAGCGTGGACCTCACGGTGGGCCTGGTGCATGTGCTACTTGCTTTGGTGCGGTAGACGTGGATAATCGGACTTATTCTGAAATTACTCGCAATTCGCACTACTATCTCTTGGCTCATTTGGCTTCGGTGGTGAAACCGGGCGCTACGCGTATAGCTGCGTCGGGTGTCGATGAAGAGGGTGTGAGCTACTCGGCTTTTGAGAATACGGATGGTACGCTGGCTTTTGTGCTGTGCAATGATAAAGATGAAGCTCGTCGTTTCACCGTTACCGATGGTTCGCGTAGCTTTACCTATGAGATGCCTGCCAAGTCGGTTGCTTCTTTCCGCTGGAAGAAGTAAGATATGATAAAATAGCAGCGGGTTGCCACCACATTGGCAACCTGCTGTTATAATGATAATATCTTGTTATTTGCTTTTCTCCAACGGGGCATTCTTTAACTAGAGGTTGGGCAATATTTTTATTCTATAACTTGACTACATACAGTATTATGGCTGGCATTTATCTGCATATTCCTTTCTGCAAGACGCGTTGCGCATATTGCGATTTTTATTCCACCACGAGTAGCCCGTTGCGCCGGCGTTACGTGCAGGCTCTGTGTACGGAGTTGCGAGAGCGGCGCGACTACTTGGGCGGCGAGGAAGTGAAGGCCATCTATCTGGGTGGAGGAACACCGTCGCAGCTGGACGGTGGGGAACTGGAGATGCTGTTTGCAACGCTGGACGAGGTGTATGGCACGCGGCAATGCGAAGAGATAACCCTAGAGGCTAATCCTGATGACCTGACAGAGGAGTATGTAGAGATGCTGCGCCGGTTGCCGGTCAACCGCATCAGCATGGGCGTACAGACGTTTGATGACGCTACGTTGAGACTGCTCAACCGCCGGCATACGGCGCGTCAGGCGGTAGAGGCGGTGGAGCGTTGCCGTCGGGCGGGGTTCGACAATCTGAGCATCGACCTCATTTATGGGCTGCCCGGCGAGACAGATGAGCGCTGGCGCAGTGACCTGTCGCAGGCAGTGGCGTTGGGGGTAGAACATCTGTCGGCCTATCACCTGACTTACGAGGAGGGAACGCCCCTCTACCGCATGTTGCAGGAACATTGGGTCAGTGAGGTGGACGAAGACAGCAGCGTGCGTTTCTTTACCATGCTGATGGACACACTGTCGGCAGCCGGATACGAGCATTACGAAATATCTAACTTTTGCAAGCCCGGCCGTTATGCACGCCATAACACGGCTTACTGGCAGGGTATTCCTTACTTAGGTTGCGGGCCTTCGGCGCATTCGTTCAATCGGATTGAGCGGGAGTGGAACGTGGCGTCGTTGGGTGAGTATTTGGCAGGTATCGAAAGCGGAAACCGTCGTTTCGAAGTAGAGTACCTCGACACGGAGACCCGCTACAACGAGTACATCATGACAGGGCTGCGCACCCGGTGGGGCGTGTCGCCCAACCATGTGCAGGAGACGTTTGGCGTCTCCCTGTATCGCTACCTCATGGAGATGGCTGCACCTTACCTGAAGGGTGGCAAGCTGGAGCTGGAGGACGGCAGCCTGCGGCTGACACGTGCGGGTATCTTCGTGTCCGACGGCATCATCAGCGACCTGATGTCGGTGGAAAACTGACGCGCTCCAGCTCCTGGCCGTCGCGGCTGATGACAACCTCGCACGCATCGCCCAAAGGGGCTGCGGGATTGAGGGACAGTTCGGCTGCTTCGTAGGGTTTCAGGGCTTTTACATCACCGCTGGCCACCAGTTGGCCGTTGCTCCACACTTCGGCTTTGGCGAGTTGCGAATCCGAGAGGCCGAAGTTTTCTATGGTCAGTTTCAGTTGGTTTGTTTCCTTGTCAGCAATCGGTCGGCGGGTCGAGAGCAGGGCGGGGCGGTAGTCTACGTATGGCAGGCGGGCATAACCGAAGAGGAGTCCGCCTTTTGTGTCTCGTCCTATCAGTTTGGGAGCAAACTCGTCGGGGCCGATGCCGCTGCCCTTGCCGTTGAATACCACTATCAGGTCTTTGCCGTCGTGGCGGGTCTTCACGGCCTTGCAGCCGCGGCCCAGGTTGACTTCGGTGAAGGAGCCGAAGCGCAGCGAAGGCACGTCGACTTCGGTCTGCGGGTCGAAGCCTTCCTCGGCTTTGATTCTGACTTCGATACGCTTGGTCTTGGCGTTGATTTCCTGCTCGTTCAGCACGCTCAGCAGCAGTCCCTTGTTCAGCGGGATGCAGATGTTCTTTGACGAGTGGCGGTCGCAAGGCTTGTCTTCCCACTTCAGGGTGTCGATGACGGCGAAGTTCATCTGTGTCACCCGGCCTTCCGGGTCTTGGAAGACTTTGGGCCGCTCATACTTGAACCAGTTTTCTACGCTGCCGTCCTGGTGGCGGGCAATGCCGGGCATGTAGGCTTCGCCCTGTTCCGTCACCCAGTGTATGCCATCCTTAGAGCGTTGGTAGAAGGCGATGCGTCCCAGCCAGTCGTTTACGATGAGGTGGTATTGCAGGCTGTCGCGCCAAACGACGGGGTCTTCAAACTCACCCTCTACAGCCGGATATACGCGTCCGTTGCTCACCTGCTGGTAGGTGGACAGTCCGTCGCGGCTAATCCAGGCGCCGCCTCCGCGGCATATCATCAGGCGCGAGCCGTCGGGACGGCGGGCAAAGGTGAGGTTCGATAAGCCTTCAATGATTTTCCGGTCGCGAGGGTCGAAGCTGAACTGCTGGTAGTTCCAAACCAGGCTGTTTTCGTTGGGGGCGATGTAGTAGCCGTCAATGACGTAGACCACAACGCGGCCGTCGCTCAGGCGGAAAGCTTCGGGATTGTGTCCTTTTCCGATGGAGTTTATTACCTTGTACGGGCCGTGCAGACTGTTGGAGGTAGCGTGGTAGACGGTAGATTTGCCCCAAAACATGTGTCCCTTTGGAGAGCTTTCAGGCCAGCCGCAGACGTAGAGGTGGTAAGTGCCATCGGACGTTTGCAGGATGTTGCCACCCCAGAAGGAAATGTCGGGCAGTTCTATGCCGTTGTCTACAAAGCGGTTCTGCACGCTGTCCGTGCCCCAGATGCCTTGTGCCTGCTTGCCGTCAGGCATGGGTAGGAAGCGGTCCATAAAGCGGGCACCGGGTATCAGCTGTTGCCACTCTGCAAGGCGCTGGCGTTCGGTCACTTGTGCGGGTAACGATGCGGTGAGCAAGGTTGAAAGCAGGAATAAGATGGTCTTTTTCATGGAAGGATTGTGGGGTCGCTATTGGGGTTGTTTTCATATTTGGCCGTTGGCCGGAGAGAGGATATACCTGTCAGGGGTGGCCAACGGCTGGATGTTCTTTGTTTATTGTTTACCTTGTTCGCGTTTGCGTATGTACTTCAGCAGCAGGAATTCTGCCGGGTGCTTCATGCCTCCGTGGTTGAAGCCGTCCAGCTCGTAAAGGGTAACATCGGGATGACCTGCCAGCTTCAGCATGCGCCACATGTAGGCGTTTTCTTCGTATCGGCCCAGCATTTCCAGCTCGCGGTCGCCGGTAATCAGGATGATGGGCGGACAGTCCTTGCGGACGTAGTAAAGCGGTGCATACTGGTCGATGATGGGTTGCAGGTCGGAGATACCCCGGTCGTGTCTGTTCTTGAAATGGGTTATCATCTGTCCGCTGAAGGGAATCAGGGCCGCCATGCTGTCGGCATCCACTCCATATTTGGCCAGGCGGGTCTTGTCGAGGCCTATCATGCTGACCAGATAGCCTCCGGCAGAGTGTCCGGCCAGGTAGATTTTGTCCGTACTGCCACCATACTTCGCTACATTCTTCACTACCCAGGCTACGGCTGCTGCCGCGTCGTCTACGGCATCGTCGGTAGTTACGTTGGCATTGATGGCATCTTTCTTATCCTTGTCTTTGGCACAGAGTCTGTATTCCACGCCTATCAGGATGATGCCCTGTTCACGCAGTTCGTTGGGTATCTCGCGCTTGCCTCCGGTCAGTCCGCCGCCGTGAAACCACACGACGGTGGGAGCGTTTGTTTTGCCTTTCGGATAGTAGACGTCGAGCAGGCACATCTGCTTGGTATATGGGTCGTTGCTGTCGGGGCGGTAGGAGATGCCCTTTTCCCATTCATAGTCTTGGGCATGGAGCAGGGTGGTGCAGAGTATGAAGCACAGTAATGTCAGAAATCGAGTTTTCATAGCTATAGTGTGTATCTTATGATGTGAGTAAAAGTATCCCCTTGCCTTGGGGTAAGGCAAGGGGACGATATGGATTGAAGTTGTGTGGCATTATTTGTCGGCAAAGAGTGACTTGGCAATACCCATCTCCAGTCCGCGCAGTTCGGCCAGTCCGCGCAGGCGGCCTATGCAGCTGTAGCCTGGGTTGGTCTTCTTGCGCAGGTCGTCCACCATCTGGTGTCCGTGGTCGGGGCGCATGGCAATGGAGACGCCGCGACGTTGCTGGAGTTCCAGGAAGGCCTTCATGACGCCATACATGTCCACGTTGCCTTCCAGGTGGTTGGCCTCGTAGAAGTTGCCTTCGGCATCGCGCTGAGTGGAGCGCAGGTGTACGAAGTTGATGCGGTCGCCAAAGCGTGTCATCATGGCGGCACAGTCGTTGGCGCTGCTGACGCCCAGCGAGCCGGTGCACAGGCAGAGGCCGTTGCTCGGGTTGGGCACGGCGTCAATCAGTGCCTGGAAGTCTTCGGCACAGCTCATGATACGTGGCAGGCCCAGAATGGACATGGGTGGGTCGTCGGGATGGATGACCAGCTTGACGCCTACTTCGTCGGCCACGGGGCAGATTTCGCTCAGGAAGTAAATCAGGTTCTGACGCAGACGTTCGGGCGTGATGTCCTTGTAGCGGTCCAGTTCGTGCTGGAACTGTTCCAGCGTGAAGCTTTCTTCCGAGCCCGGCAGGCCGGCTATCATGTTGCGCACCAGCTTCTGCTTGTCTTCTTCGCTCATCTGCTCGAAGCGGGCTTTAGCCTTGGCTTTCTCCTCGTCGGTATATTCCTTTTCGGCTCCCGGACGCTTCAGCAGGAAGAGGTCGAAGGCAATGAAGGCGGCACGCTCGAAGCGCAGGGCACGGCTGCCGTCGGGCAGTTCGTAGGCTAGGTCGGTACGTGTCCAGTCCAGTACGGGCATGAAGTTGTAGGTGACGATGTTTACACCACACTTGGCCAGGTTGCGCAGGCTTTCCTTGTAGTTGTCGATGTACTTCTGGAAGTCGCCGGTCTGCGTCTTGATGTGCTCATGCACGGGCACGCTTTCCACTACAGACCAAGTGAGGCCTACTTCTTCTATCATCTGCTTACGTTTCATGATTTCCTCTACTGTCCACACTTCACCGTTGGGAATGTGGTGCAGGGCGTTGACGATGCCGGTGGCTCCGGCTTGCTTGATATCCCACAGGCTGACGGGGTCGTTCGGCCCGTACCAGCGCCAGGTTTGTTCGCAAAGTATCATAATCGGTAATTTGTTGTTTTTATCAGGTTGGTTATTCTGTTCTTTAGATAGAGAATGCGTCGAATCCGCCGTCAACAACCGACAGAGCACCGGTCACGAAGCTGGAAGCGTCGCTGATGAGGTAGTGGATGGTACCAAACAGTTCCTCAGGTTCGGCAAAGCGGCCGGCTGGAGTGTGGGCGATGATGGTTCGTGCACGGTCGGTGTAAGAGCCGTCGGGGTTGGTCAGCAGCGTGCGGTTCTGATTGGTCAGCAGGAAGCCCGGCACGATGGCGTTGACACGCAGTTCGGGACTGAACTTCGTGGCCAGTTCGGTAGCCATGTAGCGGGTATAGTTGGCAATGGCTGCCTTGGCAGAGCCGTAGCCTACTACACGTGTCAGCGGGCGAAGGGCAGACTCGGAGCAGAAGTTTACAATGGCGCCTTTCTTATTCTTGGCCATGACGTCGACAAATACCATGGTAGGCAGGATGGTGCCGAAGAGGTTGAGGTCAACCACCTTCTTGAAGGCATCCACGTCGAGGTCGAGGACGGTTTTGTCAGGGGCGATGGTAGCTCCGGGCATGTTGCCACCGGCAGCGTTCAGCAGAACGTCGATGGTGCCGAAGCGTTCAAGAATAGCTTTCTTGTTTTCTTCCAGTACAGCCTTGTTCAGTACGTCGGTCATGAGGAACAGTGCTTCCGATTTCTGGTTAAGCTCGGCTTCCAGTTCCTTGCCCTGCGCCTCTACGCGGTCCAGGATAACGATTTTTGCACCTTGTTCAGCCAGGTAGTTGGCTATATTTTTACCTAAAATGCCACAACCGCCAGTGATGACGATTACTTTGTCTTTGATGTCGAATAAGTTTTTCATGATTCAATAATTTATTGCATTAATTTAATGCTACAAAAGTAGGCTGAAAAGAAATATGGTGTTAAGTCGATTTTTGCAGGAATTATGTCTATTTTTGCAATCTGGTGAATTCTTACTAACAGAAGGTTGGCTATGAAGAAGATAGTAAACGAGCAACTCTACATTTCCAACAACAATCCCCTGCGCATCCGCTTCTACGATTACGAGCGGTTCACCTATCCGTGGCATTTCCACAGCGAATATGAGCTGATGTATGTGGAGCAGGGGAGGGGGCAGTGTCTGATTGGCGACAGTATCATTGACTATGCCGACGGCAGTCTACTCTTCTTTGGCCCGGAACTGCCCCACTGCATGCTGAACTTCAGCGAACAGCACACGGAGGGCGTGCAGGCAACGGGGGTGAGGGGCGTGATAGTCCAGTTTGAAAAGGACTTTATGCAATATTCCTTTTCCAACTATGTGCAGTTCATTCATATACACAAAATGTTGGTGCAGGCCGGACGAGGCATCGTCTACAGGTTGGCCGATTATCCTGCTGTGCGCAGTTTGCTCAACAGCCTGCCGCTGGCCGAGGGCGTAGACCAGATACTGATGCTGTTGAGGCTGCTGCAGGCACTCTCGCAGATTGGACAGCGGGAACTGGTGGCTTCGCCCAACTACAGTCCGCTGTCGGCCGGCGTGACCAACCGGAAGATAGAAAAAGTGATTTCCTTCCTGAACAAACGCTATACGCAGCGCATCAGCCTGACGGAAATTGCCTCGCACATGGCCATGAATCCTTCGTCCTTCTGCCGCTACTTTAAGGAAAACACGGGTAAGACCTTGAAGGAATATATCATGGACATGCGGATAGGCTATGCCTGCAAGCTGCTGGCTGTTAACCAGCTCAACATCTCGCAAATCAGCCTGGAGTGCGGCTTCGAAACCATCACTCATTTCAACAAGAATTTCAAACGAATTACGGGGATTACGCCTACGGAGTACAAGAAGAGAATCTTGCGGGCAGATGAGGCGGTAGTTTATAAAAAGAATGTCTAAGAATGTCTAAAGAATGATAGGAATATCTTTACCATCCTTTAGACATTTATTAATTTGATTATAACCGTGTTTTATTGATTGTTCTCTGTTTTTACTTGAGCAGGACTGATCGTGATAAGAGCTGGTTTTATCTCTTCTCCTTTGGTTTGTGCCTGCACGGCAAAAGCATGCTCTTGTTGATGTACGTAGATAGAAGCTAAGCCGTTGGCAGCCTGAATACGTCGTGAACCACGGGCAGTTCCTTGATTTTGAACCAAGGCATTCCGGGCTGTACTGCTGAACTCAATAACGTGGCTGGCATCCAAACAGCGTATACCTTCTTTGTCCAGCACTTCTGCCTGTATCAATATCGTATCGGAGTCAAGTATGTTTTGACTCAGTCGTATTTGGGTAGCTTCTCCCCATTCTTTTGTTTGATAATCTTGCCTGATTTGGTCGTGAAGGCGCTGATTACCTTTCTGTCCGATGGCTTCTATTTTGTTGCTACCTTCTGTAAATTTAACGTTCCAATGAAATCCGGCTGCGGGATAGTCTTGACTGTTTCGTTGTTTCTTACCTTGAGACACACCGTTGACGAACAGTTCTACTTCATCACAATTAGAGTAAACCAATACCTCTTTTTCTTCATCAGGCTTTCCCCATCGTACAGGCCAAGTATGTCCGTATATGTGTAGCATGGGTTGCTTGCTCCAGTAGGACTGGAATACATAGTAGCTTTCCTTGGGGGTTCCATTGCGTTGTACTACTCCCTTTTGATTGACGTAGGGAATGGGGTTGTAAGGGCGCAGAGGGGTAGAGAAGTCCTTGAAGCTCCAAAACAGGCTTCCGGTGAGCCAGGGCATTGTTTCCTGCTCCTTCAGATGCCAGTCAAACAGGCGGATGATATAGCTTTCACTCCAATCACCGTTACGGTCGCCTGCTTCAATATCGAATGATGATCGGTTGTTGGTCTTCTGTTCTTCTGCATGGCGCCCTGCATGGCTGTCGCCTCCCCACTCGGCATGTAGAAAGTGGCGTGTACGGTCTTTTTCCGTTTTTGCCATCTCCTGATATTGTTGGAACTTGCGACTATACCAGCCTGCCCATATTGTAGGTGAGTAGACATCTACAATGTCTCTGCAGAAGTCGCACCGACGGATAACTGTGGAACGTGTAGCGTCGAGATGATGTGCCAGCTCGTTGAGTTCGCTCATAAACGAACGTATGCTGTCTTGATTGAAAGATTCAAAGTCGCCGGGCCAGTCGTTTTCATTGCCCAATCCCCAAAGAATGATGGAAGGATGGTTGTAGTGTTGATGTATCATGTTCGTGAGCATTTGCCTTGCTTGTTCTTTATAACGGTTGCCACCCAGACCTCCACGACACCAGGGAATCTCTTCCCATACCAGAAGGCCTAACTCGTCACACAGGTCGAGGATAATGGACGATTGCTGATAGTGTCCTAACCGTATAAAGTTAGCACCCATATCCTTGATTTGTTTCATTTCCATGCGCATCATCTTCTCTGTAAGTGCAGCTCCCACTCCGGCATGGTCTTCATGACGATGTGTACCACGCAATAGCAAGCGTTGCCCATTTAGGTAGAAAGGGCCATTTTCTTCAAATCGGTAGTGTCTGAATCCGAAGTGCTCAGTTGCTTGTATCGTATCGTTTTGAACTATTAATTCGGTGATTACGGTATAGAGATTGGGTTGATCGGGTGACCAGGTTTGCGGATGTTTCAAAGTGAATCCTGTTTGCAGGTTGGCGCCTGTATGAGATAACTGGTCATTCCATATGGTTCGTCCGTTGGGCGCAAGTACGCGTAAGTTTATTGTCTGCCAGTCATGACCTGTGGTCTGTAGCTTGATAGATACCTCGCCTTGTTTTCCTTGTTCATCCATTCGGGAAGTAATATGTATGTATTCCAGATGAGAAGATGGTGTGTAAATCAAGTTGACGTAGCGGTATAGGCCTCCGTATAGGTTAAAATCGGACATATCGGACGGAATCAATTCTGTATCGCGGCTATTGTCACAACGAATGGCTACGGGAATCCTTCCTTTGAAACGTTCCCGACAAATGGAAGTCTTACAAAACTGGGCTACAGCATCTGTAATATCAACTTTCCATTCATCATACCCACCTATATGAGAGGCTACCTTTTGGGTATAGATATAGACTTCGGTTTTTTGTCCGGCTCCTTCAAATTCCAGATAAATCCGTCCGTTAAGATAAGGATTCTGTATGGACAAGGTGGTACGGTACCATCCTGGTCCTTGGTAATAGTTTACATCCGGGTCAACGGCATCTTCTGCATTGAAGCAGTGGGGTAGGGTGATTTCTTCCCAAAGAGGTAGCGTCTCCGGTTTATCATTCCCACTAATCGGGCGCATTACTTCCCAAATGCTTCCCATATCTTGGCGTATGAATTCCCAGTGTTTTGTAAGTCTTGTTCGACTATCAGTAGGAATTAGTGCAGAAATATACTGGAAATGAATGCTGAGTAGAAGCAGGATGCAGTGGATTCTATATATTTTCATGAATAAAATAATTAGCCGGCCTGCAACAATAGAACTCTAAATGTTTATTTATGGCAGGCCGGAATGTGACAATATTCTCTATACTGTTTACTGATTGTCAAGTGCCTGTTTGCGTGCCAACGCCTCCAGGTAGTAATAATCAGCATAATTGATTGGTACATCTATTTCGCTTCCTCCCGGATGATGACCGGTGGAATGTAACAGCAAGAAGCCAAAATGAGAATTTGGCTCTGTGCGGTAGTTTTTGTAGAGGTTATGAACTATTTTATCGGCTATAGCTATGTATTGTTTTTGCTTTTTTGCATTTACATAGGTGCTTAGTTCATAGAGTCCGGAAGCTATAATAGCTGCTGCCGAGGCATCGCGAGGGACATTTTCTACTGCCTGACTTGTATGAAGTCCAGCAATCTCAGGAGCTTTCATATCCCAATAAGGAATGAAATCCTCGGGCATGTTGGGCAAATTGAGGAAGAAATCGGCTATACGTTCACTTTGTGCCAAATAAGTAGGATCTTTGGTAAAACGGTAACACATTGTAAATCCATATAATCCCCAGGCTTGTCCGCGACTCCAAAAAGAATCGTCGCTATATCCTTGGTGCGTGCATTTGGTTTGCACTTCCCCCGTTTGAGGGTTGTAATCGACCACATGATACGAAGAATAATCAGAGCGGAAATGGTTTTTTAAAGTAGTATTGGCATGATTGACGGCGATTTTCCAATAGATGGAATCACCGGTTAACTGTGTCGCACGGAATAACATTTCGAGATTCATCATATTATCAATAATGACAGGATAGTTCCATTTATCTCGGTTATGATCCCAAGAACGGATGCATTTTACGGTAGGGTTGTAGCGGCTAATTAAGCTTTTGGAGGCCTGCAATACTACATCCCTGTAAGAATATTCATTAGTCAGCTCATAAGCTTTTCCAAAACTTCCATATATCATAAACCCTAAATCGTGTGTGCCTTTGTTCCATTTAGCTTCTTCAATAGGCCAAGTCCATGATATAGCCTGCTGCCGCCAAAAATTACTGTGTGTATACGCATACATTTGCCACAATGAACCGGCGAAGAATCCTGAGCACCAATCATTTGCGCCTACAAGGGCTAGAGAACCGTCTTTGTTGATGCTGCGTGGTGTAACACGGCGTTTGGCTGCATTTTTCTCTTCTTTTCGGGCTTTATCTGCACATTTCATGGCATATGTCAGTTGATTGGATGCAGCGGCATAAGCATTGTCAACCTCAGTGGGTTGTACATATAGTAGGTTAAAATAGTCATCAGGACTGAAAATTCGGTATGTATTGTAGAGCTTGAGGTAATCTTTGCGGTCGGGATTCAGGTATTTATACGTGCGGTAGAGTTCTTGACAGAAATTCTGTTGCGATTCATCCCATCCACTGATTTGCTGATAGGGCCATTTACTCTGTTTTTTTCCTATGTAACTGGCTAGGAAGTCCATGGCTTTATAGAAACTACGTCCGTCGGAAGAAGATATTAGGTCTATGTTGCAATTCAGTTTTTTTGCCATGAGCATGATATCAATGAAATGGCTCAAATTATATTGAGAGTAATGAAATGCTAGTGTACGTCGTAGTTCCTGAGGTTGTCGTCCGTCGGGTTCAATTTGTGTATAGATACGTTTTTCAGGTAAATCATGAATGATTTGTTTTGCCAGTTTTTCATTGCCTGTATAGAGGGCAAAAGCAATGATTTGCGCATCGTAAGCTACACTGTGGTTATTGGTACCATTGGATTCTTCTTTTCCTTGCGGACTTGTGAGCATCCAATTGGTAAGTTGTGTAAACCATTTCTTTAGTTGTTTGCTATCTTTCTTGGTAAAAGCTTTGGAGGATTCTAGCAGCATGATCGCATCCAGCATCTCTATAAATGAGTAAGTATCAATGAGTCCATAGCAACGGCCTTTGTCATTGTTATGACCAGGTACCATTTGGGCATACTCTAGATTCGGGTTCATACGGGTTTCTTTATCTAGGAACCAGATTCGTATCAATTCTGTTGCTTTTTGTGCATATTCCTCGTTATTGCTAAAATACCAAGCTAGTGACAATATGGTGATACGGTGTGCAGTAACACCAAGACGATTGCGGTCCAGTTGGTTAATTTCCGGATTGGTCATACCATCCTTTGTGATATAGGGCAATCCGTTAGTTTTACTTGGATCTGGCCAAGCATAGCGTGCTTGACTCATGTAGTCATGTTTGTCTCCACTTGCAGGCACTTTGTCTTTCATTATAACCGATAATGGTTGGGCTCGGAGAAGATTTTCGGCTTCTGTCTTTAAGGCTTGGTAGCTATTTGCATAGAATGGTTCTTGGATAGATAGTTTTACGTCGCTTAGATGTTTGATATCCCAGACAGATTGAGAGAATGAATCTGGTATTAGAAATAGATTGGATAGTACACACAATGTCACTATTTTCAGTTTCATAGAAAATAAAATATTTTATATATGGATGATTCGGTATATCTGATTTATATTAATAGTATTGATATTTCTGTTGTGATCTTGTAGAGATAGAGCAGCCGACTCGAGTAATATGCTCGAGTTGGCTGCTTTGTGTTTGTTTAATATATTATTGTTTGTATTAGGAATGTATTTAAAATAGAAGTAAATTCCTATTTGGTTTTACCATCCTGGATTTTGAGGAATTAGCCCTTGTGATAAGGTAACTACATTATGATGTATAGGGTAGAGGTACATTTTGTTGTCCCATAAACGGTTCTCTAGTACGGTGCGATTGTAGAATGATCCCATTTGTCCAATAGCTACATCTGTAGTTCCATATTCGTTCATACCGCTGAAGCGGGTTTGGTCGGCAGCTTGTCCTGGACCACAAATCATCCAACGACGAATATCAAAGTAGCGTTGTCCTTCACAGAACAGCTCTACAAAGCGTTCGCGTTGAATGGCATCGAATTGTTTGTCGTAGTCACCACGGATTGTTTTGATACCCTCGCGTTCCAATTCTTCATAGGTCGGAATACCTGCACGTTTGCGTACATAGTCAATGTATTCTATAATTCTTGAATCTGTAGGATCCAATTCATTTAGCACTTCAGCATAAAATAGATAAAATTCGGCTAGACGATAGATGATTGACACGCGTTTAAATGATTGGATATCACCAGAGGCGTGATTGACTGTACGGTTTTTGAATTTGGCTAACATGTAGCCTACTAATGGTGTGTCTTTAGAGTCGGGACCGGCACCTCCATGTAGAGAGAAATCGACAAAGTATCCGGGATGAGCGTTATTGAAGTTCTTGTTAAACCAGCTCTTTCCCTGATACATAACATCGGCATAGAAACGTGGCTCCCGGTTAGAATACATACTGAAAATGTTATTATCGTCTTTCCCTTCATTTTCATTATAAGTAGGGTTATATACGGTAACTAATGAGTTTTCGCTGTATTCGGGATCTTCCTCAATGGTTAATCCGTTTTTGGTAAAGAACATATCGACTGATTCTTGAGTAGGTCCTACAGTTCCGTAGCAGGCATTTACGTCACGTGGATTGGTCCTTTTTTCCATTTTGTATTGATCGCTGTAGCTGTTGTTGGTGCTACACCACAGGATTTCTTGATTGTACTCTTGAAAGAGACGATACACAGCCTCGTGGGGTTGGTTACTACCATTTACATTAACAGTAAACAGTTCGTGTCCGGCTGCCTTACAAGCACTGAGAAGGGTTTCTAGGTGTGTCTTGGCTGTTTCCCACTTCTCACGACTATATGCAGGGAACATTTGTTCACCGTCAGCGGTTTGAAGTTGCATGGCTTCTTCCCAGCCTCCATTAAACAGTTTCGAGGCTGCATATACCCAAAGCTTGGCACGTAAGGCCATTGCTGTGATTTTAGTAGGACGTACTACTTCGTTAAGATTGAATGTATAGTTGCCACCTGTGGCACTATTGATGACAGATGCAGGTAGATTGTCACGGCTAATGACATCGGCAAGTAGGCTGTCAATGTAGTTGACCATGACATCTACAGTCGGGCGTTTATAGTCAGTTACGTGTGGGTATGCAGCATCATCAATTTCTTTCACAATAGGGCAAGGACCATAGAGCTCGAATATAGAAAAATAACTGTAAGCCATTAGAAAACGTGCTTCGTCCTTCATGCGAGCTATGTCAGCAGCCGTAAGTTGATTAGAATCAGAACCTACTCCTTCGTCTTTCGCATCACGGATAAATATCATGGCTTGGCGAATGTATTGATACAGAGTGGCCCATCGGTGGAATTGTGCAGTATTGGCTGTATAGCCTGCTGTCATGGCATCTTTGGAAGGAGCCATTTGTGAGGCAATTTCACCACACATATTGGACCAAGGATTGCTGAAAGCACTCGCTTCAGAGCCGGTTTCTGAGAACTCAGACATGCAGAGATAGATATTGCCATACCAGTTGCGGGTATAGTTAGGATTTTCAAATACTTTGTCTAAGGTTAGATTTTCATTCATTTCACCCGATACATCGAGGTAGTCAGAGCAAGAAGTTACACAGAAAGCGCTTCCTGCGAATAATGCTGAATATAGTAAATTCTTAATTTTCATACTTTTTCCGTTTTAAAAGGTTACTTCCACACCGGCTGTCCAAGTACGTGACAGAGGATATTTGGCTCCCGAATTGGCATTGCCTAGTTCAGGATCCCAATATTTTACATTATCCCAAACTGCTAAGTTGCTTCCTTGAATATATACACGTACATTTTCGAGTCGTAATGATTTTAATTGTTTCTTGTTAAATTGATATCCGAATTCAATATTTTTCAGGCGTATAAAGCTGGCATCGCGATACCACCAAGTACTTTCATATAGATTATATGAAAAGTTGGAAGAATGCAGACGCGGATACAGTACATTTTGGTTGTAAGGATTGGATGCAGTCCATCTTGACATGGCTTCCATACGTGCCGATGAAGCGTCCTTTCCTTGGTTGAATGGCATAAAATTGGATGCTTTGGCCATCAGATTGACAGAGGTGCCTTCTGTTCCTTGGAAGAAAATGCCAGCAAAGAATCCTTTGTATTCCAGATCTATCGCTATACCGTAAACTAGTTGAGGATCTTGTGAACCGAATCCATGATTGTAGGTCCGGTCATACCCATCAATAATTCCATCGTTATTTAAGTCTTTGTACTTGATATCGCCTGGGGCTACTTGAGCACCTGGATTTGGTAATCCT
>OLNN01000702.1_pt1 | contig 33220 bp, 18 predicted proteins | sample 1672141 | NCBI WGS metagenome assembly OLNN01 (sample SAMEA3136652, study PRJEB25190) | human gut metagenome | biome: human gut; feature: human-associated habitat; material: faeces | place: Austria | collected 2013
GTAGGGGAGGGATTTATCCCTCCCGCGGGCGTTCGCGGCGGCGCAGGGTTTGCGGGACGATGCGAGCATCGTCCCCTACAGGGGTTTGCGATAACGCGGGGTTCGCGGTTTCCCGTTTGGCCGCGCGCCCGCCCCAAATTTAATTCCTAATTCCTCATTCCTCATTCCTCATTCCCATTATATCTTCCCCGCCGCGCTTTGTCTAATGGTTCCTGGTCTAGCGGACAGGTTCGAGCCCCAGGTCGTGCAGGATGTCGGCGCGGGTCTCGAGGGCCAGGGCGCTGATGCGGCGGATGCGCTCGTCGGTCATGTAGGGCGCCAGGCCGCTGATCGAAAACGCGCTTTCGGCGCGGCCGCCCGGGCCGGGGATGGCCAGCGCCACGCAGCGGATGCCGAGCTCGTTCTCCTCGTCGTCGATGGCGTAGCCGCAGCGGCGCACTTCGGCCAGCTGCGCTTTAAGCTGGTCCAGGTCGGTGATGGTGCGGCCGGTCAGCTTGCGCGGGCGGCTGTGCTGCCAGATGTCCTCGACTTCGGCGGCGGGCAGCGTGGCCAGGATCGCCTTGCCCACGCCGGTGCAGTACAGCGGGCTGCGCAGCCCGACGCGGCTGGACATGCGCATGGGGCTGGACTCCGTCTTATAGATGTAGACGATGTCGGTGCCGTCGCGGATGACCAGGTGCACGGCTTCGGCCGTGCGCTGGCTCAGGCGCTCCAGGTGCAGGCGCGCCACGCTCATGATGTCCATGTTGTTGACAATGCCGGAAGAGATCTCGAACATTTTGAAGGTCAGGCGGTAGCGCCCGCCGGCCGGGTCCTGCGCGGCATAGCCCAGCGCCACCAGGCTGCCCAGCAGGCGGTGGGCCGTGCTTTTGGCCAGGCCGCACTCGGCGGCCAGCACCTGCAGCCCGGCCCCGGCCGGGTGGGCGGCCAGCACCTCGATCAGTTTGAAGATGCGCGCCACGCTCTGCACGCCGCCGCTGTCGGCGTGCGGGGCGGGCGCTGTCGGCGCGTTCGCCATGGGGCGGGCCTCCTTTCGCTTTCTATTCTGCCTGCTTTTTATTACACGAACGTGAAGTTTACAAAAAATTCACATTTTATTTTCAGCCCGCAGAGCGGAAACATGTTCCGCATTATGGAACCAAGTATAGCAGGAACCGGGCATTTTCGCAAGCGGCATGCCGGATGACGGAACGCGGGCAAAACCCACAAAAAGCGGTCGCCCGGGGGCAGCATTTTGCCCGATTGACGCGGCGGCGCTGGCTTTGTATAATAAAACCAGCAAATTGCGGAACGCTGTTCCACAGCGCGGAACGACTGTGGGGCGCGCGCCGCAGATTTGGTCCGGTCCTTTCTCAACGTTCACAATGACAAAGGAAATCTGTTGTAAAAGGAGAATGTGCTATGAACCCTATCATGGAGCGTGTCTACGAAATCGGCATCATCCCGGTCATCGCTTTCAACAGCGTGGATGAAGCCCTGCCGCTGTGCAAAGCGCTGGCGGACGGCGGCCTGCCCGCGGCGGAAGTCACCTTCCGCACCGCCTGCGCGGAGGACTGCATCAAGCTGATCCACGAAAAAATGCCCGAGATGCTGTTGGGCGCCGGCACCGTGCTGACCATCGACCAGGCGGACCGCGCCATTGCGGCGGGCGCTTCCTTCGTCGTCAGCCCGGGCTTTGACCCCAACGTGACCAAGCATGTGATCGAAAAGGGCAGCATCATGATGCCCGGCACCTGCTCGGCCGGTGAGATGCAGCAGGCGATGAACCTGGGCTGCGAGGGCATCAAGTTCTTCCCGGCCGAGGCCAACGGCGGCGTGGCGATGCTCAAGAACATCGGCGGCGCGCTGAAGACCGCGAAGTGGATGTGCACCGGCGGCGTCAACGCCAAGAACGTCAACGACTACCTGGCCTATGACCAGATCTTCGCCGTGGGCGGCACCTGGATGTGCAAGTCCGACAAGATCAAGGCCGGCGCGTGGGATGAGATCACCGCCATGTGCCGCGAAGCCGTGGACACGATGCTGGGCCTGGAGCTCGCGCACATCGGCATCAACAGCGCGGACGAAGCCGAGGCCGCCAAGACGGCCGAAACGCTGGGTATGCTGCTGAACATGGCTGTCAAGCCGGGCAACTCCAGCATCTTTGTGGGCAAGAAGGAATTCGAGATCATGAAGAAGCCGGGCCGCGGCACCCACGGCCACATTGCCATCGGCACCAACAACGTCGACCGCGCCATCTACCACCTGGGCCGCCGCGGCGTCAAGTTTGACATGGATTCCAAGGTCGTCAAGAACGGCAAGACCACCGCCATCTATATGGCCGATGAGATCGCCGGGTTTGCGATCCACCTGGTTCAGAAATAATCATTTTTATATAAGAGTTAAGAGTGGAGAGTTTAGAGTTTAGATAAGGAACGCGGCTGCGCCGCGATCAAAATACGGCGGCAATGTTTCCTTTGTATTTTTTGAGCCGCCGTCCGGCGGCGAACCACCACATCTAAACTCTTAACTCTAAACTCTGAACTCTAAAAAAAGCAACCTCTGAACTCTTAAAAAACAAACCATTTACAAAAGGAGCTTGTTTCCAATGAAAGTCGTAACCTTCGGCGAGCTGATGGTTCGCCTGCAGCCGTACAACTATGAGCGTTTCGTTCAGGCTTCCACCCTCGAATTCACCTTCGGCGGCGGCGAAGCCAACGTGGCGGTCTCGCTGGCCAACTATGGCGCGGACGCCGTGTTCGTCACCAAGCTGCCCGCCCATGCCATCGGCCAGTGCGCCATCAACAGCCTGCGCCGCTACGGCGTCGACACCACCAAGATCGTGCGCGGCGGCGACCGTGTCGGCATCTACTACAACGAGAAGGGCGCTTCGCAGCGCGGCTCGGTGTGCATCTATGACCGCGCGCACTCCGCCATCCAGGAGGCTTCCACCGCCGATTTCGACTGGGACGCCATCTTTGAGGGCGTGGACTGGTTCCACTTCACCGGCATCACGCCGGCGCTGGGCCCCAATGTCGTGGACATCTGCCGCGAAGCCTGCAAGGCCGCCAAGGCCCACGGCGTCAAGATCAGCTGCGATTTGAACTACCGCGGCAAGCTGTGGACCCGTGAGGAAGCCCGCGCCGCTATGACCGACCTGTGCCAGTATGTCGACGTCTGCATCTCCAACGAGGAGGACGCCAAGGACGTGTTCGGCATCGAGGCCGAAGCCACCGACATCTACGCCGGTGAGATCAACCGCGAAGGTTACAAGAGCGTGGCCAAGCAGCTGGCCGACAAGTTCGGCTTTGAGAAGGTCGCCATCACCCTGCGCGAGAGCCATTCCGCCTCTGACAACGGCTGGAGCGCCATGCTCTACGACGTTGCCTCCGGCGAGTACGCCTTCAGCAAAAAGTACGAGCTGCGCATCATCGACCGCGTCGGCGGCGGCGACAGCTTCGGCGGCGGCCTGATCTATGCGCTGCTGTCCGGCAAGAGCACCCAGGACGCCGTGGAGTTTGCCGTAGCGGCCTCCGCGCTCAAGCATTCCATCGAGGGCGACTACAACATGGTCACCGTCTCCGAGGTCGAGAAGCTCGCCGGCGGCGACGGCTCCGGCCGCATCCAGCGCTGATCGCGCCCCTTTTTCCGCTTTTCCCGCTTATACGGTTTACCTTCCCATAAAAACGCCCCGGCCAGAGGATGGCCGGGGCGTTTTTTGCTGTCAAAAAAGGCGGCTGCCCGCTGTCCGCAGCGCCCTTTCCGGCCGTGGGTCGTAGGGGGGGGGATTTATCCCTCCCGCAGGTGTTCGCGGTGCGGCGAGGTTGCCCGGGACAATGCGAGCATCGTCCCCTACAGGGGTTTGTTATAACGCGGAGGTTGTGGTTTCCCGGTTGGCCGCGGGCCCGCCGTGGTTCGTAGGGGAGGGATTTATCCCTCCCGCGGGCGTTTTCGGCGCCGCGGGGTTGCCCGGGCGGGATGAATCCCGCCCCTACGAGCAAACTTCATGTTGCAAACCAACCGGTTGGCCGCGCGCCCGCCCCCAATTCAATTCCTAATTCCTCATTCCTAATTTTCCCCTCTCTCCTTCACCCCGCTGAAAAGGTACTTGCGGGAGACCCAACCGGCCAGGCGGTAGTGCCAGGGGCGCAGGGCTTTGTCGGCCTGTTTGAGCAGCGCGCGGATGGGCAGGTGCTGCGGGCAGTGCTGCTCGCAGCGGCCGCAGCCGACGCACTGGGTCGCAAAGGCCGGTTCCCGCCGCAGCGAGACGACCTGCCAGTATTCGCGGCGGCCGGTGCCTTTTTTCTCGGTGTACATCTCGTTGTAGCAGCGGAACGCGGCAGGGATATCGACGCCCTTGGGGCAGGGCATGCAGTAGCCGCAGCCGGTGCAGGGGGCCTTGACGCCGCGGGCAATCTCGGTTTTCACCTGTTCCAGCAGCGCAAAGTCGCTTTGCTGCATCGTGTGAGGGCGCACAGCGTCGGCAATGCGGCAGTTTTCCTCCACCATCTCGACGCTGTTCATGCCGGACAAAACGCAGGTCACTTCCGGCTGGTCCCACAGCCAGCGCAGCGCCCATTCGGCCGGGGTCCAGCCGCGCGGGCTGGCGGCAAACAGGCGGCGCGCGCCTTCCGGCAGCAGCGTGACCAGCTTGCCGCCGCGCAGCGGCTCCATGATGATGACCGGCAGCCCGCGCGCGGCCGCCGCCTGCAGCCCGGCGCGCCCGGCCTGGCTGTTTTCGTCCATATAGTTGTACTGGATCTGGCAGAAATCCCAGTCATAGCAGTCGAGCAGGCGCTCGAACATCGCGGTCGAACCGTGGAAGCTGAACCCCGCCTGGCCGATCTGCCCGGCCGCTTTCTTTTCGGCCAGCCACTGCCGCACGCCCGCGGCTTCGAGCTTGCGCCAGCTTTCAACATCGGTCAGCATGTGCATGAGATAATAGTCGATATGGTCGGTGCGCAGGCGGCGCAGCTCCTCGGCAAAATAGCGCTCAAAGTCCCCCGCGCCGCGCACAAGGTACTGCGGCAGCTTGCTGGCGATGCAGACGCGGTCGCGGCAGTGGTTGCGCTCTAAGATCTCGCCCAGCGCGGCTTCGCTGCCCGGGTAGATGTAGGCGGTGTCAAAGTAGTTGACCCCGGCGTTTATGGCCGCCATCACTTCGCGCTCGGCCTTGTCCAGGTCGATGCCCGCGCCCTTGCGCGTAAAGCGCATGCAGCCGTAGCCCAGCACGCTCAGCGGGCGGCCGGTCTTATCATTGCGGTATTGCATCTTTGCCTCCTTCGGCCCTGTGCGGGCTGTGGTGCTTTCGCTGCCTTCCATTATAAGAGCTTGCCCGCCGGAACGCAAGGGGCGGCCGTGCGGCTAAGATTCGACTAAGAAACGCCGTTTTCTCTTTCCGGGCCAAGGGCGCGCATGCTATACTGTACAAAAGGCGCCGCCCGTTTTGCTTTTTCCCACGGCCGGCCCCGGCGGCGCAGCGCACACTGGTACAGGAGGTATGCACGATGAAAAAGACACGCAACGGTATCCGCACACTGGCCCTGCTGCTGTGCGCCGCCCTGGCCGCCCTGGCCGCCCTGCCGCTGGGCGGCTGCCGGGACAGCGCCGCCTCCCCCAGCGCCCCGGACGGCGGCGAAAGCAGCGCCTCCTCCGCCGAGACCCCCGCCGCCGAAACGACGCTGCTGGACGCCGAGACGGTGGCCGGGCGCGAGGCCGTTTACGGCAAGCCGCTGGCCGAGACGCTGGCGGCGTTCGGCCTGAGCGAAGCGGACGTGACCTACAACGAGACGCTGTCCGCCTACGACCTCAACGCGCCGGTCACGCGCGGCGGCGTTGAATGGGCCGCCAACCTGCAGTTCGACTTCACGGCCAACATCTTCTATGCCTGGCAGTACCGGTGGCAGGGCGAAGCCGCCCAGGCCGCCGCGCTGGCCGAGCAGCTGATGCCGGAGGCGACCGAGCTGTACGGCGAGCCGACGACCTACCCCGGCGCCAGCTACAGCCTGACCTATGAAGGCGCGCTGGACGGCGTGCGCGAAGGCGGCGCGGCCCGGCTGTTCGACACCTGGCTTGCAGGCGAATGGACGCGGTTCGAGCTGCACCTGGACGGCCTTGGCGACGGCACGGCGTCCGTGCAGCTGCTGTACACCTTCAACGCCGACCGCAACGACCCCGCCACCCTCGAGCGCTGGCAGGAACTTGTCGACGCGGCGGCCGCAGAGTAAGGACCCGCAGGCGGCAAACAGCCAAAGCGGCCCGCCGGGGGTTCCCCTGCGCGGGCCGTCTGGTTTTTACTTGCGCTTATGCGCCGATGGCGTGGCCGGTGTACAGCTGATAGTAGCGGCCTTTCTTTTCGAGCAGCTGGGCGTGGGTGCCGCGCCCCCGACGCGCTGCATATCTGTGATTCGACCGAAGCGCTGACCGCGCTGGCGGCGGCCGGGTACGGCACGGCCGTTCTGCCGCTGCTGCCGGGCGCGGCGCCGCCGGGGCTGGCGCGCGTGCCGCTGGCCGGGGTACAGGCGTTGTCCTTCGGCGCGTATTACAAGACCCTGCGGGACCGGCCGCTGCTGAAAGAATTCCTCGCCTGCCCGTTTGCCCCGCCCCTGCCCGAAAAGGAGGCGCTCAACCATGACGACCCGTGAGTATGTGGAGCCCACCCCGCTGGCCAGCCGCCTGACGCTGCCGCTGTGCTTGGCGCTCGCGCTGCTGCTGTGCCTGGTGCTGGCGCAGGCGCTGCCGCGGCACACCCCGGCGCAGCCCGCGCCGGAGCCCGCACCGGAACCGGCGGCGCTGCTGAACGCCGGCGCCATCGCCGCCAACGAGGCGCTGTACGGCCTGCCGAAGCCCGGCGCGCTGGCCGCGCTGAGGCTGGCCGAAGAAGACCTGGCCCCGCACCCGGACGGCTACACCGGGTATTTCTGCGCGCCGCCCGCGCAGGCGCTGGGCGGCGAAGAATACAGCCGCTACCTGGTGTTTGACTACCTTGACCCGCGCGCGGGCGAAGGCCCCCGCGCCTACTATTCCGGCTGCCAGTATGAGCACGCCTGCGCCGACGCGGAGGAGATGCTCGCGCTGGCCGGGGTCCTGCTGGACGAAGCCCACGCCTGCTACGGCCGCCAGGCGCCCGGGCTCACGGGCGGCACGCTGAAAAGCAGGCGCAACTTCAGCGCCATCCGCCATGCCGCCGAGCACGGGATGCCCGGCCAGTGGATCGGCCTGTGGCCCGTGGGCGATTGCACCGAGTTCCGCCTGACCCTCACCCTGGCCGCCGACGGCCGCTGCAGCGTGCTGCTCTCCTACCTCTACGACTTCGACTACACCGACCCCGACACCCTCGCCCTCTGGTCCACCCTCACCGCCCGCGGCAGCGGCTGACGTTCTAAACAAACATCCGGCGTTTTCCTCCGTTGAAAACTCCCGAACAACATATACAAAAAAGCGCCGCAGACGGCATTGATCCATCTGCGGCGCTTTTGTATAAAATTCATTCGGATACAGCTCCTCAGCCCCCGCCCTGCGGCAGGTTCACGGTGAACGCACTGCCGTGGCCGGGGGCGCTTTGGACCGTGATGCGCCCGCCGTGCAAAGCGGCGATCTTCTGCGCCATGGCCAGGCCGAGGCCGTTGCCCTCGGTCTTGTGGGAAGTATCGCCCTGATAAAACTGGTCAAAGACGCGCGCCTGGGTGGCTTCGTCCATGCCGGGGCCGTCGTCGCGCACCGTGACGGTCACGCCCTGCGCATCGCGGTGCAGCGCCAGCGCCACCGTGCCGCCTGCGGGCGTAAACTTGAAGGCATTGTCCAGCAGGTTCACCCACACTTCTTTGAGCAGCGCCGCGCTGCCCGTATAGACACATTCGCCGTCCTCCGGCAGTTCGACCGTGAGGGCGGTCTCTTTTTTGTCCGCCCATTTCTGCTGCACCAGCAGTGCGCACTGGCGCAGCTGCTCCGCCAGCGGGAAGGGCGCGGCGTCGGTCAAAATGCTCTGCGCTTCGACATGGGACAGCGCCAGCACGCTGTTGGCGAGCCCGGCCAGTCGGCTGCTCTCGGCCGCGATAATGGAGAGATACTCCCGCCGCTCTTCGGGCGGCATCTCCTCGTCCTCCAGCAGCAGGGCGGCAAAACCGCCGATCGAGGTGATGGGGGTCTTGAATTCATGCGAAAAGTTGTTGATGAAATCTTTGCGCAGGATCTCCGTTCCGCCCAGCTCCTCCGCCGCTTTGTTGAACGCGGCGGTAAACTCCCGCAGTTCCAGCGGGCGCATCCAGCCGTCGCAGGTCATGCGCACGCTGAAATCGCCGCCCGCCAGCCGCTGCATCGCGCCCACCATGCCGCGCACCGGCTTCAGGATGACCAGCCGGATCATGACCACCACGCTGACCGCCAGCAGCACCGACACCGAATACAGCAGCACTGTCACAGCCGCCGGGTGCAGCAGCTCTTTTACCTGCGCCCACCCCAGCCGCACCGCCAGCCAGCCGCACAGCGTCGTGACGGCCAAGACGGCCATCAGGATCAAAAACAGGTTCAGCACCAGCAGCATGCTCAGGTTGATGGTAAAAAACCATTCCTTAAACTTTTTCCACATCGCCCTCCGCCTTTCTCACCGCGCGGTAGCCCAGCCCGCGCACGGTCTGGATCTCGAACTCCGGCCAGTCGTAAAAACGGTTGCGCAGCCGGTTGATGTGCACATTGACCGTGCGCTCGTCGCTTTCGGAATCAAGCCCCCAGATCTCATCCAGCAGCTGCAGCCGCGTGAACGTGCGGTCCGGGTAGGCCAGCAGCTTGTACAGCAGCTCGAACTCTTTGGGCGGCAGCGTCTGCACGTCGTGGCCGCGGCGCACGGTGCGGCTGTCATAGTCGAGCACGACCTCCCCCACCGTGATGCGCCGCTCGTCCACGATGCGCGCGCGGCGCAAAAGCGCCTTGATGCGCAGCAGCATTTCCTCCTTGTCGACCGGTTTGGTGATGTAATCGTCGGTGCCGACAAGGAACCCCTGGCGCTTGTCCTCCGGCAGGGCCCTGGCCGTGACCATCAGCACCGGCAGCAGGCTGCCGGAATCCCGGATCATCCGGGTCAGCGCAAAGCCGTCCAGCCGGGGCATCATCACATCGCACAGCAAAAGGTCGACCTTGTATTCGTCGAGCTTGCGCAGCGCGTCTTCGCCGTCCACCGCCGGGATCGGCTCATACCCGGCGCGGCGCAGGATTGCGCAGAACAGCCGGTTGGTGCTGGCGTCGTCCTCGGCCACCAGGATCTTGAACATAAAAGCCCCTCCTTATCATTCACTTCTTAAATTATAACACGCACAGCATACCGCAGAAAGATAAACGAAAGATAAACGTCTTTGTTTACCCGGCGTTTATGCAGCGCGTGTATCCTCATAAGCGTTGAAAGCAAACACAGGCGCCCAAGCAAGCGCCGCAGATACAGAACCAAGGAGGACTTTTCCATGAAATTCACTGTTGACCCGATTTACCTCGCCAGCGCCGCCGACACCATCCGGGCTGCCGCCGGGCTCCGCACCGACGACCTCTGCCGCCGCTACCGCTGAAACGCGCGGGAAAGCGCCGATGCAACCAAGCCATCCAGCCACAAAAAATAAGGAGAAGATCATCATGAAACTGAACATCCAGCCCCTCTATCTCGCCAGCGCCGCTGCGGCGCTCCAGGCCGCCGCCGGCATTACCGTTCCGGTCATTTACCGCCGCATGCGGGGGTAAGCAGGCAATTTTTATGAGCAAAGCCCTGTGCCGAGCGCTCCACACCCGGCACAGGGCTTTTGGTTTTATTTTCTGGGGGGCGCTTTACCCCTTCATGCTGTCCGTCAGATTGAGCAGCACGCGGCTCAACTGCAAAATATTCCTGACGTTGGGTTCAGGCTCGCCGCTATCTGCCGTGGCGGCTCGCAGCCAAACGCCATCCAGCTTGGTCAGTGCCAGCAGAGCGCGGCGCATTTCAAGCAGATCCCCAACCGCGATTTTGCCATCCCCGTTAAGGTCTCCGTACACCACAATCACCAGCTCTGCCGGTCCGTCTCCCTGTGCCACAGTTGTCCCGGTGCCAACTAAATCTTCGCCGCGCAGCGGTTCGCCGTCAGCGTTGGTCAGGCGCAGGTCTTCGCCGTGCACGCCAGCCAGCAGCGTTGCTGCGTTGGTCGGTTTTTCCACCGTCATTGCTCCATCCTGGATCGGGTAGACGTCTGATGTGATCTCGCCTCCGGGTTTTCCGGGCGTCGGGGTTGCCGTCGGCGCGGGCGTCGGGGTTGCCGTCGGCGCGGGCGTCGGGGTTGCCGTTGGCGCAGGCGTCGGGGTCGCCGTTGGTGCAGGCGTCGGGGTCGCCGTTGGCGTGGGCGTCGAGGTCGCCGTTGGCGTGGGCGTCGGGGTCGCCGTTGGCGTGGGTGTCGGGGTCGCCGTTGGCGCAGGCGTCGGGGTCGCCGTCGGCGCGGGCGTCGGGGTCGCCGTTGGTGCAGGCGTCGGTACAACTGTGGTTGGGTCGTAGTCGTCAGCAGCCAGGGTGAGGATATCCTCCCCATACAGGTTCAGCGTTTCCCGGTCATAGGCATAGCGCATTTCAACATCCGATACATTGTACTGTGTGTCTGCGCTGCCGCGCGCGCCCACCAAGAAAAGCTGCCCTTGCCGCCCTACCGTCCCGGCATCGCTGTTGGTCACATCGACCAGATAGTTTAGGCCGTCGTCCATCGTACAGATGTTCCACATGTGCGCGCCCTGAGAGTTGCCCGCCTCGCACAGAGTTGTGCCGGTCACAGTGTAGCAGTACAGTTCGTTTTGGAAGTCGCTTTGGTCAAACAAGTACTGGAATGCCTTGCTGTATCCCTCGCAGACCACCTTTGTCGTCGGGTCGCCGTCAAAGACATAAATCAGCTGCCAGGGGTCTCCATAGAGCGTAGCCGTATTGTCGGCGGCATCGTGGTTGTAATCGACCAGCGCGCAGATCTCGTCCTTATAGGCTAACAACTTGTCATAGTCGCCTAACGCCGCATACTTTTCAACAACTTGACGGGCGTTCTCCGCAGCTGTCTTCGCTGCGCCGGTGCGGGCCGGGTCTGTCTCGCAACCGCCGGTCACGCCACCGGGAGCATAGTCGGCGGCAACGCAAAGCCGCATTTCAATTGTCGCCGCCGGGGTGACGGTGATGCAGTCCAGCGCATTCACCGAAACGCTCGGTCCAAGGCTGCCTGCCCCGCCGGTTGCCGTCTTGTCGTACCAGTAGAGTTCATAGGGGCAGTCGACGCGCAGCACATCCAGAATTGCGCCCATGCCGCCGTAGCCCAACATATGGTTGATGGCCTCCGCCGCTCCTTCCGCCCAGACCAAATCGCCGTTTTCGTCTGTGTAAAAAATCGTTTCGAGGCCCATATCGGCCGCCGTCCAGGTTTGCGGTTCTTTTATGCCAAGCTCCGCCAGCGTAAAGGTAAACACAGTGTCGGTGCGTTCCCCGGCCGCCACCTGCGCAACAGCTTCTTTCAGTTTTGCATACACGGCAAGATCGAACGAGCTAGTCAGCACGGTTTCCCCATAATTCCCCAGCGGCGCGGCGCTGTCCGCACCGTAAAACACGCGCTGCGCGTACTGGGCAAACAGGTCGTCGCTGTCGGGCAGGTCAAGGTTTGTGACTGTTTCTTCCGGGGCGCTCGCCACCAGAGCAACCGTATCGTCGGCGGCCGCCGTTTCCGGTGTGGCGGCCAGTGCGGGCGCCGCTGGCGCGAACAGACCGAACAGCAGCGTCCCGGCCAAGGCTATCGCCGTCGCTTCTTTCTTCATGCCTTTTTCCTCCTTAACGACGCCGACGGCGTTTCGGTTTTACCGCCATCCCGATCACCAGCGCTGCAACCGCCACAACCGCCACGACCGCCAGCACGACCAAAGCTACCGGAAGGCCGGCTGTTTCAGCCGCGCCGTCCCCTGCCGCCGGGGCGCCGCTCTTGGAGGGGACCGGCGTTGTCGCAGGCTGCCCGCCGAGAACCTCCTGCGTGCGGTCAACCGTCTCAGTCTCGCCGCCGGGAACAACCTGAATGCGCTCGCCGTCCGGCGTTGTCGTGAAGTAAGGCGTCGGCGCGGGGGGTTCGCTTTCTCCGCCTTCGTCTGCCTGCTGCGGCTCTCCGGCCGCCTCATTGCCAGTGCCGGTAGCGGCGCTGGCGTCCCCCTGTGCCGGCGCGGGCGTAGCGGCAGCGGCTTCAAAGTCGCTTTCTTCGCCTTCCTCCACAAGCACCGGAGCGGGTGTTTCCACCGGTACGGTCTCGCCCGTCACCGTCACGCTGTCAACATCAAAGGAACTGTCGAGAGCAACGACGCTCCCGGCCGCATCGATGGCCGAAACGTCGGTTTCGGTGCAGGTCATCGGTGCGCCTTCGGCAGCGGCGGAGGCCTGCAGCGTCACGGTCGCCATCTCGCCGCCAACCGCCAGCGGCGAACCACCGCCTGCGCCGTCAAGGTACAGCAGCACCAGTTGACCGTCTTGATAGGAATAGGACAGTTCGCCAATCGAGATGCCCTCCCCTGCGCGCGCCTCGGTGAAGACATAGCCTTCGCCAATGTCAAAGGTAAACGCAGCCGCGGCCGGGTCGGCGTCCGCCGCCGTGCACTGGATGCTCAGCGTCACACTGTCGCCGGTGGCGATCTCACTTTGCTGCGGCACCGCGGCAAAGTGGGCATTCTCGCCCGCCGCGGCCGCAGGCAGCGCCGCCGCAGCCAGCAGCGCCGCGGCCGCCAGGGCGGCCAGCATTTGTTTGGATCGTTTCATAGGGTCCTCCTGTTTTTTTGTTGGGGTGCAGCTGATAAATCAAACGCGCTGGGCTTTTTCAGCCACGCCCCGGGGAAGTTGCCTTGCGTTTCATCTTGGGCTTTCGCCCTGCGGGGCGCTTTACCCCGCGGCCCGTATCAGTCTAGCATCGTAGCCTTTATGCCGAGCAGGACACGGCGCATCTGCAGCATGTCGGTCGTCTGCGGCTTTTCACTGTCGCCGCTCCGCGGCGTAGCTGCTTTCAGGCGCACGCCCTCCAGCTTGCTGATGCCAAGGATCGCGCGCTGCATCTCCAGCATGTCGGAAGAGCTGATCTTACCATCGCCCGTCAGGTCGCCGTAGAACACGACGGTCAGCTCCGCTTCCTGACCGCCCTGCGCCAGCGTCGCCCCGGTGCCAACCAGCGCTGTGCCCGTAAGCGCCGCGCCGTCCGCCGCCGCGATACCAATGTCTGTGCCAACCAGCCCATTCAGCAGCGTATCCGCTGTCGTCTCGGCCGACAGGTACAGCAACCCGTCCGCGATCTCGTAGGTGTCGGAAGTGATGACGCCGCTGAAGCCTTCGGGCTTCAGCGCGATGTTCACATCGGTCTGCGGCGGGGGCACCGGCAGCCAGTCGCTCCACGCGGTCTCGTAGCCTTCTTTTTCATACTGCACACGCCACCAGCCTTCGGGCACATCCCACTGGTAGTAGCCGTCCTGGTCGGTCTGCAGCGGGTTTTTCTGCCCCCATTCCTCTGCTTGCCACAGGGTGCCGTATTCATCTTCCGCCGGCGGCGTTGCCCAGAACGCCTCATATTCTTCTGCCGTAGCCTCCGGGTCAAGTTCGATCCAATAGGCTGTCGTGGTAACGCCCTGCAAAGCCTCCTTGGTCGCAGCGTCATATACATAGCCCGCCGGGTCTATGATCCAGCTGATATCGCGCAGCAAAACCTCCGTCATGCCCAGGCAGCCGCTGTCCTCCCCCAGGGCCTGTTCCACGCTGGCTTGCTGGTGCATCGTGTACAGCGCCAGCGCCAGCCCGGCCGGCTGCGGCATATCCACGCTGGCCATGCTAATACCAACGTTGAGGACGGTGGCCGCCGCGGCGGCCCGGTTGGCGTCCTGCGCGTTTTCCAGCACTTCCAACACGGCAGTCTTCTCCGCGTTGGTACGCGCAGAAGCCAGCACCTGGTCGCGCGCCTCATCCAGGGCGACGCGGCCGTTGTCCCAGGTGATAAGATCATCAGTAAAGCCGAACGTTTCCGCAATGCCCTCCAGCGTTTCGACCTCGTCGGCCAGCGTAACGCCGTCTGCGTTGACAGCCACCTGCTGGATCTCGCTGGAGGTCAGGTCGACGATCTCGCCCAGCACATAGTTTTTGGCTTCCTCGGTCACGTCTGCACCGGCGTCCTGCACCTGTGAAGCAAACCGCGTAAATACCTCATCGCCATTTTCATCCACATAGCTGGTGAAGCCGCAGGCTTCCAGCTGCGCGCGGGCCGTGGATTCATCCGCAAAAGGCACCTCACCGCGCTTGATAATATATTTCAGTGTTCCGCCGATGTCCTCGCGCCCGGCGGGCAGGTTCAGCGCCAGGTCTCGCTGCTGGGTCAGCGCTGCGGTAAAGGGGTCGGCGCTGCGGGCGGCCGGTTCAGCAATATTCTGCCAGCCGGAATCGCTCACTGTGGCCGCACCGCTTTTGATATCCTCCCCCAGCTCGATCATCGGCGGCGTTGTGGTGTTGACATACTGCGAGCTGGAATAGTCAACGCCCTGTGCCACGCTCAGTGTGCTGCCCTTGAACTTGTATCCCGTAAAGATCTTACCCGGCACGGTATTGTCAAAAGTGCCTTCGGCCACATAGGCCTGGGCCTGTTCATCCCACACGGCGTACATACGGTGAATGACACCCCCGCGGGAAGACTCGACGCTGACTTTCTCGATGCGGTCGCGCTGGTCATAATCCAGCTCAAAGTGCAGATTCTCAAGGTTTCCGGCGTCCTGGTCCATGAAGGTCAAAACCAGCCGACCCTGTTCGGCGTCCAACAGGTCGTAGGTCTGGCCGCGGTAGGTCAGTAGGCACTTGGTCAGGCGCGGGCGCTGGGCCTGGTAGTACACTGTGCAGGAGGCCTCGCAGGGGGTCTCGCCGTCCATAGCGCTGGCGGTTACGGTATAGCCGACCATGTCCTCCGGGTCAGTAAGCACCACCACATATGTGTAGTTGCCGGCCTTGTCGGTCTGGGTCTGGCCCAGCAGCTCACCGTCCAGGTAGATAGAGACCGCGGTATCGGCCGGGCCGATGCCGCTGACGGTAAACACCTTGTCCACCGTATCGCTGGCTTGCACGGTCAGGGCTTCGATTTCTTCATTCAGGAACCCCAGCGCTTCCTCCCATGTATTCTGGCCGTCAAAATAGCTGATGTAGGCCGCCATGGCCAGCTTGCCGGCCGATGTAGGCCGCACGGTGAAGGAGATGTTGCCTTTCTGACCATCACATCCAATCGTCAGGATACGGGTGTCGGCATTGTATCCGGCCCGCAGGTCCGGCTCGCCGTTGTGGACGACGCTGGATGCGACATATTCGCAGTTTTCCGGGATGCGCACCTTAATGTCCGAGATCGTGCTGTACACATAATCGGGTTCATCCTTGAACGAATAGTCAATGTTGACCGTGATGTAACCCTTGCTCATCGCGTTGCTGGTGTTGGCAGTCAGACCGGTCTCTTCGTACACCTGGTTCAGTTCCCGGCTATCCCAAGTATAGGTCGGCAGCAGCCGCAGGGGGATATCATTTTCGATGGCATACACCGCGCCCATCGAACGTTCCGAGCTGATAATAGTCAGGTCCGGGCAATCCGTAAAGACATCTTTCAGCGTTCGGTCGATGGTAATGGGCACATAGGCCCAGTGCAGGGCGGTGCAGCCGCTGAATGCCCCCGAACCGACGAAGGTCGTTCCGGACGGCAGGACGGCATTGGTCAGGCTGGTGCAGCGGGCGAACGCATCGGAGCGGATCTCGACCAGGGTGCCGGGCAGAGAGATGCGCTCCAGCTCAGTGCAGTCGGCAAACAGGCGGTTGGGTATGATGGTCACGCCCTCGTCGAAGCTCACCTCCCGCAGCTTGGTACCCTCAAACACCGAGGCGCTGCCCTGCACGTTCTCCAGCGTTTTGGGGATATTGATGGAAGTCAGGCTGCTGCAATCCAGGAACGCACCCCCGCCGATCTGCCGCAGGTTGGCGGGCAGCGTCACACCGTTCAGCTCCGTGCAGTTTCGGAAGCAGTACTCACCCAGGTCCGTCACCCCGTCCGGCAGGTCCAGCGGCCCTTCCAGGCTGGTGCAGCCGTAAAACGCATTGCTGTTGATGGCCGTCAGCGATTGTGGCAGGCTGACCGTTTTCAGGCTGACCGCGCCGTTAAAGGCGTTCGCCTGGATCGTGGTCACGCCTTCGGGGATGGTGATGCTTTCGAGGCCCTCGCAGTCCCTGAACAGGTTCGCCACGATGGCAGTCGTGCCTTCTTCAAAGGTAACATTTTTCAGGTTGGTCTCGCCCAGGAAGGGGCCGTTTAACCCGCTCGTTCCCCGTAAAGACTTGGGGATATTGATGGAGGTCAGCTGCGGGCAATCACCAAAGGCCGCTGCGGCCAGCGTTTCCAGGTTGGCAGGCAGCGTCACATCACTCAGCGCCGTGCAGAACCGAAAAGCGCTGTCCCCGATGGAAGTCAGTGCGTCCGGCAGGTCCAATGCCTGCAGGCTGGTACAGCCGTAGAAGGCGCTGCTGTTGATGTCTGTGAGCGACTGCGGCAGGCTGACCGTTTTCAAGTTGCTCGCGCCGTTAAAGGCGTTTGCCTGGATCGTGGTCACGCCTTCGGGGATGTGGATGCTTTCAAGGCTCGTACAATTCTGGAACAGAGTCGCCACAATTTTGGTGGTGCCCTCGGCAAAGGAGACATTTTTCAGCCCGGTGGTTCCGCGGAACACGCCGCCGACGCCGTTCACGCGCCGCAGCTTGGCCGGGATAACGATGTTGACCAGCATCGGACAATCGTTGAAGGCGTAGTTGCCGATGGTATCCAGATCGGCGGGCAGCGTCACATTGGTCAGCAGGGGGCAATCATCAAAGCAGTTGCTGCCGATGGAGGTGATGCTGTCCGCAAAGCGGACGGTGCGCACATTCACATTGCCGGCAAAGGCTTTGTTGCCAACGCCTTTTACCGTGTAGCCGTCCAGCGCGGCCGGCACCTGCACCTCCAGCTCCGCGCCGACATAGGCGGTGATGGTCGCCATGTTGTCGCTGCTGGATACCGTGTAATCGAAGTCGCCGCTTTGTACGGCGGCCGCGCGGGGGGCTTCCGGCTCCACTTTTTCCATCAGGATGGGGGTCGCCGCCGGGGTAGCGGTCGGAGCCGTGGTTGGGGCCGCGGTCGGCGCAGGGGGCGCCGCCGGGGTAGCGGTCGCTGCCGGGGGTGTTGCATCGGGCACTGTGTCCGTTTCGGTTTCCTCTGTCTCCGGGGTGCTTCCCGCGGGCGGCTGCGCCGTTTCCGGGGTAGCCGCAGCCACCGCAGCTGCAGGCACAGCAGTCAGGTCTTGCCCCGCGTAAGCCACGGGCGTCATTACGTTGTACGCCATACAAACGGCCAACAGCAGGGACAGGATTTTTCTCATCGGGACGTCCTCCTTACAGTTTTTCCTTCAAAAACAGGTTTGCCCGCCCACATGCCGCTGCGCGGTCATGCGGGCGGGCACCCGGATCAGTTGCTTTGGGGGAGCTTCGTATCAGTCAAACATCGAATGCGTAATTCCGAGCAGAACGCGGCGCATCTGCAGCATATCGGTCGTCTGCGGCTTTTCACTGTCGCCGCTCCGCGACGTGGCCGCTTTCAGACGCGCGCCCTCCAGCTTGCTGATGCCGAGAATCGCACGCTGCATCTCCAGCATGTCGGAAGAGCTAATTTCGCTATCGCCGTTCAGGTCGCCGCCAATGACGATGGTGACCTGGGCAATGGTGCCGTCGCCTAGGCCGATGGTAAAGCCGGTGCCAACCTTGGCGGCATTGTCCACAGGCTCGCCCGCGAGATTGCGCACGACCATCGCGCCGCCGCTCAGGTGCGAGAGCACTTCGCTCACAAGGGAGTTCGGTCTCACGCGCTCAAGCATGGCGTCGATCAGCGTGTAGCCGCCGTTGTTGGCCGCGTTGAGCAAAATCTCGATAAAGCCGGATACATCGGTCAGCAGAGCTTCCGGCGTGACAAGGTAGCTGGAGCAGTGGTCGATCTGGAACTGCATAAAGTAGGTTCCATCGATCACAACGACCTCGATCTCCTTATCCATCGTTTCCAGCATACCGGTGTCCTCGTTGAAGTAGTAGATCTTGAAATCTTCCATCGAGTTGCCGTGGCTGGCATAGTAGTCGAGCAGGCTTTCGTTCATGCGCACCTTGACCGTCGCCCTACCGGGCAGATCACCGCTGTGGGTGAAGCACATCGCCTGGTAGGCAATGCTGCCCAGCGTTTCGGACTCGGTGCCCCATTCCTCCTGGGTCTTGCGCACGATCTCGTTGATGGTATCGTACTCGAAATCGGTGAAGGTGAAGGCCACGCCGAGGTTGATGCTGTCGCCCTCGTAGTCTTCCTTCAGGTCGTCTTTGGCAAAGTTCCAGACGACGTCGGTCTCGTTGCTCGTGCTCTGGACGTTGATCTGCAGGTCGGTGACAGTTTCCGATTCCTTCAGTTCGTCAAACTTGGAATCCGAAAGCTGCAGCGCGCTGTCCGCCGTGTTGGTGTTGGAGGTGCCCTGCCCGGAGGTGAGGGTCAGCACGCTGGTGGTGGTGCCTTCCTCGACGTTGTCCTCAAGGGTCTCATCGGTGGTAATGGCGCCAAAGTCTGCTGTCTCATAGAACGGGCTGTAGAGCGCCGGACCGTCGAACATTGCGGCCTGCGGCACGGTCGCGTCGCCCTGCTGGAAATAGTTGTAGGACAGGTTGACAGTTGCCTGGTTGCGGGAAGCGTTCACCAGCGCTTTCTGACCATCTTCGAGATAGAAGACGTTGCGGATCATGCTGCCGCGGGTCATCACCGCGCCATGCGTGGGTGAATATTGACCTTCGATCGTGCAGCCAGAACCGTATTCAACGGCGGTATCGTTGTGCCAGAAAATGTTGTTTCTCAGGTAGGTATACCATTCGCGGTCGACAAAACGGAGCGCCGTGCCGTTACCCGCAAACGCATTGCCGGAGATGCTCAGCGAAACGGAGTTGCGGATGTTCTTTTCCTGTTCGAGCGCCGTCGCGTAGCCCGTGAAGATGTTGCTCGTGGACACACGCGCGTCAGTCAGGGCCGTGCCGGTACCGTTGCCGACAAAATCCAGCCCCATTACACGGACATCCGCGACCAGCGCTGTGATGCTGCCGTTGATGGTCGCGCCGTTTTCACGCAGCTTGGGCGAACCGTCCTGATTGTACTGAATGGCAGGGATGGACTGCATCCGCAGCGTGACCGGCATATCGGCTTCAAAGTCGCCGGTGTAATCGCCCGGCTGCATGTAGATGTACATGCCGGGCAGCAGCGTCGCACTGGTCAGCGCCGTTTCCAACTCCTCCCCGTTGCGAACGGTCACGTTGTTGAACTGCGCGTTCTCACAGACGACAACCCTGTATGTGGCGTACCGGGTCGTGCCGTCCTTGAGGGTGACGGTGGCGGTCAGCGTGTAATTGCCGTACTCGCCTGCAGCGACCTGATACTCGAAGAAATGCATGCCATTCTCTAAGCCCTGGTGTGTGATGCGCACCTTGTCCGGCGTGTCGGAGGTCACTTCCACACCCTCAACGCAGGCGGGCCATTCTTCGTAGGCTGTCTTATTGTTGTTGTTCTGGCGGCCGTAGAAGACATAAAGCTTATTGGTATATGTCTTGAGGGTCTCGCTGCGAAAATAGCTGTTGCCACTCCAGGTATCAAAGGCGTTGTCCTCGCCCTTTGTGCCAAAGTAGATCCTCTGGCCGGTGGGCAGCATATTGGCCTCGTAATTATAGCTGTCTGACCAGCTTACGCTGGCATAGGCCGAAGTCTGGCTGCCATCCGCACGGGTGACGATGGCATAGAAGTAGCTATCCGTGAAGTAGAGGTAATCTTCGACATGGACCGTCACCGTGCCGGGGGTGTCGCCCTCGGTCCAGCTGACAGATTCCGGCACCGTCGTGCCGTATTCGACCGTAGAACCTTCCGGCAAGTCCTCGCTGAGTTTGAGGGTGATGTCCTCCGCGTCTTCGCGGCCTGTGATACGATCGGTCTTGAGGCCGGTGTTGACATTGATGAACTGCAGGCGGTTGCCGTTGGCGAGGATCGTACCGCTCGAGCAGTACTCCTCAATTTTCTGGGTGTCGCCGTTTGCCTTGCGGATGTTCACAAACAGCGTGGCAAATGTACCGCCATAGCTGTAGGTGTCATCCAGATACGCTTTCTGCGGCACAATGGTCAGGCTGTGATCCTCGACTTTGGTGACCTTGAGATATTCGTCCTCCGCAAAGAAGGCATCCACCAGCGTCGCGTCCGCATCTGCGAGCTTCTGTCCGTTGAGCACAGGGTAGAGCACATACTCCTTGCCAACAACCCACATGCTGCTGCCAAGCAGCTGGGCCACCGTATAGGTCGTGTTGCCGTCGTGTACCTCAAACGCCAGATCGTCGCGGTTCACATTGAACAGTACCGTCGACGTTTCGGTCGTGCCGTCGGCCAGCTTGGCCGTCAGCGTAAGCTCGTCGGTTCCAGAATAACTTTCCAGTTTGGACAGGTCCGGCGTGATCACATAGACGCCGGCGCCGGTCTTTTCTGCCGTGCCAAGCGTCAGGCCCGCAAGCTCGAAATCGGTAGCCGGGGAATCTTCCGGCAACTTGAGGGTGATCGTCTTTGTCAGGGTGTATGTGCTGTAAGAGAAGTCGTCCCCGTCCACAAGCACGCCCCAGTGCAGGCCGTCTTGATACTCGTAGCTGTAGAGGTAATCCACCTTCTTTTCGGCCGTTTGCGCCTGGACAATGAGGTCTTTCCGTTCGGATTTCCAGGCAGCGACGCCGTCGCCCAGCGAGACAATGCCGCTGAAGACGATCTCATACTCGCCTTCGGGGCAGTTTTCGGCGGCCGTGACCGAGAAAGCGCCGTATTCATCGCCCGCCGCCGAAATCAGCGCTGTGTCGACCGGCTGGCCGTTCGCGTCGGTGACGCGGTACCACAGCGAATCGGCAACCAGCGGGTTGGCTGTGCGGTACCGGCCGGTCCCGCCAGGCGCGACCGTGAGGGTGTAGAGGTTTTCTGTGCTCTGCGCGCTGTTGACCGAGTTGGCGCTCCGGAACAGCGTAACGGAGCCGATCGAACTCGCCGCGCCCGGGGCAAACTGCGGTTGCAGCGTGTAGTCATAAACGACCGAGCCGTCCTCGCTGCGCAGCGGTAGCTCCTTGAGCCATTCAAGGGTGAGCACGCTGTTGGTCGCGTTGAAGCTGACATTTATATACTCGTCAATGTCAAAGCCCGCCGTTGTACTGATGCGGAAGCTTTTCAGCGTACCGTTCGAGGCCTGCGTAGCATATGCGTCGCCCGCCATCACGCGATACTCGTCGACCGTACCGGGCTCATGCACCGGCAAAATCCCAATTTCATCGCCGGTGCTCAGCTCCACAAAGGAGGGGGTATAATACGAGCTGGTTCCGCTGAACGGCGCATAACTCAAGGTTTGCGAATAGGCAGCGGCGTAGATGTCGTCGCTGTAGCTGAGCCGGATACCGAAATTATTAGAACTCTGCGTATCCGGGCGCTGTTTGATCGTGACAGTAATCACACCGTTTTCGATTGCGGCGTCGAAATAGGCGGAATCTGCCAGCGGCACCTCGACGCCGTTTTCCAGCGCAGTGATCGTAAAGTTCTCAGCCGCCAGCTTACTGCCGGGCACAAAGCCGGTATCCGTGTTACCGATGATGGTGAACTGCGTGCCGCTTTCGCTGAAGCGGCTGTCGTTTCCGTCGCCCACGCGGTCAAAGCTGAGCTGGATCGAAGCCTTGCCCACATCCGTGCTGCTGGAGAAATAATACGCATCGCCCCAGTAGCCATACAGGCTCAGACTGGCGTTATCGACGTCCAGATCCTCCAGCACCGTGTAGGTCAGCGTTTTGGTCGCCGCATCGAGCTTGACCTCGACCTTGCTGGAATCCCCGTTCCACAGGCTATAATTCAGCTTGACCGGGACGTCTGTCGGGAGGTCAATATCGACGGGATTGTAATAATCGTTCGTCACAAGGGCGAACTCATAGGTATATGTACCGGCGCGGACCGGCAGCGTATAGACCGTGGCGCCGTCCTGGCGCAGCTTGTAATTGTAATACGGGTTGATGAAACTGGAGTAGTACACACTCGTTTGGAACTGCCCGTCCGGCGAGGTAAACGCCAGCATGTACTGGTTGGGGCTGTCGCTGGCATGGTCATAGATCGGCGGCGTCGCCGTGACGGTCAGCGTAAAGCTGCCATCGGTGTTTTTGGCGATGGTAAAGTAATCTTCCCAGCCGTCAAACGGTTCGTTGTTGTTCCAATAGATCTCGACGTCGTAGTCAAGACCCAGTTCCGCCAGCGTGACATCCGTGCCATTGCGGGAAACCGCCGGATAGGCCGTCATCGTCTGCCCGGGCACAAGGTTGGGCAGGTATACATTTTTTCCCTGTTCATCAACAAGCCCGATATTCACCACGGGAATGCCGACCGTAAAGGTGCGCTGTGGGACGCGGAGCGTCGGGCTCTCCAGCGCAAATGTGCCAACACCGTTATCAAGCCCCTGTGCCAGCGTGATATCCTTTAGGACCGTTAGCTTCAGTTTGCCGTTGACAAATTCAGCGCTGATATAGTCCGCCATATCTTCGCCTTCGGCAAAGACGAAGTTGCCGGAGTAACTGCCCAGCTCAATCGTCCAGGTATCGTCCAGTTCCAGATCAACGCGTTCGCCGAAATCATTTTCATAGAGCGTGTAGGTCTGGGTACTGCCCGCCGTCAACCCAATGCCATCCAGGCCGTTGACAGACTCCACATTGGCGTAGATCGTGTCTTTATTGACAGTCGTCCGCCCCAAAAGCGTGTAACCCTCCGCACAGGGGACGTACAGTTTGAGCGTCCAGCTGTAGTTCTGCGACGTATCGGGCAGCGCATCCAGTTTGACATTGACGACATCCTGCGCAGCGTCATAGGTGGCCGAGACATGCTCGCTCCAGTCGCCGAGCGCGCTGGACAGAACAGCTGTCACTTCACCGGTCGGGGTGCCGAAAACCTTCCAGCCGTATTGCCACGCGCCATCACGGTATTCCTGCGCCTGAAAATTCTGGCCTTCTTCACTCAAAAGTTCGCCCCAAAACGGCGATGTCCTCAAGGACACGGCTGGCCTGCCGATTTGAACAGCACCGTATATATACCCAATCTGCGTCGCGCATTCTATCGTAACGGACAAATTCTCATTATCCGCGTTCTCGGCCAGTGTGACGTCCTTTTTGGTCGTGGCGGTCAAGATACCGGTGGTGTTATCGAATTCGAGGTCGATATAATCGGACAGCGTCTCGCCCTCCGCCAGCACAATGGCGGAGCCGTAATAGGAATCGAACTCTGCCGTCCAGGTTTCGTCATTTATCAGGTTTTCGTATTCGTAGTTATCTTGGTTGTACCGCGCAATTTGGGTGCGGTAGGTGGCGCCAGCCTGGACGCCCAGCACCAGGTCGATGGGTGTTGCATTTAGAGATGGCGATTCCTTGTTGATTGCAAAATCAGTGGTCAAAGTATACCCTTCAACATACGGCACAGTCAAATCGAGCGACCAGTGCAGCTTGGTATCCGGCAATTCGCTAATCTTGACAAAAAGTTGATCAATGGCTGCATCGTAGCTGGCGGTAACAACGCCTTCATAGAGTATGCTCTCATCGGACCGGCATTCCAGTTCCACCTGGATGGCGTCAGCGTCCACCGTGCCAATCTCTGACCAGTTTCTCAGATAGGTCGAGCCGATGGAAAAATTGGGATAAACAAGCATCCCATTTTCGCTGAGAATTTCGGGCCAAGTATTGTCAACATTATATGTGCCTGTACTGTAGGTCTTGCCCGGGTAATCGCTGGCTTGCTGGCTGCTCCACGCAACATTTCCCTCGGCGTCGCAGACATAAATCCAGTACCAAGCCCGGCCATAACCGCTCTCATCTTCCCAGGAGGTCACGTCCGCCGGAAAACGCACGGTAAAATTGCCCTCGGCATCCGGCTGGGAGACAATCTCCACTCCCTGACCCTCGATGCCCAGCAGCGTCATGCTGCTGTCTCTTAGTTTAATTGTGTAGGTATATTCCTCCCCAGCCTGCACAGGCTGCTGGCTGGGCTGCCACGTATAGGAAATCCAAGGGTTGTTGCCCGGCTTGAGTATATAAGCAGGCTCAGCGGAACCGCCCGACGCGAAGACGATATTATGCCGCTTGGCCTCAGTCTCGCCGGAGGAAGTCACGGCATAGCTGTAGTACGCCACGGTGGAAGCCTCATCCGCCACGACAAACAACCAGTACGCACCGCCCTGGTAAACAAGTTGCTGATTGTCATAACTAGGCCAGCTCAGGTAGGTTTGGCCAACCTCCAGCATCCCCTCCTCGTTGGGCTGCGCAGGCAGTTTGCCATAGTACACGCCGAGGTCGACGTCATGGTACATGACAATATTTTCAGAGCTTTCCTCCGCCGTGGCCAGCTGCGCCGGGGTCGACTCCTGCTGCTCAGCGGGGGACAGCTCCGGGGCAGCGGTCTCCTCCGGTTCTCCGGTCGGGGCCGGGGTGGCCGTGGGGGCAGGCGTAGCCGTGGGGGCGGGCGTAGCGCTGGCAGCCGGGGTCGCACTCGCCGTGGGGGCGGGTGTGGCTTCAGGCGTATCGGTCGCAGCTGGTCCGGTGCCCTCCCCACCCTCTGCGGGGGTTACGGTCGGGACCGGAGTGGCCGTCTCAGCAGGCGCCTCGGGCGCCATCGTCGGGGCCGGGGTCCCGCTTAGCGGCTCTTCGGTCGGCACAGGGCTTTCAGCCGGTTCGTCTGCACTCTCCGGGGCCGGTTCGCCGGGCTCTTCCGGCAAGGAATCCCCGGCCTCTTGCTCCGGCATGGGCTCCGCAAGCGTCAATGTGCCGTCTTCGGTCACAGACAGCTCCACAGCGGGGTCGTCTGTCGGCTCGGCTGCATAGACTGCCGGCGCAAAAACGCTGCATGCCATGCTGAAAGCCAATACGAGGGACAATAGCTTTTTCATCTGGGGCATCCTCCTTGATATTGTTCGCAACCATTCGCAGTGTATGGCCCTTGTGCGCCCATACCGCACCCGGATACAAATAATCCGGCAGGTTCTCACTTTTGAAACAGCCGCAAATTAAAAGAGGGGAGAGCAGCATGGAGCGCTGGCGTTTGCCAGGTGCTGCTCTCCCCCCCTTTTCATGTTCAAAGTCGGAACGGTATACAAAAACTCCTTCGGTATCTATCGGTTACCGGTTTTTCTTGCGCAGTGCGACCACGCAGGCGGCCATGCCGCACACGGACAGCGCCAGCAGCGCCACAATAACCTGCAGGTTCATGCTGTCGCCTGTCTGCGGGACAGTGGCGGGCGCCGGGGTGGGCGTCGGCGCCTGTCCCCAGGTGCCGTCAGCAATGGCGTCGGCGATATCCGGGTGCGCGTCCCCACCCGCGGGCTGCGCCGTGGGCGCCGGGGTCGGCACAGGGGTCGGCGTCGGGCGGCCGATCTCCTCCAGCCGGTCTGCGGCAGCCTCATAGGTGGTCAGCGCATTGCCGAGGTTGTCGGCCAGCATCTCATCGGTAAAGCCGTAGTCAGCCTTCAAGCTGGCCAGCAGTGCCTCGATCTCCTCCAGTTTGGCCGCGTCGTCCAGCGTCAGATCATCGGTGGCAGGCAGGGCCTCGGCCTTGTCGGCCACATCGTCCAACACCGCCTTGACCTCCGCGTTTTTGGCGGGGATGGTCGCATAGTCGGGGTAAACTTCTTCCAGCTGCTGTTCCGCAATGCCGTACTTCTCTGCCGCCGCGTTCATCGCTTCGGCAATCGCATTATAAGCGGCAAGGTCGTTGTAGGTCCAGGCCTTGACAGCCTCCGCCATCTTGGCGTTGAGTTCAGCCAGCTCGGTCTCCATCGCTTCAACGGCAACGCCGTAAGCGGCATAGCGGGCCAGCGCGCCCGTGTAGACCTCGTTTTCAGCCGCCAGCTTGACGATCATCGCGTCGACATCGCAGGCGCGGGCTTCCAGGTTGGCAACTTCCTCTTCCAGGGCTTCCAGCGCAGCCTTATCGGCATACTGGATCGGGGTCTCGGCATCGGTCGGGTCTTTCAGGTCAGCCATCTCGCCCGCCAGCGTTTCAACAGCCGCTTCCAGGTCGGCAATGCCCGCCTTAGCTTCGGTCAGCTTGTTGGTTTCTTCCGTGGTGAAGGTATCGCCCAGCTCTTTCAAGGCGTTCATTTCCTTCTCCACTTCCGCCAGCTTGTCGCTTTCGGTGTAAAGAACCTCGTCACGGGCCGGGAGCTCGGCCACGGCGGCGTGGGCGGCTTCGCTGCGGGCAACAAGGGCAGCCATGTCCGTTTCGGCCTTGGTCAGCACCGCGAGCTCATCAGCGGTGAAGGTTGCGCCTTTTTCTTCCATCGCAGTGACTTCCGCGCGCAGTGCGGTGATGGCGTCGCGGTCCGCCTGGCTGAGCGTGATATCCAGCTCCGCAGCGGCGATCTTATCCACAAGCGCAGTGCGCTCATCCGTCAGGGCGTCCAGCGCAGCGCGGGCGTCCGTGATCTTCTTCACGGCTTCGGCATCCGCCAGCTCGGCCAGGTCCTGCGCCACCAACTTGGCATAGGCTTCCTCGGCAGCCTGGACAGTCTGCTCATCGTTGAAGGTGATCTCCTGCGGCAGGGCGTCGGCCAGGGCCTTCACCTCATCCACCAGGTCAAGCCAACTCTGCACTGCGGCGTAGGCGGCGGTATAGGTTTCGTAGTTGCTCACATCATCCGGGGTCACGCCGCGGGCGAACAGAACTTCCAGGTCAAGGCGCGCGTCCTGCACGGCGGTGATATCGTCCGCGGTAGCGGTGTCTTCGGTGATGCCTTCCAGCTCGGCGATCAAGCTCTCGACCGCGTCGATGTTCTGCTCGATCTCGGTGATCTCCGCCTGCGCAGCTTCCAGCTTGCCGGTTTCCTCAGCGGTAAAGGTATCGCCAAAGGCTACCATGTCGGCCATCTGGCCGGCGGCAGCTTCAATGGCTGCTTTGTCGGTGTACTTCACATCCGCAGCGGCAGGCAGGGCGGCAATGGCGTCGTGCGCCTCCTTGCTCTTCGCCTGCAAGTCGGCCAGAAGGGCCTCGGCGTTGGTCAGGTTGGCCAGTTCCTCAGCAGTAAATTCAGCACCTTTTTCCTCCATGGCAGCCACTTCGGCGCGCAGGTCAGCGATGGCCTGCTGATCGTCGGCGGCCAGAGAGACGTTGAGTTCGGCGGCCTCGATCTTTTCGATCAGATCTGCCTTGGCTGTCAGCAGTTCATCCAGCGCGGTGCGCACAGCGTCCAACTTGGCCGCATCGACCATCTCGTTGATGGATTCAGCATCGTCGGCATACTTAACCAGCAGGGCTTCCAGCTCGGCCTCCGCGTTCACGATGGCGGCTTCGTCGCCGTAGCCGATATCGGTAGCTTCGGGCAGGGCGGCGATCAAGTCCTCGACCGCGCCGATCTCGGCCAGCACATCGGTCAGCTGCTGCTTGGCAGTTACATATGTATCATAGTTGCTGATATCCGTCTCGGCCACGCCCTGCGCTTTCAACGCTTCCAGGGCGTCCCCGATGGCGTCCACATCCGCAGCGTTGGAGACTGTGACAGAGGCGGGCAGGGCTTCGATCCTGGCCTCGACATCGGCGATGTCTTCCTCGATCGCCGTGATGACAGCCTGCACAGCTTCCAGCTTGGCGGTCTCCTCGGCGGTGAAGGTATCTTTGCCCTCCAGGGCAGCCACCTGCGCGGCGGCGTCCGCAACAGCATCTTTATCGGTGTAGAGCACATCCGCCGCTTCGGGCAGCGCCGCAACGGCTGCGTGGGCCGCTTCGCTCTGTTCGGTCAGGGCGGCAAGGGCGGTTTCGGCATCGGTCAGCGGCTTGAGCTCATCGGCCGTGAAGGTCGCGTCACGCGCGATCATCTCATCGACCTCGGCGCGCAGGCCGGTAATCACAGCGATGTCTTCCTCAAACATCGTGATGTTGTACTCCGTTGCGGCGATCTTTTCGATCAGCGCTTCCTGTTCGGCCAGCAGGCCGTCCAGCGATTTACGCACAGCCGCCAGCGTTTCAGCGCCGACCGCTTCGTCGATATAGTCAACGTCGTCGGCATACTTGTCGCGCAGGTCTTCCAGCGCCTTCTCGGCGGCAGCCACCGCCGCCTCGTCGCCGTAGCCGACTTCTTCCGCCGCGGGCAGGGCATCAATCAAATCTTTGACCTCGTTGATCTCAGCCATAACGGCTTCGAGCTTGGCTTTGGCCGCGGTATAGGTTTCGTAGTTGTCGATGTCGCCGCTGGTCACGCCCTGGGCCTCAAGCGCGGCAAGCGCCGTTTCGATTTCGGAGAGGGCCGGGGTATCCTTAACCGTCAGCGTATCCGTGGCCGGCAGCGCGTTGATCAGCTCTTCCACTTCGCTGATGTCGGTCTCAATAGCGGCAATGACGCCCTCGGCGGCGGCGACCTTCGTCTCCGCTTCGCCCAGCTTGGAGCGGGCAGCCTCATCGGTCACGGCGTTGAGCGCAGTGCGGGCGGCCTCAACGGCAGCCTTGTCCGCGTAGGTGATCGTCTCGGGCAAGGCCGCAGCGGCCTCTCTGGCGGCATCATAGGCGGCGGAGTCCACCGTGACGGTGTAAGTCGCCGTGTTACCGCGGTTGTCTGTCGCGGCCAGCGTACCGCCCGCAACGATCGTCCCGCCGTTTTCGACCGCCGCGCCATCCAGGGTGATGGACGCCAGGCCGCTGCCGTTATCGGCAGCAGAAACAGTCAGAGGCTGGTAGTAATATGTCGCGTCGCCGCTCAAAGCTGCGCCTTCCAGCGTGACGGTGGGGGCAAGCGTATCGACCTTCAGCACCGCATCCGAACGGGTGGACGGGTTGACCGGCACTTCGGCGTCAGAGCCTGCCGACAAGCTCGGTCCAAAGACAAAGTCTACATCGGTGATCTCAAAGAGGCTGTCCAGTTCGACGGCAGGCATATCTTCCTTGCCAACAAAGTGCCAGGTCAACATTGGATATTTTTCTGCGGTGAAAGGGATATCCGGAGTCTGAAAGAATTCCGTGTCATCGGTCTTTAGGTTCGCTACCACCGTAACCTGCCCGGCGCTGTTCACTTGAGCAGCGCCCCCCATTGCACCGTTGTCATAAAACTCGTATACAGTGCTGTCGCCGAGCGTCGCATCGACATTGTCCGCAATCGACGTATTTATGATACCCTCACCGCCGCTAGCGCGTGCATCTTTTGCCTCAAGCACTTCATTGTTGAAATCTACGCAAAAGGTCATGCCCAGCAGGCGCATCCCGTTTTCCTTCTTGGCCCAGTCCAAGCCTTCAAAGGAGACAGTCAGCGCCACTTCCTCCCCGGCGTCCACATAGCCGTCTCCACTGGCATCGGCCGCATCCAACACCATGGAAAAGCTATAGTCTGTATCGGCAGCGTACACCGGCACGGGTACCAGGCTGGCCAGCATCGCCACGGCGCAGGCAGCGGACAGAACTCGTTTTTTCATACCGTCACTCACACTTTCTGTTTTGGATTCGGGTTGACAAAATTGACTTTTTCCTCTTTAATTGAAATACAATATTCTCAGTAATGGTTTTCTATAGCTCTTGATAGGTGCCCTTATAAACCATCAATAAACATATTATAGGCGGCGTTTTTCAGTGCGGCAAGTTGCGGCATTGCCTGCGGCAAAAGTTATTTTTTCTTGCCACACCCTTTTTCTCCATCTGCTGCCGAGAGGAGCCACCTTTCATGTCTGAACTGAGCAACAGCATCAAGCGTCTGGCAGAAAAATTCCCCGGGTCCACCTCCGAACTGGCCCGGCAGGTACGCATCGACCGCTCCACCCTGTACAAGATCATGGGCGGCCGACGCCTGCCTACCGAAGCGCAGCTGCAAAACCTGCTCAGCGTGCTGCACGCCACCCCGGCCGAGTATACTGCGCTGACCCATCTGTATGCGCACAGCCAGCAAACCGGCGCGGCGGCACACCGCCAGCAGCTTTTGCAGGCGCTGCTCAGCAGCGCCTTTCGCGCACAGCGGATCATCCAGGAGGTTAACAGCCTCCTGGAAAGTGGGGGCACCCCACTTTCCGCGCCCGCGTTTTTGCAGGGGGAGGAACTGCGCACATTTTTGCCGCAGCGCCTGCGCCAGTATCTCTTGAGCGGCGACGCCCGCCCGTTGATGCTCTCCCCGCGCCTGAACCAGACTGTTGGCCGCGCCATGGTGACCGCCTTCGCTTCCGGCGTTTCCGCGCCCAAGCCAGTCTGGCAGCTCTGCCAGTTTTTGGAGGATGGCTCTGAAACAGCCCTGGACGAAAACATCAAAGCTTTGACCGAGATCACGCCGCTTTTGCTGCTGCCCGGCATCCGCTACGAAGGCCGGCTGTGCTATGCGCCAGCTGCTGTGCCGCTGCCCGGCCTGCCCATGCCGGTGTATCTGCTTTTTCCCGATCTGTGCCTGTTTATGGACGAAACTGCGCACAGCGCCATCTGCATCCGTGACCCCGCCGCCGTTGAGTTTGTACGCCTGCAGTACAGCCGCCAATATCTGCGCGCCCCTCACCCGCTATTCCTGCAGGCGCAGTACCATAGCGCCGAGGAAAGCATGGCGCGCACGCAAACACTGTCCTCAGCCAGTGGCCCCGCTTTCTGGTTACGCGACCAGCCCCCGCTGGTCGGCTGCCTGGACCGCGCGACCATGCTTTCCGCCCTGCTGCCCGGCGCACCGAGCGCCGCCGTCGGGACCGAGACCTTGCTGGCCCGCCAGCGGGACATCGCCGCTCTGGCGCCCCACTGCTATTTTACCGAAAACGGTGTGCTCCGCTTTTTGCGTACTGGACGCATCGACGATGTTCCGCCCGACCTTTATGAGCCTCTGCCCATGGAAACCCGGCTGGCGCTGCTGCGCACGCTGCGCCAGCAATGCGCCGGGAGCAACCGCATTCTGCGGCTGCTCAACGGCAGCGCTCTGGCGGCCACGGCCGGGATCACAGTGGATATCTATCCCGGGCACGGCGTACTTCTCGGCCAGCATGATGAAGCGCGGAAGGACTACCGGCACTGCTTTTTGCGTGAGCGCGCTGTTACCGACGCGCTGTTCTCCTACCTGACCGAGCTTCGCACCAGCGAACTTGTCTGTTCGCAGAGCTATACCCTTGAGTTTCTGGATTACTGCCTGCAAAACGGCAAAACTTCCGCCTGCCCGGAAGAAACGCCCGTGCGCATATCCCCACGGTAATGGCTTTTCACCGCGCCGTATCCCCCTTTTGTAGAGATTCGCCCAGTTTTGCACGCGATTTTGCCTAGGGTGTATCTGAAAAATCCCCAGCACTGTTCAATTCTACTAAAAAGCAGCGCCTGCTGCGTTGCTCAACCTTGGAATACATCAAGTATTCCTGCGGTTTCGCGCCTTGCATTCGCTACTTTTTAGCGAATTTTCCAGCACTTTTGATTTATCAGATACACCCTAGCCTTGGCTCCGTTTTTTCTATATAATAGATCATAGGGCCTTCCCGGCCGCCCCGGCGCAAAAAGGGGGCGGCGGGCAGGCGGCCCCGCTGCAAACTGATCAGAAACGGAGAGAACGATCATGGATTTCAAACCGAGCAAAAAACTGGGCTTTGGCCTGATGCGCCTGCCCCTGACCGACCCCAATGTGGACACCAGCATCGACATCGAGCAGCTCAAGCAGATGGTCGACGCTTTCCTGGCGGGCGGCTTCACCTACTTTGACACCGCCTGGATGTACTGCGGCTTCAAGAGCGAGTGCGCCGTCAAAGATGCGCTGGTCAGCCGCCATCCGCGCGACAGCTTCACGCTGGCGGACAAGCTGCACGCCGGGTTCCTGAAAACCAAAGAGGACCGCGACCGCATCTTTAACGAGCAGCGCCGCAAGACCGGCGTCGAGTATTTTGACTATTACCTGCTGCACGACATCGGCGCCGACCACTACAAGGTCTACACCGAGCTGGACTGCTTTACCTGGCTGCAGGAGAAAAAGGCCCAGGGCCTGGTGCGGCACATCGGCTTCTCGTTTCACGACAACGCCGAGCTGCTGGATCGCGTGCTGACCGAACACCCGGAGGTGGAGTTCGTGCAGCTGCAGCTGAACTATCTGGACTGGGACAGCGAAGGCGTGCAGTCCCGCAAGTGCTATGAGACTGCCGTCAAGCACGGCAAGCCGGTCATTGTCATGGAGCCGGTCAAGGGCGGCACGCTGGCCCAGGTGCCCGAAGCCGTCGAGACGATGTTCCGCGCCCACCACCCCGATTTGTCGGTGCCGTCCTGGGCCATCCGCTTTGCGGCCAGCCTGGACAACGTCATGGTCGTTTTGAGCGGCATGAGCACGCTGGCGCAGGTGCAGGACAACATGAGCTACATGGCGCAGCTGCGCCCGCTTGACGCCGCCGAGCAGGCGCTTGTGAAAAAGGCGGTGGACATCATCAACGGGGCCATCACCATCCCCTGCACGGGCTGCTCCTACTGCACCGACGGCTGCCCGCGGCACATCGCCATCCCCAAATATTTCTCGCTGTATAACGCCGAGCTGCAGGAGGTCGAAGGCAAGGGCTGGACGCCGCAGGGCGAGTATTATGACCGCCTGACGCTGAGCTTCGGCAAGGCCAGCGACTGCATCGGCTGCGGCCAGTGCGAGCGCGTCTGCCCGCAGCACCTGCCCATCATCCGCTACCTGAAGGACGTCGCCGCCAAGTTCGGCAAGTAAGCGCCGGGCGACATTTCTGCGCCGTAAATTTCATACAGCAACAATCTTATTTCCAACAAAAATCTCCGGCCTGATGTCACATCGGCCGGAGGTTTTCTGTTTGTGTATTTGTATAACAGACGGCAACAGCGCCCCAAGCCACGCATAACCGCCGCTTTTTACAGCTGCCTGCGGGGGAAAAGCAGGGCGGCGCAGGGCAGGGCGAGCAGGCAGGCGGCGGCGCGCAGGAGAAGGGCGGCGAGCGCGCGGTCGCGGGCGGTGTCCGGCAGGGCAGTGAGGGTGAACAGCGCGGCGCGCAGCGTTTCGGCCAGGGCGGACCAGAACGAAACGTCGGACCAGCGCGCAGGGATGAGCCAGCGCGGCAGCGCGGCGAGGGCCGCGGGCAGGGCCAGCGCCGCCAGAAGCGCCAGGGCCAGCCCGGCCAGCCAGCGCGCGCCGCCGCGCAGCGGCAGAGCCCGCCAGAGCCCCCGCGCCAGCAGGCAGGCGGCGGGGGCTC
>OLNN01000703.1_pt1 | contig 33184 bp, 27 predicted proteins | sample 1672141 | NCBI WGS metagenome assembly OLNN01 (sample SAMEA3136652, study PRJEB25190) | human gut metagenome | biome: human gut; feature: human-associated habitat; material: faeces | place: Austria | collected 2013
TGGTGAGACCGTTCTTTTCAGACATGAGAAGACCTTTGTAAACAAGACAAGATACAACCTGCCGGGGCACTATATCACCATACGGCTCAACAACCAGCCTCTGGCCCAGTGGCTGCTGGAGCAGAACATCGCCATCCCGCTGGAGTCCACCGGCGTGCGCTACGCCTGCTGGGCCAGTGAGCGGGGCGCCATGGAGATCCGCGTGGGCTGGGAGGAAATGCGGGAACTGGAGAAGTTCCAGGTGGCGGAGGCGCTCTTAGAGCTGACTCCGGCGGACAAGCAGGCGGCACTGAAAGAGGCGCTGGATTCAGAGGCGGTCCAGCAGGGCTACCGGGGTGTCATCACCCGGGAGATCTACGTGGAGCTGCCCCACGGCACCGGCTTTGCCACCAGCTGGTACGAGGACCGGGAGCTGGTGAAGTACGAGCGCTGCGACAACGAGGGTGAGATCCTGGCCCTGGTGGACCGGGGCCACCTGCGGGAGCTGCGGTGGGAGAAGATCCCGCCCATCGTCCAGGTGATCGACACCCGGGCGGCGGTGAACTGCGACGACCTGCGGGAAATCCGTCTGGAGGGCGTGGAGAAGGTGGAAAAGGGCGCCTTCCAGCGCTGTTCCAATCTGGAACGGGTGGTGGTCGGCCCCACAGTCAAAGAGATCCGGCAGGGCGCTTTTGACCGGTGCGAAAACCTCCGGGAAGTGGACACCAGCGCCAATCCGGACCTGAGCTGGCTTACCGTGAACTATCTCTGCGGCAGCTCGGACCAGACAGAGCAGGCGGGCGACTGGACCTATGAGGTGCTCAGCGCCGGCGGCGTGGTCCTCACCGGCAGCCGTCGGGATGAGTACACCACCCTGGCCATTCCCGAGACCCTGGCGGGACAGCCGGTGATTGAGCTGGCGGAGGACGCTTTTATCGACAAGCTGTTCCAGAAGGTGACGCTGCCCAAGACCGTGGAGAAGCTGGGTGACGGCTGTCTGTACAGCCCGGTCCTCCGACAGGCGGAGCTGTACGGCGAGGCAACCCCCGACGTCACCGGACCTTTTTCCTGTGAAATCGGCTGCTGCAAGCTCCAGAAAGTGACTATTCTGCCAGGCACCCGGCGGATCGCGGACTGCCTGTTTGAGGACCTCTTCGGTCTCCGGGAGGTGTCCCTGCCCGACACGTTGGAGGAGATCGGCGATCAGGCCTTCTGCGGCTGCGGCAATCTGAAGACCATCAACTTCCCCGAGGGGTTGAAGTCCATCGGCGACTCCGCCTTCTGGGACTGCGACTCTCTGGAGGAGATCACCCTGCCGGCCACGCTGGAGTCCATCGGCTCGGACGCCTTTGGCGACTGTGGCGAGCTGCGGCGGGTCTACCTGCCCCGGGACTGCCAGGTGGCCGAGGACGCCTTTGACGAGTGCGATCCGGACTTGGAACTGATCTACCTGGGCGAGGAGCCGGTAGAGACGCCGGAGGAACCGGTACCGGCAGTGGAAGCGACGGTCCCGGCGGAATCCGCGCTGGACCGGCTGCTGCGCTATGTGACAATCTGCACCACCAGCCAGGAGGATGCAGAGACCTGTCCCTCCACCGAAGGCCAGCTGGAGCTGGCGCAGCTGCTGGTGCAGGAGCTCAGAGGACTGGGTGTGGGCGACGCCCGGGTGGACCAGTACGGCTATGTCTACGGCCACCTGCCCGCCACGCCGGGGCTGGAATCCGCACCGGCCCTGGGCCTCATCGCCCATCTGGACACGGCGGCCTTCCGGGGAGAGAATGTGCGGCCCCAGGTCGTGGAACAGTACGACGGCGGCGACGTGGCCCTGGGAGAGAGCGGAAAAATCCTGCGTCCGGCGGACTTTCCCCATCTGGCGGAGCTGAAGGGCCGCACGCTGGTGACCACCGACGGCACCACTCTGCTGGGCGCCGATGACAAGGCCGGTATCGCCGAGATTATGACCTTGGTGGCGGAGCTGGCGGAAGGAACACCCCATGGAGCGCTCTGCGTGGCCTTTACGCCGGATGAGGAGATCGGCGCCGGTGCGGACCGGTTCGATCGGACCGCCTTTGGAGCGGACTTCGCCTATACGGTGGACGGCGGCCGGGAAGGAGAGATCCAGTACGAGAACTTCAACGCCTGTCTGGCGGAGCTTGTGGTCCACGGCTTTGACGTCCACCCCGGCGAGGGAAAAGATACCATGGTCAACGCGGCCCTGGTGGCCATGGAGTGCAACACCATGCTACCGGCCGGCGAGACGCCCCGGGACACCGAGGACTATGAGGGCTTTTACCATCTGGACCAGATCTGCGGCAATGTGGAGCGGGCCGAGCTGCGCTATCTCATCCGGGACCACAGCGCCGGCGGTTTCCAGGCCCGGAAGGACACGCTGACCCATGTGGTGAAGCTGCTCAACGAGAAGTACGGCCCGGGCACGGTGGAACTGACGCTCCGGGACCAGTACGCCAACATGGCGGAGGTCATCCAGCAGAACTTCCACCTGATCGAACGGGCCAAGTCTGCGGCGGAGCAGGTGGGACTGACACCCCGGATCCAGCCCATCCGCGGCGGCACCGACGGAGCCCGGCTGAGCTGGATGGGCCTGCCCTGTCCCAATCTGGGCACCGGCGGATTCGCCTTCCACGGTCCCTATGAGCACATCACCGCACAGGGCATGGATCAGGTCGTGGAGATGCTCCACCAGCTGGTCCAGGCCTACACCAGGCCGGTTTAACCGGGAGAGGAGGCACATACAATGGATGTACAGAAGGAACTGAAGGAATTTCGGGAGATGAATACCAAGGTAGCACAGCTGGAGGCCCAGGGCGCCAACTCCATGCAGATTCGCCGGGCCATGCAGATGCCCGTCAAGCCCGGTGAGAGCGATCTGGCCTATCAGGCCCGGGTCCTCATTTACAGCTATGCCAGCGACTTTCTCCAGGCGGCGGAGGCCGGCGGTGTGGAACTGAGCCTGACGGCTGAGGACGCGGAGCTGGTGGCCCAGGCGGTGGGCTGTGCCTACGAGGCCAACCGGGGACATCGGGGTCTGGAGCAGGAGGACAATCTGGTGCTCATCAGCAAGGAGCTGGGCTGTTATCTGGCCCTGACCCTGTGCAACGCCATGGATGGCAGGATTAAGGTGCAGTCCGTGCCGGTGCAGGCCGGGAAGGGAATGTCTGCCCTGCTGGTCAACGGGATTGTGTTCCAGGTGGCCCTGCCCGGCGGCCGGGCGATCAATACCATCGAGGTGGCCAATCGGGTGGTGCGCTCCATCCAGGTCGGTGACACCGGTCTGACCCTGAATCAGCGCCCCATCCTGCGCCTGCTGGTGGACCGGAAGGGATAAACAAAGCAGATCGCCCTGTGCTTTTGCGGCACAGGGCGATGTATCATAAAAACGGAAGGACCTGCCGAAGTTCGACAGGTCCTTCCGTTTGTTGCATTTAGAAAGAGAAAAGAGAGGGGAGGTATAAAATGATGTCATTTCTTACTACACCCATAGCATACTGGATCGGGGACGTAAAGTGGTGAACGATTTTTGAAAGGTTTGTGAAGGAATTATGAAGGGCTGCGCCTGGCTACTGGGACAACAGCTGGAGCAGCTGGCGCTGTTCCTGGGCGGACTCCGCCGCCAACGTATGAAACAGGTCGGTCAGAACAGGGTCCGGGTTGTTCTGTGCGGCGGACCGGTAGCGGAGCTCCGCCTGCTGGGCGCCCTGGAAGAGCAGCCGGTATCCCTCACGGTTGGTCTTCCAGTTCCGGGGTGTGGCCTGATTCTGGGGCAGGTACCACACGCCGGTGAGCAGAAACAGGGTCGCCGTCATCCGCTTGGCCCGGCGCAGGGCGGCGGTGGCCAGCGGGCCCGCGCCGGTTCTGCCGGAGGAACGGGACAGGGCCTGATAGGTGCGCCAGCGGGTCAGTTCCCAGACGATCTGGGCTCGGAGAAAGGGGCCCCAGCTCTGGGAGGCCTCGCCAAGGGCCGGAGTGGGGAAGGTTGCCGGTGGATCGGGGTTCTCACCGCATGCGATGGGACTGGTGTCCGGGTCAGGAGAGACCCGCTTCCAGACCCGGGCGAAGGCCTCGGTCTCCTGGGCGTTGTTCGGTTGTTGCTGCTGATCCATATCCAGTCCTCCTGTGCTCATGAAGTGCTCCAGCCTATGCGGCGGGGCCGGTAAATGTGTGAAAATGATTGCAAGTGCTGGGGGAGCATGGTATAATGTGTGGAACTATTGAAGTGTATAAAAGTGCGCTTTTTCCGATCGCGAGGCTGATTTTATGAAAAAAGTTATCACATATGGCACCTATGATCTGCTCCACTACGGCCATATCAATCTGCTGCGCCGGGCCAGAGCTCTGGGCGATTATCTGATTGTGGCCCTCTCTACCGACGAGTTCAACCGGGAGCAGAAGGGAAAAAAGTGCTACTTTTCCTATGAGCAGCGCAAGCAGCTGCTGGAGGCCATCCGCTATGTGGACCTGGTGATCCCGGAGGAGAGCTGGGAACAGAAGGTCTCCGACGTGAAGGAGTTCCGGGTGGACACCTTTGTCATCGGGGACGACTGGACGGGGAAGTTCGACTTCCTGAAGCCCTACTGTGACGTGGTCTATCTGCCCCGGACGCCGGAGATCTCCACCACCCAGATCAAACAGGATCTGGGCCGGTAAGCGAAAAATTACAACAGACAGGGAGCGTTGAACGAGTGGATATGCAAGCAAAAAGCATAGACAGACAGGGTGGCCGTGGGCAGGAGCTGTTGCTGCTGCTGTTGCTCCTGTCCACCGGCGTGTGTACACTGCTGGGAGACAGTGCGGGCGGACAGGTGCTCCGGTTACTGTGGTGCTTCTGTAACCTGTTCCAGATTCCACTGCTGTTTTTCACCCTGGGCGGCTGGTCCCGAAGGCGAGTGGAGACGGTCCGCCAGGCCGGATGGCTGAGCGCGGGATTTGTCCTGCTCTATGGAGTCCAGAAGGCATTGATTTTCTGGGCCGGCGCCCTTCGGGGAGATCAGCCGGCCTTTGACCTGTTGACCGAAGGCGATACCCCATGGCTCTTTCTGGTATTGGCCTGCTGTCTGCCACTGGGCGTCTGGCTGGAAAGACGGCGCTGGAAGGGCGTCATCCTGGCCTGCGCCGGAGCAGTGGGCTGCGCCGTGGGCTATTGCACCGCTTTGAGCGGGGATTTCCTCTGCCTGAGCCGGTTTTTTGCGTTCTTTCCCTTCTTTTTCTTGGGACGATGGGCGGATGAGCCCATTGTGGACCGGCTGAAGAGACACGGGTGGGGGAAGGTCCTGGCTGCGGCCCTGTTGATCGCGGCCCTGTGCCTGTGCCTGGTGGCCAGCGAACAGATGTTCCAGTACCGGGGCCTGCTGCTGGGCAACGAGGCTTACGTCAACCGGTGGGATGGATTGCTCCGGGTCGCCCAGTACGCAGTTGCACTGGTGCTGGGGGCTGCGGTGCTGGCACTGATCCCCCGGCGGAGCCTGCCCGGGCTGTCTACCGTGGGAGAGCGCTGGATGAGTGCCTGGTTCTGGCTGCGGCCCTTGCTGGTGCTGCTGACCGGAACGGTGTTGCTGCCTGCCATCGGAAACGGGCAGGTCAAAGCGCTCCAGTCCATTGTGGTCTGCTGCCTGATCGTGGCGCTGGCCCTCAGCCGCTGGGCGGCCTGGCCGGTGGCGGCAGTGCTGAGCCTGCCCGGTCAGCTGACAGGCGCCCGCAGTGGTCCGGTGCGGCTGCGCAGAAAAGACAATCGCCTGTACTGGAGGGCGTTTTTCACCGTATTCCTGGTTCTGGTGACCAGTTTTTCCAGCTACTTTATTGCAAACGGATACTCCATGGTGTGGATGCCGGACGGCCAGAATCTGTATCTGACCACCATGTACTACACCAGGGACTACGTGGTGAAGGTGGTGAAAACCCTGCTGGCCACCGGACAGCTGGTCCTGCCCCAGTGGGATTTCTCCATCGGTCAGGGCAGCAGTGTCCTGTCCGTGTTTCACTTCAACCCCCTGTTTCTGCTGGCCATCTGCACCCCGAGCCGGTGGATGGAGGCGGTGTATGGGGCGGTCACCGTATTGCAGATTCCGCTGGCCGGAATGGCCTTTACCGCCTACTGCCGCTCCATTGACAAGCGGGAACCTCTGCCTGTGCTGGTGGGCGCGGTGGTCTATGCCTTCTCCGGCTTTGTGATCTTCACCGCCGCCAAGCACATCTATTTTATCACCTTTATGGTGATCTACCTGCCCCTGATTCTGGCCGGCTGCGAGCGCTGGCTTCGGAAACGCAAGTGGGGCCTGTTTGTGGGAATGATCTTCCTGGCCATGGCAGGCGGCTATTACTACGCTTTTATCAACACCCTGCTTATGGCAATTTACCTGCTCATCCGGGAAATTTGCTTCTACCGGACCCAGATCAGGAAAATTGTGACCGATTTGCTCCAGCTGGTGGGGCTCTATCTCTGGGGCTTTGCCCTGTCCATGGTGACCTTCCTGCCTGCGGTGCTGGATTTCCTGTCCTGCAGCCGCAGTGATGTTGCCGAATCGTCCTTTGCCCTGGTCTATCCCGCCAAGCACTATCTGAGAATGTTCCTGTGCCTGGTGGGCAGCGATCCCAACGGTACCTACTGGGTGCGGCTGGGCTTTGCCGGCGTGGTCTTTTCCGCAGGGGTACTCCTGTTCCTGCGCTGGCGGGACAGAAAGCTGGCCCCGTTGCGGGCGGGAGCGCTGGTGCTCTGTGCCTGCCTGTGCATCCCGCTGATGGGAAAGATCTTTAACGGCTTTGGCTACGTGACCAACCGTTGGTGCTACGGCTTTGCCTTCTGTATGGCGCTGATCGTGGTCTGCCTGCTGCCAAGACTGGTGGAACTGCGGGTCTGGGAGCAGATCACTCTGGCAGTTATTACCGGCGGCTATATCGCGGCAGTCTGCCTGCTGGAGCGTGCCGGAGATGACATCGAATGGAGCGCCATGGGCCTGCTGGCCCTGGTCACCGCAGTGGTGATCCTGGCCTCCCACTGGAAGAATAAGCAGGTGGGACAGGGACTGGTGGCAGTGGTCACCGTGGCCGCAGTGCTGCTGAATCTATTCCAGTTCTACGCCCCCTCCAACAGCGCTGAGCTGGAGCGCTATGTGGCTGCCGGCCAGGTCCGCAGGGATGTGAAAAAATCGGCGGAGCAGGTGGCCAGCAATCTGGAGGACGACGGCTTCTACCGGGTTGAGGTGGAGGGCAACCGCCACAACTGGTTCTGCCTCACCGGCGGCTACGGCACCATGAGCTATTGGAGTGTGCTCAACGCCGATCTGGTGAACTACTACCTGGACTTTGACCTGAACTCCGTCCGCCAGTCCTACGCCGTCTGGGGCCTGGACGAGCGGGCCAGCCTGTGTGCCCTGGGCAGCGTCAAGTACTTTGTGGGCAAGGATCAGAATCAGAATGGGGCAGAGGCGCGTTATCAGCCTTACGGATTCCAGGCCGTGGGCGAGGAGGACGGCCTGACCATTTATGAAAATCAGTACGCCCTGCCGGCGGGCTATACTTATACCAGCTACCAGACCCGGTCAGACTATGAGAAGCTGTCCCCGCTGGAGCGTCAGCAGGCGATCCTGCAGGGCGTGGTGGTGGAGGACGAGGATGAGGCTGCGGTGTCCGGTGTGCTGAATCAGGAGGAGCCGGAGCTGACCGCTCAGAGTATTCCCTGGACCGTGGACAAAACCGAAGGGCTGGAGCTGGACGATCACACCGTTCGGGTAACGGAGAAATCGGGCTCCATCACCCTCCGCTTTTCCGGACTGGCGGATGCGGAGACCTATGTCTGGATGGACAACCTGACCATGGACAGCGGAGCGGACAGTGAGGCGAAAATCCGGGTCTCCGGTAACCATGCGACCAAAAAGAGCCAGGTCTACCGGCAGAACTCCCTGTACTACTTCCAGCGCAACGGCGTGACCTATAATCTGGGGTACAGTGAGAACGGTGTCCGCAGCTGTAAAATCACCTTCGAGACCCCGGGTACCTACTCTTTTGACGATCTGCAAGTTGTCTGCCTGCCTATGGCGGATTACGTGGAGGACGTAACCGCCCTGGGTGAGACTGCCTTGGAGAATGTCACCGAGGAAGGCGGCACCCTGTCCGGTACCATCCACCTGGAGGAAGCGCGGCTGCTGACCCTGTCCATTCCCTATCGGGACAGCTGGACGGTGACGGTGGACGGCGTGCCGGCAGAGACCCTGAAGGTCAACGGCATGTACACTGGCGTGCTGCTGGAGGCCGGTGACCACAGCGTGGAGGCCACCTACGAAATTCCAGGGCTGCGAATCGGTGGAATGGTGTCCGGTGCGGCACTGGTGTTCACCGGCTGTGCGTTGGTGGGGAGTGCCATCCGCCGTCGGCGTGGATCGGGCCAAAAGGGTGGAAAACGCAGAAAGAGAAACCAAATTCAGGAGGTCGAAGAATCATGAGCATTCCTTTCAATATCCCGCCTGCCACCGGTCGGGAGCCGGAGTATCTGGCCCAGGCCATCGCCAATCGCAAGCTGTGCGGGGACGGACCCTTTACCAAGCGCTGTCACCAGTGGCTGGAGCAGTGGACCGGCGCGCCCAAGGTGTTGCTGACCACCTCTTGCACCAGCGCTCTGGAGCTGGCGGCTCTGCTGTGCGGCGTGAAGGCGGGGGATGAGGTGATTCTGCCCTCCTTTACCTTTGTGTCCACGGCTGATGCCTTTGTCCAGCGGGGCGCCAAGGTGGTGTACGTGGACATCCGGCCCGACACCATGAACATCGACGAGACCCAGATCGAGGCCGCCATCACCGACAGGACCACCTGCATCTGCGCGGTCCACTACGCCGGGGTGGCCTGCGAGATGGACACCATTATGGACATCGCCCGCCGCCACGGACTGAAGGTGGTGGAGGATGCGGCCCAGGGCGTTATGAGCACCTACAAGGGCCGCCCGCTGGGCACCATCGGCGACGTGGGCTGCTACAGCTTCCACGAGACCAAGAACTACACCATGGGTGAGGGCGGCGCCGTGGTCATCAACCACCCCGAGGACATCGAACGGGCGGAGATCATCCGGGAGAAGGGTACCAACCGGAGCAAATTCCTCCGGGGGCAGATCGACAAGTACACCTGGGTGGACTACGGCTCCAGCTACCTGCCCAGTGACCTCAACGCGGCCTATCTGCTGCCCCAGCTGGAGGTAGCGGAGGAGATCAACCGGGACCGTCTGGCCACCTGGGAGCGGTACTATGCCGGACTGAAGCCCCTGGCGGATCAGGGCAAGCTGGTCCTGCCCACGGTGCCGGAGGAGTGCGGGCACAACGCCCACATGTTCTATGTGAAGTGCCGGGATCTGGCTGAGCGCACCGCCCTGATCAGTTACCTGCGGGAGCGGGAGATCCCCTCCTCCTTCCACTATATCCCACTGCACACCGCGCCTGCCGGTCAGCGGTTCGGACGTTTCGCCGGGGAGGACGTGTACACCACCCGGGAGAGCGACCGGCTGACCCGCCTGCCCCTGTACTACGGGCTGACGGCGGAGGACTGTGAGACGGTGATTCGTACCATCAAGGAATTTTACGGGGAAGGGGACTGAAGCGGTTTCCATCCACTTCCAAACACAAAGAGAGCGAACAAAGAGAACTATGAAAACAATCAGTTTTGTCATTCCCTGTTATGCCAGCGAGGGCTCTGTCGCCCTGGTCATGGAGGAGATCCGGCAGACCGTGGCCCAGCGGCCCGAGTATGACTATGAGATCGTGGCGGTGAACGACTGCTCTCCGGACCGGGTCATGGATGTGCTCCGGGAGGAGGCCGCCCGGGATGAGCGGGTGAAGGTGGTGGACCTGGCCAAGAACGGCGGCCGTCACTGTGCCCTGATGGCCGGGTTCCACGTGACAAGCGGCGAGTATATCGTCTGCATCGACGATGACCTCCAGTGTCCCACCGAGCGGCTGTGGGATCTGCTGGCGCCGCTGGAGAGCGGGGAATACGACGTCTCCATCGCCAAGTACCGGAAGAAAAAGCAGAGCGCCTTCAAAAACTTCGGCAGCAAAGTCCAGGATATGGTATCCAACTGGCTGCTGGGGAAGGATAAGGAGCTGAAATTCTCCAACTTCTCCGCCATGCGCCGCTTTGTCCGGGACGAGGTAACCCGGTACCGGAATCCCTACCCCTATATCTCCGGCCTGATGCTCCGGTCCACCAGCCGGGTGGTCAACGTGGAGATGGAGGAGCGGGAGCGGACCATTGGCACCGGTCACTACACGTTTAAAAAGTCCTTCGCCCTGTGGATGAACAGCTTTACCGCCTTTTCCGTCAAGCCCCTGCGGATCTCCACTGCCTGCGGCAGTATCTGCGCCGTGCTGGGCCTGATTATGGCGGTGTATGTGGTGATCCGCAAGCTGCTTCACCCGGCGGTTCCGGCGGGCTACAGCTCCATGATGGCGGCACTGTTCTTTGTCGGCGGCATGATTCTGTTTATGCTGGGCCTCATCGGCGAGTACGTGGGTCGGATCTATATCAGCCTGAACAACTCTCCCCAGTTTGTGATTCGGGAGACGCTGAATCTGGACGAGGAGAGAAAGGAGCAGCTGCGGCTATGAAAAAAATCTTGATTTTGGGAGCCGGGATCTATCAGGTGCCCTTGATTGAAACGGCAAAGAGGATGGGACTTTACACCATCGTGGCCTCTATCCCCGGCAACTACCCCGGCTTTGCTCTGGCCGACCGAGTGGTCTATGAGAACACCACCGATAAAGAGGCGATGCTGCGTCTGGCCCGGGAGGAGCAGGTGGACGGCGTCTGTGTCTGCGGCACCGACGTGTGCGTGCCGGCGCAGGGCTATGTCTGCGACGCCCTGGGCCTGACCGGTCCCAGTGAGGCGGCGGCGGAACGGGCCCAGGATAAGGCGCTGATGAAAGCGGCTTTCCGGACCGGCGGCGTACGCACCGCCCGCTTTGTCCACGTGGATTTGAACAACAGCCATCCGGCAGAGATCTGTGCGGAGCTGGGCTATCCGGTGATCTTCAAGAGTGTGGACTCTTCCGGAAGCCGGGGGATCACCCGGGTCAATGGTCCGGAGGACATTGCCTATGCCTATGAGCAGGTGGTGGCCAACACCCGTGCTGACCACTATCTGATTGAGGAATTTCTCGTCGGTGAGGAGTTCGGCGCTCAGGCCTTTGTGCTGAACGGCGAGGTGCAGTTTATCCTGCCCCATGGGGACTACGTGTTCCAGGGAGATACGGGCGTGCCGGTCGGCCACTTCGCTCCCTATGACATGGGCGCGGAGATTGTGGCGGACGCGGAGGAGCAGCTGCGCCAGGCGGTGAAGAGCCTGGGGGTGGACAACTGCGCCATCAACGCGGACTTTATCCTGTGCCGGGGCAAGACCTATGTGCTGGAGATCGGTGCCCGGGCCGGTGCCACCTGTCTGGTGGAGATGACCGGGCTGTACTACGGCTATGACTACTATGAGAAGATCATCCGCTGTGCCCTGGGCGAAAAACCGGACTTTGCGCCCCAGAAACAGCCCCAGCCCAATGCAGAGATGCTGTTCCAGTCCTCTGTCACCGGTACCATCACGGAATTGGACCTGTCCGGCGTGCCGAAGGACCCGCGGATCGTGAATCTGTCCATGGATTACGGCGTGGGGGATTCCGTGCGGCAGTTCCGAAAGGGGCCGGATCGGATCGGTCAGATTATCGTTGTCGGAGACAGTGTCCCGGAGGCGAAAGCGCTGCTGGATGAGGCGATGGCAAAGGTAAAGCTGACCGTCATGCCCTGAGATGAGAGAGAAAGTGAGTGGAATCATGTCATACGCCACAGATAAAAAGTGGGAGAATCTGCGGTATTTTCCCAGCGACCTGATGAAGGTTTACAAAAAAGTGCCTAAGCACCCGGAAAAGATCAAGGCCATTCAGGATCGGAAGGTCCAGGAGCTGATGAAGATCGCCTACGAGATCCCCTTTTACCGGGAGCGGTTTGAGCGGTCCGGGACCAAGCCGGAGGATTATCGCTGCGGCGAGGATCTGAGCAAGTTCCCGGTGCTGACCAAGGAGGAGCTGCGGGACTGGTCCGACGAGGAGCTGGAGAAGAATCCGGAGAAATATAAGGACTGGCACATTTCCCCGACCAGCGGCTCCACCGGTGTGCCTCTGCGCACGCCCTTCTCCCCCAAGGAGAATGCCTGGGTTAAGGCCAACTTTATGCGCTCTGTCATGATGGCCGGCTTTATTCCCGGCGTTCATAAATGCCTCCACCGGCCCAACAGCCTCCACACGGTCACTGGCGGGAAAAAGAGCCTGTCTCAGCGGATTGTGGACAGCCGCTGGAAGGATATGTCCGACGCCATCAAGGAACGGGTGCCCAGTCAGGTGCTGCTCCAGGAGATCAATGCGTATAAACCCGACTACCTGTACATGCACAAAAACATCCTGGTTCGGGTCTGCCTGTACGCCAAGCGGAACCGGATGTACCTCCACAAGCCCAAGTGGTACTCGCCCATCAGCGAGATGCTGGACCCCAGCAGTGCGCAGCTGCTGGAGGAGATGCTGGGACCGGGATTGATCAACCCCTACGGCCTGTCTGAGACCGGTACTGCCGCTGTGCAGCTGCCCGGTGAGGACTTCTTCCGGGTCAACAGTGACACCCATGTGGTGAACCTGCGGGCTGACGCCGGAAGCTACGGCGATGAAGGGGTGGCCATCATCACGCCGCTGTTTAAGACCGACTTCCCCCTCATCAACTACGTCACCGGCGACCGGATGGACGGCCGTATGGTGAATGGGCTGCGGGAGATCACTACGATCCGGGGCCGGATGAATGACGTCATCCACCACCGGGATGGTAAGATCACCGAGTGGGGCAACCTGGAGGTCGTGGTCAACTATGCCGTGGGACTGGGCGTGGTCCAGAGCCGGTTCATTCAGGAGAGCTATGACCAGATCCGCATCCAGGCGGTGAAGGATCCCAACTGTCATCTGAGTCTGCCCGAGATCGAAAAGCAGTACACTGCCGCCTTTGCACCGGCTCTGAACAACGAGTTCCACTTCGTCTACGAGTGGATGGATGAGATTCCCAGCGATCCCAACGGAAAGCTGCGGATGATCGTCAACAATATGCCTGCGCCCGACGCCAAAACGGAGTCTGCGGCCCAGTGAGGAAAGCGAGGATACCCCGTGCTGGATCGTTTTCTTGACAAAAAACGGAATGTTTACGCTCTGGCCCTGATCGCCATCGTCTTTGAGAGCCTGTCCTCCTCGGTGCTGAAGGTGGGGGGACAGTACCCCTTCCTCTCGCCGATGTACCTGCTGTTCTTCGGACTGGCGTTGGTGATTATGGCCATCTACGCCGTGGCCTGGCAGCTGCTGCTGGAGCGACTGCCCTTGACCACCGCCTATCTGCGGAAGGGCCTTACTTATGCGCTGATCTTTGTCTGGGCGGCGCTGTTCTTCGACGAGGTGATTACGCTGAAGCAGATCGTCGGCATGGCGGTGATTATTGTGGGAATGGTGGTGAGTATGTCCGATGAGCGCTGACTTCTTTTCCTCTTCCGCCTTCTGTTACGGCGTCGCTTTTTTGGCGGTCTTCCTGGCCACCGCCGGTCAGATTCTGCTCAAGCGCTCCGCCGACGACACCGTGGGTAAGGAGGGATTTCTGCGGAAATTCCTTAACTGGCGGGTTATCATCTCCTATGGGCTGCTCTTCCTGTCCATGTTCTGCAACCAGATTGCCTTGCGCCAGGTGCCTATGACCGTGCTGCCCTGCATTACGGCTACCAGTTTTATCTGGGTGTTCCTGTTCGGATTCCTCATCCTGCGGGAGCGGCCCAGTGTCCGTAAAATCGCAGGCGTGGCCCTTATCCTCCTGGGAATCGCGATATCCAGGCTATGACATCGATCAAATCCCCTCTGCGAGCAAAGATGCTCCCAGAGGGGAGCGCTGTTTTCAGGGGTAGTGGCAAGGAAGTGTATGAGAGTTTGTAATGCTTTTTTTAGGAAAAAGTAACGGTTTTTTGTCCGGAATTTCTGAAATTTTATCGATTTAGATAGATTTTCCCGCGAAAAGAACGGAAAAACAACCAATTAGCTGAAATTGGGCTAAAAAAGAGAAGGAATATTGACAGTTATACCTTCCTGCGTGTATAATTGCAGAGGGATTGAGAAGGGTTTCGTTTGCTGATATTTTAACTTTTTCAGGAGAATTATCCTGTAATCTAATGCATTCCATCTTGCTAAATGTACTTTTGTCGAAAGATGTAAATAGATGCCTTTCGTAGACAAGGGAGCTTTTCCAGTACAGTGGAGATGGTATAGCGGTTTAATGGAGTTTTATAATCAGGTGGAACCAACCGGAAAGCGAGATCGTATCAATTATGAGAAAAACCAAAGAAGAAATGCTGATCACCCGAGAGCGAATCCTGAAGGCAGGCTTTGACTGCTTTTATCACAACGGCTATGAGCAAACGTCATTGGCTGCCATTGCTCAGGCAGCTGGTGTGACCCGGGGCGCCATCTACTGGCACTTCGAGGATAAAAAGGCCCTGTTTCGGGCCGTGGTGGACTACAATATCGAGCGGGGCGACATCACCGAGTACGGCAAAAACCTGCCCGCAGAGTTACCCTATACTGACCGTCTGGCGGAAATGTTCTGGTACGCCCTGAATGACAACCCCCACGTGGAGTTTATCTTCAAAGTCATGAACTTCGCCGCCTCAAATCCGGAGTTTGCCGACGTGATGGAGAAGATTCAGGAAGTCAAGCGCAAACTGTGGGAGTTTATCGACGTGGAGACCAAGGTTTACATGCGGCTGAACGGCAAAAATCCCCAGGGAACCGAGTGCATGGCCTCCACGCTGTCCCTGATGTTTGAGGGAATGTTCCTGATGAAAAACGTGGAGGCCGGGATCAAACTTGACAAGGAGCATGTTTACAAGTACACTAGTATCGTTACGGCTTCGCTGATTTTCGATACACAGCCTCAGCGCTGGGAGAAAATGCATGAGCGGATTATCAGCTGACGATTTGTTAAAATAAGCGTGTTTTAAGAGAAAAGCGAGAGCTTTTCTCTTTTTTTTGTGCCGTTTTTAAGAAAAGGAGGGATTGTGAAAACGATAACAAACATACTTGACAGTATGTTTTGAAGAGGAACATAGGAGAGAATAGAGTAGTGCTTGACGAATGTTTGTGTAAAGTGACTAAGTATAAAGCGGATTATTTGGCAATAAATAATAAATTGACGGCAAATAGCATAATTCCTCTTGACATTTAACATTCACGTTTGTATATTTAATGCAGGACAAACGTGACTGTATGTCTCTTGGGGGAGCCAGCTCCCGCGGACTCCGAACACCTTCGGGAGCTGGCAGAGACAAACCCTGACCCATCACATAAAAACTGAGAAGGTAAAAGAAATGTTAAGTTTCCAGTTTTATCAGAAGACCAAGATTCTCTGCGGCAAAGGTGCAATCAATCAGCTGGGTGAGCTGGCCGACCATATGGGCGGCAAGAAGGCCCTGATCGTCGCTGACCCCGGCATGATGGCCACCGGCGTTGTGGACAAGATCGCCGAAGCACTGAAGGCTGGCGGCAAGGAATACGTCATCTTCGACGAGAACGAACCCAACCCGCCCATCGCTGCCTGCGAAAAGGGCTATGAAGTCTGCGTGGCAGAGAAGTGTGACTTCATCATCGGTATTGGCGGCGGCTCCAACATGGACTGTGCCAAGGGCATCAACATCCTGCGCTTCAACCCCGGTCCCCTGATCCAGTACGCTAACTTCGCAAAGCCCTTTGACGTGGGTTCCGGCCTGATCATGGTCCCCACCACCTCCGGCACTGGCTCCGAAATCTCCGATGGTTCCATCCTGTCCGATGAAAACCACATCAAGCAGAACTTTATCGCAGACGGCGCTTATGCTGATTACTGCATCCTGGACTATGATCTGCTGGTCGGCATGCCGCCCAAGCTCACCGCTGCCACCGGCCTGGACGCTCTGGCACACGCCTGCGAATCCATGATCGGCACCCTGAGCAGCCCCTACATGGAACTGGTTGGCCAGCAGGTCATCCGTGACATCATTGAGTTCCTGCCCCGTGCAGTTGCCGACGGCACCGATCTGGAAGCTCGTGAAAAGATGGCAGTTGCCTCCAACGTGGCTGGTTTCCAGCTGGTTTACGGCCACACCTGCGCCGGCCACTCCATCGCACAGACCCTGGGCGGCTACTTCAACATTCCCCACGGCGCTGCCTGCGGCTACACTCTGCCCTGGATCATGGAATTCAACGCACCCGGCGCACCCCGCCTGACCAAGATGTGCGGCGAGGCCATGGGCCTGAAGTTTGCTGACGACGCCACTCCCGAACAGATCGGCACTCAGGTCAGAGAGTTCCTGGTGGACTTCGTCTACAACCAGTGCAAGATGCCCGCTCTGAAGGACAGCTACAGCTATGACGTGGCCAAGTTCGATGAGATCGCAGACGTCAGCTCCAAGGAATTCTTCCAGACCTTCAATCCCCGCAAGATGGAGCCGGCTGACTGCCTGGACATCATCAAGAAAATGTATGACATGTGATAACACCTGAATCGCTTTTATAAAGATACCAACCGTACATGTCACGGGGGGCGCTAAGCCCCCCACTTCCCAGCAAGGTTAAATACAACCACGAATGTATGCAAGGCTCCAGAAAACTGTATTCATCTGGGACTCTGAAATAAAATCACAGGAGGAAATGATTATGGTTATTCACAACACAGGTATGGACAATCAGGCTACCATCGACCTGATGGTCGCGAACGGCAGAAAGGCACTGGCTGAGCTGGCAAAGCTGTCCCAGGAACAGATCGACGCAATCTGCAAGCATGCTCTGCAGGAATTCGCCAAGGTCGGTGAAGAACTGGCAGCAGAAGCGGTTGAAGAAACCGGTCTGGGTGCTGTTCCCTTCAAGATCGCTAAGAACTGTGGTACTCCCGCTGGCGTATGGTATGCCATCAAGGGCATCAAGACCTGCGGCATCATTGGCCACAATGAAAGACTGGGCATCACCTATGTGGCACATCCCAAGGGCATTATCGCCGGTGTTATCCCCACCACCAACCCCAACATGACCGTTCTGGTCAACGGCATCTATGCACTGAAGGGCGCTAACGTGCTGATGTTCGCTCCCCATCCCCGCGCAAAGAAGGCAACTGCTCACACCTGTGAGATTCTGGAAAAGGCAATCCAGGAGATGGGCGGCCCCGCAAACGTCTTCCAGTGCGTTGACGACCCCAACATGGAACTGACTCAGATGATGATGTCCGCTGCTGACACCGTTCTGGGTACTGGCGGCCCTGGCATGGTTAAGGCTGCATACTCCTCCGGTAAGCCCGCATACGGCGTTGGCGCCGGCAACTCTCAGAGCATCTTCGATCCCGAATTCGGCGATCTGTCCGGCGCTCTGGATAAGTTCCTGATGGGCAACACCTTCGATAACGGCATCGTCTGCGCCTGCAACCGCTGCATCATCGCTCCCAAGAGCATGACCGCAGACATCGTGAAGCTGCTGAAGGAAAAGAACGTCTACTACATCGACGATCCCAAGGTCGTTGACCAGATCCGTAACGTCTGCTTCCCCAACGGCTTCGGCAAGCTGAATGGCGATGTGGTTGGCGTTGACGTTCAGACTCTGGCTAAGATGCTGGGCATCGAAATTCCGGCTGACACCGTCTCCATCGGCGTGAAGATCGAAAAGACCGGTTTCGATGAACCGCTGACCCGCGAAAAGATGTTCCCCCTGTTCACCCATCTGGAATGCGAAGACTTCAAGGATGGCGTTGCAATGGCAAAGGCAAACCTGCTGGCTGAGGGCGCAGGCCACTCCTCCATCGTTTACACCAGCAACAAGGAACTGATCGAATACGCTGGCGTGGAACTGCCCGTCTCCCGTCTGCTGGTTGATCAGCCTGGCATGGGCTGCGCAAACGCATTCAACAACAACGGCCTGATGCCCACCTCCACCCTGGGCTGCGGTTCCTGGTCCGGCTGCTCCATCTCCGAAAACCTCGGCCCGGAACACCTGATCAACATCTCCCGTATCGCTTATGTGCTGCCTGATGACAAAGTTCCCACTGAGGACGAAATCTGGAATGGCGACGCTTGCTTCTGCGATACCATTGTTCCCATCCACTAATCCAAAACCTGATACATCAAACGTGTAGCTTGCTGCACGGATAACCAAGCCTTTTACGGCGGGCTGACAACTTGCCAGCCCGCCGTCCTGTTTCTCACTGGGAACCGGTACGGATTCCAAAGGGCTTGGGGCGGTATAACGTGATTCATGACCCGGCTGCGGGCAGATGAAAGAAGTTTATTGAATAGAGAGTGAGATTGCATATGAACGAGAAAACCTTAAAACGTCAAATGTCATCACGCTGGGGCCTGCTGGTCATCGGTGTTGCCCTGCTGCTGGTCCTGGGTTTGATCTACGCCTGGTCCGTGTTCCGCGGCCCGCTGATGGAAGAGATCGGAGGCGGTGTGGCGAATACCTTCACCATCACCATGATTATGTTCTGCCTCGGCGGACTGGTGGGCGGTATTGTCAACAGTAAGGCCTCGCCTAAGGTCACGCTGATCCTCTGTCTGATCTTTGTGGTCATCGGTGTCTTCTGTACCTCACTGGTCCACTCGTACATCGGTGTCTTTATCACCTACGGCGTCTGCTACGGCTTCGGCGTGGGCCTGGGCTACAACACGGTGATCAGCACCGTGCTGAAGTGGTTCCCGGACAAGCAGGGCCTGGCCAGCGGTATTCTGCTCATGGGCTTCGGATTCGGCGCCATGATCCTCGGTATGGTGGCCAGCACCATGATCGCCTCCATGGGCTGGAGAGCGACCTTTAAGGTCCTGGCAATCGCCCTGGGCGTGATCATCCTCATCGGCGCCTTTGTCATCCGTCCCGCTTCGGATGCCTTCGTGCAGCAGCTGACCCAGGGCGGCGGTAAGGCGAAGCCCGCCGTGGAAGAGCTGAATACGGCCGGTATGCTGGCCCGCCGGAACTTCTGGCTGTTCTTCCTCTGGGCGATCATCATAAGCGCAGCCGGCCTGATCGTTATCAACACCTCTACCCCTTACGCGGAGCAGTTCGTGGGCGCCAGCGCTGCCGCAGGCGTTGCCGGCATCGTCTCCATCGCCGATGGCGGCGGACGGGTCATCTTCGGCGGCCTGTTCGACAAGATCGGCTACCGTATGGCCATGCTGCTCAACTGCGCTGTGTGCATCCTGGCGGGTATCGTTCTGCTGGCCTCTCTGGCCTCCATGAGCCCCACCGTCCTGGTCATCGCCTTCATTCTGATTGGCATCTCCTATGGCGGTGCGCCCACCAGCAGCTCTGCATTTACCGCCTTCTTCTTCGGAAGAACCTACTATGCGGTCAATTTCCCCATTATGAATCTGAACCTGATTGTCGCCTCTGTCGTTGGCCCCATTCTGGCCAACAGCTTCAGCTACAATGTGGGATTCATGGCGATCATCGTCTTCGGCGTAGTGGGGGCCGTTCTGACCATGCTGCTGAAAAAGCCCGTTCCGAACAACGGCTGATACCAGCGGCACGACACTCTGGTGGCTGACCTTGGGGGAGGGAGGCCAACCTGACGGACCGTGCGTTACCGTCCGTCACAAGAGTGATCAGTAAAGAACAAACAGAAAGAAAGGAGAAAAAGATGAGTTTATTTATTAACATTCTTCTGGCCTTCTTCGGTGGCGTCGCGGCAACCTGTATCGGCGCACTGGGTTCGGTCATTTTGTGTGCGTTCGTAGCTATCATCGGTGTCTGCGCCGTCATGGCTGGCTGCGAGTTCAACATCGCCACACAGATTGCATTTGGCTTTTTCCTCTCCCCCCATCTGGGACTGGGTCCTGCGGCTTGCGCCCTGGGCTATGCGACCAAAAAGGGGCTGGTAGAAGACAGCAAGGTCATCGCACTTCCTCTGATGATGCTGGGACGCCCTGATGTCTATGTGGTAGGCGGCATCTTCGCCGTTGCCTCCTATTTCATCAAGATGGGGCTGGACAAGGTCTTTGGTCCCGGCGGAATCGACTCTGTTTCCCTTACCATCGTCATTGTCGGCATCATTGCCAAGATCCTCTTCGGTAACGAGGGCCTGATCGGAAAGGTCCCCGAGGGTGACAAGCGCTTCGGCATTACCAGTCAGAATGTCTGGATGCCCCACATGCCTGCGGCCGAAGGTATTACCTACTGGCTCTTCGCCGCCGGTGTCAGCGCAGTTTCCGGCTGGCTGTTCTAGGAGATGTCTGAGTACGGCAAGCACGTCATGGAGACCAACGAGGTGGTTGGCCAGAACATCATGATCAATGCACAGTTCCCGGTGTTCGCGCTGGCGGTCATCTTCCTGATCCTGCTGGTCTGCGGACTGCCCTGTCCGGTGTTCCACCATGTGGGCCTGTCCTCCTGTTATGGCGCCATGGGCGCTTACGCGGTAGGTGCGGGAGAACTGACCGTACTGCTGTGGGCCATTTCCTGCGGTGTGCTCTCCCATTTCGTGGCTGATGTGCTGGCAAACATCTTCCTGGTCTACGGCGACGGGTATGTGGACCCGCCATCTCTGTCCATGGCGTTTATGTCCGTATTCACCTTTATCATCTTCCCGGCGGTCGGGCTGTACAGAGCTGCCATGGTCAATGTGACCCCTGTCATCCTGCTGATTCTGTCCATTGTCATCGCCGTGGTACTGCAGGTGAAACGGAATGCGGCTAAAGCCGCCGCCCCGGCGGAGCCGGCAGCTTAAACAACTTTCAGACTCAAAATATCCCCTTATCTTAATTACAATCTCTCTTACCCATTAGGGAAGCACTGAATCTCAGCACTTCCTTAAGTACCTTTAAAAGGGGTGCGTCCACCTTTTCGGGCGCACCCCGCCCATTTCAAAGGAGTGACATTCCTGTATGACGATTTACGAAGAATACAAAAGCAAGCTCCGCACGCCGGAGGAAGCAGTTAAGGTAGTCAAAAGCGGTGACTGGGTGGACTACAGCCAGACCTGCTCCTTCCCGGTGCTGCTGGACGCCGCTCTGGCCGCCCGCAAGGATGAGCTGACCGATGTGAAGATCCGCAACGCCATCTCCATGCGGCCCGTCCAGGTGGTGGAGCAGGATCCCGAGCAGAAGGCCTTCACCTTTAATGTATGGCACTGCTCCGGCTACGACCGGAAGCTCTGCGACAAGGGCCTGGCCTACTACTCTCCCATGCTCTTCCGGGACAATGGTACCTATTACAATAAAGGTTATGCGCCGGTCAACGTGGCCATGGTCACCGTCACCCCCATGGACAAGCACGGCTATTTCAGCTTCGGCCTGACCAACTGCTGCCAGATGGAGCTGCTCCAGGCGGCAGACACCATTATCTTTGAAGTGAACGAGCACATGCCCTACACCTACGACGCCTACAACGGGCATATGCACATCTCCGAAGTGGATATTGTGGTGGAAGGGGAGCACGACGGCCTGCCCTATGCGCCCCAGGCTCCCTCTACCGACATCGACCGTCAGATCGCCGGCCATATCTTCCCCTATCTGCGGGACGGCATCACCCTCCAGATCGGTATCGGCGGTATGCCCAACTCTCTGGGTGCCCTCATCGCAGACTCCGACCTGAAGGATCTGGGTATGCACACCGAGCTGATGTCCGACGGCTACCTGAAGCTCTATCAGGCGGGCAAAATCACCAACCTGAAGAAGGAGATCGACCGGGGAAAGGGCGTCTTTTCCATCTGCAACGGCTCCAAGGAGCTGTATGAGTTTCTGGACCACAACATCGGCATTCAGACCTATCCCATGGCCTATGTCAACAACCCCGACGTGATCGCTCAGTTTGATAACTTCGTCTCCATCAACGGCTGCATCGCCATGGACCTGTACGGTCAGGTGTGCTCCGAGACCGCAGGCACCCGCCACATCAGCGGCACCGGTGGTCAGCTGGACTTTGTCACCGGCGCGCTGAAATCCAAGAACGGCCTGGCCTTCCTGGCGATGGCCTCCAGCCGGGTGGACAAGGAGGGCGTGCGCCACTCCAACATCCTGCCCAAGTTTACCCAGGGTGACGTGATCACCACCCCCAGAACTCAGGCACCGCATATGGTCACCGAGTACGGCGTGGCACGGCTGCCCGGTCTGGCCACCTGGCAGCGGGCAGAGGCCATCATCAACATTGCCCACCCGGACTGCCGCGAGGACCTGATCCGCGCCGCAGAGGAGCAGAGAATTTGGAGACGTTCCAATAAACGTTAACCAATAACATACATTCGATACGGTATGTTAATAGGCGGGGTGCCGCCCAGCACCCCGCCAGCGTCCCAGTGGCGCCGGTGGGATATTTCCATAAAAATGTGTACTTTATCGAGAAAAACTCGAGGGATCTCACCCTATATCCAACGAAAAATAGAATCAACAAATTGTCCGATATTTTTCAAAAAGCCTCTTGACAAAGTAGCCCTGACAAGGTATACTGCAAGTACAGGAAACAAACAAACTAGAATGTATATATGAGAACGTTCCTAAGGCATCCAGATACCAGTTCCGCCATCTCTCTTACCTTCTTACAGCATATGGCCTCTTACACGTATGCACAGATTTCTTCTATACTCCAGGATGTCCCCTTTCACTACTATGACTCCCTGGTCTGGCATTTAGGAACGATATGGATGTCTTAAGAATGCTCTCATAAGTTTCTCCTGTTTCCCATTTATAGATGTCCTTCCCTGCCGATTCAGGACATTCTTCTTACTTTCTAGCCGGGACAACGGCGAAGGGCGGTCAGATTGATTTCTGACCGCCCTTTTGTTATGCTTATCGCTTTCGGCTCAGCGCTGCGGTGCCGAAGCGTCCGCCAGACGTTTGCCGTACATCTTCTGGTAGTAGTTCTGATAGTCCCCGGAGAGGATGTGCTCCCACCAGGGCCGGTTGGCCAGGTACCACTCGATGGTCTTCTGGATGCCGTCGGAGAACTTGGTCTCGGGTAGCCAGCCCAGCTCATTGTGGATCTTGGTCGGGTCGATGGCGTAGCGCATGTCATGGCCCTTCCGGTCCTCCACGTGGACGATGAGGGACTCCGGCTTGTCCAGCGCGTGACAGATCAGCTTGACAATGTCGATGTTGCGCATCTCATTGTGGCCGCCCACGTTGTACACATCGCCGATCCGGCCCTCATGGACGATCAGGTCGATGGCCCGGCAGTGGTCCTCCACGTACAGCCAGTCCCGGACGTTGAGGCCCTCGCCGTACACCGGCAGAGGCTTGTCATTCAGGGCGTTGGCGATCATGAGCGGGATCAGCTTTTCCGGGAAGTGGTAGGGACCGTAGTTGTTGCTGCACCGGCTGATGGTCACCGGCAGGTCAAAGGTCCGGTGATAGGCCTGGGTCAGCAGGTCCGCCGCCGCCTTGGAGGCGGAGTAGGGACTGGAGGTGTGGATGGGGGTCTCCTCGGTGAAGAACAGGTCGGGCCGGTCCAGCGGCAGGTCCCCGTACACCTCGTCGGTGGAGACCTGGTGGAAGCGGATGTTGCCGTACTTCCGGCAGGCGTCCAGCAGTACCTGGGTGCCCATCACGTTGGTCTCCAGGAAGATGGCGGGATTTTCGATGCTCCGGTCCACGTGGCTCTCGGCGGCGAAGTTGATGACCAGATCCGGGTGTTCGGCCTCGAACAGGTCGTAGACCGCCCGCCGGTCCGCGATGGACTCCTTGACGAAGAGGAAGTTGGGATTGTTCATCACCGGGGCCAGAGTCTCCAAATTGCCGGCGTAGGTGAGGCAGTCCAGACAGATGATCCGGTAGTCCGGATGGGTGCGGAGCATGTAGTGGACAAAGTTGCCACCGATGAAGCCGGCGCCGCCGGTGACGATAATCGTTTTCTTTGCGTTGCTCATTTGTACCGAATCTTTCCGGCGGCCACCTTGCGCAGGTGCTCGCCATAGGGAGATTTCCCGTAGCGTTCCGAAGCCTCCAGCAGCTTTTCGCGGGAAATCCAGTGGTTGATGTAAGCGATCTCCTCTGGAGCGGAGATCTCGATGCCCTGCCACTTCTGAATGGTGCGGACAAAGTCGGTGGCCTCAGCCAGAGAGTCCATGGTGCCGGTGTCCAGCCAGGCGTAGCCGCGACCCAACAGCTTGACGTTGAGGGTGCCGTCCTCCAGGTACATCCGGTTCAGGTCGGTGATCTCCAGCTCGCCCCGGGCGGAGGGTTTTACCTGCTTGGCGTACTCCACCACCCGGTTGTCGTAGAAGTACAGGCCGGTGATGCAGTAGTTGCTCTTGGGGTGGCGGGGCTTTTCCTCCACCGAGATCACCTTGCCGTTTTCGTCAAACTCCACGATGCCGAAGCGCTCCGGGTCGCTGACGTAGTAGCCGAAGATGGAGGCGATGCCCTCGTCCGCCAGCTTCACCGCCTCCTTGAGCATCTGGCCCATACCGGCGCCGTAGAAGATGTTGTCGCCCAAGATCATGGCGCAGGTGTCGTTGCCGATAAACTCCTCGCCCAGCAGGAAGGCCTGAGCCAGGCCGTCTGGGGAGGGCTGGACCTTATAGGACAGGCGGAGTCCGTACTGGCTGCCGTCGCCCAGCAGATCCTCAAAGTTGGGCAGGTCCTGGGGAGTGGAAATAATCAGTATGTCTCGAATCCCCGCCAGCATCAGGGTGGACAGGGGGTAGAAAATCATGGGTTTGTCGTAGACTGGTAACAGCTGCTTGGACGTCACCATGGTGAGTGGATAGAGCCGGGTGCCGGCGCCGCCAGCCAGGATAATGCCTTTCATGAGCGGAGAACCTCACTTCCGTTCGAAATGATACTGTTATTTTATCATAGGCCTCAAATTACGTCAATCAAGGACGGGACTTTTGTAAAAAAGAACGTCAAAAGTGGGTGAAGGGTGCGGTACGACTGCCGTGCTTCACATAGATGGGTGGATGCCTCTCCTGGAAGGGGAAGGAGAAGACCGGCGGGTGGGGGAGCGGAGAGACGGCGTTTCGGGCCACTGCCTCACCTACCTCCAGATAGAGGAGCAGATGCCAGCGGGTCCGGAACCGGCTCAGGCGTTCCTCCAGCCCGGCCAGATCAAAGTCCGGGTCGGTGAGCGGGAAGCTGCCGCCGAAGCTGAACTGAAACAGTTTGGGCAGTTGGCCGGCGCACCGTTTTTCCACCGCGTCCAGAGCGGTATCCAGGGCCGTCAGGTCGGAGGGATCAGCCAGATGGAGCTGAAGGCCGCTGATTCCGTCGGGCAGCGGGTCCGGCAGCTCTTCCAGCGGGATGCCGGAGGGACATAGATCTCCCACTGCCACCCGCAGGCCGCAGGTGACGCCTTTTTCCCGGGCGGCCGGTCCGAACTGCTCCCACTGGTCCCAGGACGTGAAGGTCATATGGTGACACCAGGGCAACAGGTCCGTAAATTCTGCCGGCGTGAGTCCGTCGGCCACGCCGTGGCTGTCCCGGTCCATGTACCGCAGACCCTGGTAGGCCAGGGCGGCGTCGCCGGCAAAGGTGCCGGACAGGTACAGGCCCAGCATCGGGTAGAGGGGCCAGGCCGGGAAGGCGCTCTGATCCAGCAGGGCCCGGAAGCGGGTCCGCTGGGCCGACGCCCAGATCTGCTCCAGATTGGTGAGCAGCTGATCCTGATCGATCAGAAGGGGAGTGGTGATCTCGTGTGCCATAACAGGGCCTCCTTGTCCATCGAAACGGGGCGGATGCCCCGTGATGAATGGGTTCCAGTGCATTATAAGCGCTGGCGGTTGGGTTGTCAATTCCAGGGGCACGGTGGGGAAAAGAAACGCTTTACGTCTGCCCGGATACGGTGATATAATCGGTCTATTCGAGAGAGATTGGAGGCTGTTTCTTATGAACCATAAGGCTACGGCAGCGGTGCTGGGCGCCGGCACCCTGTGGGGTATCATCAGCTTGTTTATCCGGCAGCTGAACAGTATGGGGCTCACCGCCATACAGATCGGCATGATACGTGCCCTGATCGGCGCTATTGTGCTCTTTCTCTGGCTGGGAATCACCCACCGGGACCTGCTGAAGATTCGACTGCGCCACCTGTGGTACTTTATCGGCACCGGCGTGATCAGCATGGCCTTCTTTAACTGGTGCTACTTCACTGTCATCGAGATCAGTCAGGCGTCCATCGCCGTGGTCCTGCTCTACACTTCTCCCATCTTTATCATGGTGCTGTCCGCCATCTTCTTCCGGGAGCGCATCACCGCACGAAAGGTGCTGGCCCTGGTGCTCACCTTTGCCGGCTGCGTCCTGGTGGCAGGGCTGATCGGCAGCAGCTATACCCTGACCCCAAAGGTGCTGCTGCTGGGACTGGGCTCCGGCCTCTTCTACGGCCTGTACTCCATCTTTGGCTCCGTGGCCCTGCGGACCTATGACACCCGCACCGTCACCGCCTATACCTTCCTGTTTGCCACCCTGGGCACCCTGCCCGTCTGCGGCGTCAAAGACATGGTGGTACAGATCACCGCCCATCCCACCAGCATTCTCTGGTGTGTGGGCATTGCCTTGGTCAGCACCTTAGCGCCCTACCTGCTCTACACCTGGGGCCTGAGCCGCATGAGCAATGGCAGGGCCGCGATCCTGGCCACCATTGAGCCGCTGGTGGGAGCCCTGCTGGGCATCCTGGCCTACGGTGAGCCCGCCAACCCCATGAAACTGGTGGGCATGGCGCTGATCTTCGCCGCGGTTATTGTGCTGAACCTGGGAGGCAGTAAGGAAGCGCCTCCGGCCCAGGAGCTGCCTGCCGAGACGAAATAAAAAGAGAACAACCCGGTTGAACCGACGCAAAGAAGGTCCAAACGGGTTGTTTTTTCGTTCTGTTTAGAAAAGGAGAAAAATTAGTAGACCGTAGATGATTTTCTATTCTCTAGCATAGCAGGGCAGGAAGCGAAAATCTTGAACAGAGTGCAAAGCATTTGTGAAGGGAGTGTGAACAAAGAGCGGGTCAGGCCAGACGCCGGGTGTACAGGGTGCGGGTGGCGTTGAGGACGCAGAGGACCATGACCCCCACGTCGGCAAAGATAGCCCACCACATATTGGCCACGCCCAGGGCGCCCAGCACCAGACAGACGGCCTTCACCGCCAGGGCAAAGACGATATTTTCCCGGACCACCCGCAAAGTCCGCCGGGCGATTCCCACCGCCAATGGGAGCTTGCTCAGGTCGTCGTCCATCAGTACCACATCCGCCGCCTCAATGGCCGCGTCCGAGCCCATGGCGCCCATGGCGATGCCCACATCCGCCCGGGTGAGTACCGGTGCGTCGTTGATGCCGTCGCCCACAAAGGCCAGCGCTTCTCCGGGTTTCTCCCGGGCCAGTAGCGCTTCCACCCGCTCCACTTTATCGCCGGGCAGCAGCTGGCTGTGATATTCGTCCAGTCCCAGCTCCGCCGCCACCGCCTGAGCTGCGGATTCCGCGTCGCCGGTGAGCAATACCGCTTTGCTCACGCCCGCCTGTTTCAGACCGCGGATGGCAGCAGCCGCATCGGGCTTCACCTGGTCGGCGATGCGAATGGCGCCGGCATAAGCGCCGTCCACTGCCACGTGGACGGTAGTGCCCAGACCGTCATCCTCCGGCGCCGGGATGTGCTGGCGCTCCATCAGGCGCAGATTGCCTGCCGCCACCGTCCTGCCCTCGATCTGGGCAAGCACCCCGTGGCCGCTGATCTCCTGGACGTCGGTGACCGGGACCTGGTCCAGCTCCTCCGGACAGGCCTCCCGGAGACTGCGGCTGATGGGGTGGTTGGAGTAGCGCTCCGCCAGAGCCGCCAGACGCAGCAGTTCCATGCCGTCCACGCCGGGAGTGGGAACCACTTCGGTCACCTGGAACACGCCCTGGGTCAGAGTGCCCGTCTTGTCAAAGACCACGCAGCGGGTTTTGGCCAGGGTCTCCAGATCGTTGGCGCCCTTCACCAGAATGCCGCGGCGTGAGGCACCGCCAATGCCGCCGAAAAAGCTCAGCGGGATGGAGATCACCAGGGCGCAGGGACAGCTGATGACCAGGAAGGTCAGGGCACGGTACAGCCAGATGAACCAGGCACCGTCCAGCCCCATCAGCAGGCGGATCACCGGCGGCAGGATTGCCAGCGCCAGCGCGGAGCCGCAGACGATGGGGGTGTAGTAGTGGGCAAAGCGGGTGATAAACTTCTCCGTCCGGGCCTTTTTCAGGGAGGAGTTCTCCACCAGGTCCAGAATCTTGGCCACCGTGGAGTCCTCGTAGCACCTGGTGGTGCGGATCTTCAGCAGGCCCTCCAGGTTGACGCAGCCGCTGATCACCGGATCGCCGGGAGCCACCGAGCGGGGCAGGCTCTCGCCGGTCAGGGCGCTGGTGTTCAGGCTGGAGCTGCCCTCGATCACTTCTCCGTCGATGGGGACCCGTTCGCCAGGCTGGACCAGAATGGTGGTGCCCACGTCCACCTCATCCGGGTCCACCTGGACCGGAACACCGTCCGAGCCCTCGATATTGGCGTACTCCGGATGGATGTCCATGAGCTGGGAGATGCTGGACCGGCTCTTGCCCACAGCGTAGCTCTGGAACAGCTCCCCCAGCTGGTAGAACAGCATGACAGCCACGCCCTCGGTGTACTTGCCCAGGGCTATGGCGCCCACCGTGGCGATGGCCATGAGGAAGTTCTCGTCAAAGACCTGCCCGCTGAGAATGCCGTGGACGGCGTCCAGCAGGATGTCGTAGCCGATGATCAGGTAGGGAATCAGGCTCAGGATCAGCCGGAGCCAGCCGGTGACCGGGAGAAAGGAAACTGCGACAATCAGTACCGCAGCCAGAATCAGCCGCAGCAGCATCTGTTTTTGTTTGCGCGTCATAGGGAAAACCTCCTGTATCGGGAGTCAGAAAAAGATTTCGCAGTCCCGTTCCACCTTCCGGCAGACGGCCAGCACTGCGGCCATGGTCTCCTTGGGGTCGGCGCCGTCGGCGAACTCCACCTGCATCTTCTGGGTCAGGAAGCTCACGGACGCATCGGCGATGCCGGGCACCTTCTTGGTGGCCGCTTCCATCTTTGCGGCGCAGTTGGCGCAGTCCACCTGGATCTTATATTTCTTCATGTGAGAGACGCTCCTTTCGGTGAATGACATATGAACGAGTGTTCATATGTTCATGTTACTACCCCAGAGGGCCGTTGTCAACCGGTTCGGAAGAAAAAGCGCCGTATTTTTATGTTTGCCAGCCGAACCTCGCGTTACACTTTCTTCAGAAAACCTTTAAGGGGCGTTCACCACTTCTAAAGTGGCCTGCGGTATCATACAGATCGTTCAGGGCCAGCTGATTCACGTGAAAATGCCCGTCATTCCTACATCGAATGGACACCTTACTGGAACTCCCGCGGGTCCCATCCGCCCGCGGGAGGACAGACAATACAACTGCATCCTGTTTTCCTGCCTGACAGTGCGCCGGTGAGGGCGGACTGTTTTTTGCGCAGAAAAACTCCACCTGCCGGTGACAGGTGGAGTTTGGGAAGGATTACTTTTTCCGGCCAAAGCCCGCCAGCGAGAGCAGTCCGCCCAACAGCAGCAGGACCAGCAGAGCTCCGACTACGCCGCAGCCGCAGCCGGTGAAGTCGATCCACACGTCCCGGAGACTGCTGGAGCGGCCGGCCACATAGAACTGGAGGGTCTCGTCCACGTTGGCCACCAGAAGACCCAGCAGTAAGGGCCAGCTGATGTGGCGGATGAAGCGGGGGGTGTACACCCGCAGGCAGAGGGTGAACCAGAAGCCCAGGAGGAGATACTCCCCAAAGTGGGCCAGCTTGCGCACCAGAGCGTTGGACAGCGGGGAGATGCCCACCCGGCTCAGATGGTGGTTGACCGCGGCAGTGACCGCCTGACTGCGGGCGGAGGAGAGCACGCCGGACTCCAGAGAGTTGCGGAAGATAAACACGATGGTCCACAGGACGAAGATCGTGAAGAGAATGCGGAACAGTATCAGTAAAACACGGGAGAGGGTTGTTTTTTGCATAGCTGCCTCCTTTCCGGCAGAGGGTAAAAGGGATGTTGCAGGCATTATACCACAGTTTCCCGGTTTGGCAACCGGTTTTTGGGCGGGACAAATTGCTTCGTCTCGATTTTCTTTCTCAATGTGGACCGGACCGGCAGATGTGGTATAATGGTTCAAATGGATGGACCAAAGGAGGGAGATGCCGTGGATACCTGCGCGGAAAACCGGCTTGCCCTGGCGGCGGGCTTCCGGGCGTGCCGGCAGCTGATCCTCGCCCTGGGGGATGAGACCCGGCAGCAGATTTTAACGGTCCTGCTGGAGAGCGAGCAGGTAGGACTGCGGGTGGGAGAGCTCACCGCACGTACACACCTCTCCCGGCCGGCGGTGTCCCATCATCTGAAAATTTTGAAGGACGCGAAGATCATCACCATGCGGCGGAAGGGAACCATGAACTTTTACTACGTCAATGCCGACGACACGGAGTGGAGCAAGCTGAAAAGGCTCATCCATCAGGTCTGCGAGACCGTGCGCAGAGCCAATGCGGCCGGGTATCCGCCCGGAGAGGACGAATGATGATCGAAAAGCACAGGAGGCGCAGAAAATGGAACTGATGGAAGCGATCCGGGCCCGTCATGCGGTCAGAGCGTACACCGATCAACCGATTGAAGGAACGGCGCTGGAGGCGCTGCGGGCGGAAATCGACGCCTGCAACAGGGAGAGCGGCCTGCATATCCAGTTGATGGCGGACGAGGAAGATGCCTTTGGCGGCTTTATGGCCCGCTATGGAAAATTTAGCAACGTGCGGAACTATATCGCCCTGGTGGGGAAAAAGGGCCCTGGGCTGGATGAGGCCATCGGCTACTACGGCCAGCGGGTGGCCCTGAGAGCCCAGCAACTGGGGCTGAACACCTGCTGGGTGGCCATGTCCTTCAGCAGGCGGAAGAGTCAGTGTGAGAGCGCACCGGGGGAGAAGCTGGTGTGTGTCCTGGCGCTGGGCTACGGTGTCACCCAGGGCGTACCCCACAAGAGTAAGCCCATAGAGGATCTCTGCCAGGTGGAGGGCCAGATGCCCGACTGGTTCCGGCGGGGGATGGAGGCGGCACTGCTGGCGCCCACGGCCATGAACCAGCAGAAATTCCGGTTCACCCTGACCGAACAGGGCGTCGAGGCCAAGTCCACAGGTGGTTTCTACTCCAAGGTGGATCTGGGCATTGTGAAGTACCACTTTGAGGTGGGCGCCGCGCCGGAGCAGGTCAACTGGGTGTAATGACACCCTCTCGGAAAAATGCAAGCATTTTCCGAAGCTTGCAGCCCAACTGCGCGCCCTCCCTTCGGGAGAGCACTTGTGGGCTGAGATGGTACGGTTAGTTTGTCTACAGAAAAAACGGACGTCTTTTGACGTCCGTTTTTTCAGCTTGCGATACTTAGAACTCCGCGTTGCCCACCGTTCTGGGATGGGGCAGTACGTCCCGGATGTTGGCGATGCCGGTCAGGTACATAACCAGGCGCTCGAAGCCCAAGCCAAAGCCCGCGTGACGGCAGCCGCCGTACCGGCGCAGGTCGCAGTAGTACTTGTAGTCCTCCGGATCCATGCCCAGCTCCTGGATGCGGGCCTGGAGGATATCCAGCCGTTCCTCACGCTGGCTGCCGCCGATGATCTCGCCGATACCGGGGACCAGGCAGTCCATGGCCGCCACCGTCTTGTTGTCGTCGTTCAGGCGCATGTAGAAGGCCTTGATCTCCTTGGGGTAGTCGGTGACAAAGACCGGACGCTGGAAGTGCTGTTCGGTCAGGTAGCGCTCGTGCTCGGTCTGGAGGTCGCAGCCCCAGGACACCGGGTAGTCGAATTTCTGACCGGACTTCTGTAAAATCTCCACTGCCTCGGTGTAGCTGACCCGGCCAAAGTCGGACTCGGCCACGTGGCGCAGGCGCTGGAGCAGGCCCTTGTCCACGAAGGAGTTGAAGAAGTCCATCTCGTCCGGGCAGCGCTCCATGACGAAGCGGATCACGTATTTGATCATGTCCTCGGCCAGATCCATGTCGTCGTACAGGTCGGCGAAGGCAATCTCCGGCTCGATCATCCAGAACTCCGCCGCGTGGCGCTGGGTGTTGGAGTTCTCCGCCCGGAAGGTGGGACCGAAGGTGTAGACGTTGCCGAAGGCCATGGCGAAGTTCTCGCAGTTGAGCTGGCCGGAGACGGTCAGATTCGCCGCCTTGCCGAAGAAGTCCTGAGAGTAGTCCACCGCGCCGTCCTCAGTCCGGGGCAGGTTTTCCAGATCCAGGGTGGTGACCCGGAACATCTCACCGGCGCCCTCGCAGTCGCTGGCGGTGATGATGGGCGTGTGGACGTAGACAAAGCCCCGGTCCTGGAAGAAGCAGTGGATGGCGTGGGCCGCCACACTGCGCACCCGGAAGGCCGCGGAGAACAGATTGGTCCGGGGCCGCAGGTGCTGGATGGTCCGCAGGAATTCCACGCTGTGGCGCTTTTTCTGCAGAGGGTAGTCCGGAGCGGAGGGGCCCTCTACGGAGACTGAGTCCGCCTGGAGCTCGAAGGGCTGCTTGGCTTCGGGGGTCAGCACCAGCGTGCCGGTGACGATGAAAGCCGCGCCCACGTTCTGGCCGGCGACCTCAGCGTAGTTGGGCAGGGACTTGTCCAGAATCACCTGAAGGCTCTGAAAACAGCTGCCGTCGTTGAGGGAGAGGAATCCCAGGTTCTTCATGTCCCGGATGGAACGGGCCCAGCCGGCCACCGTGACGGTCTTGCCGGCAAAGGTCTCCCGGTCCGCGAAGAGCTGGGCGATGGTGGTTCGGTTCATATTGTTTCACTCCAATTCCAGGGCGCCGCTACCCGACGCCCGTCTGTGGTTTCACACGGTTCGCATATTTTTATAGTATACCGCGAACCGGGTCAAAACACAAGCGGCGTTGACAGATATTCCAAATCCGCGAGATCGATTTGTAATTTTTTTATGAACGGGGTTGCAATCCGTGTGAAAATGGGGTATGATGTATTGGCACTCAGGAAAAGAGAGTGCTAAACCTCGCGGCTGCGCGGGGTCCTGCGTTTGTTTAAAAAATCACTTCATATAAAAAGGGGCTATTAGCTATGGAAAAAAAGCAATTTAAGGCGGAATCCCAGCGTTTGATGGACATGATGATCAACTCCATCTACACCAACAAGGACATTTTCCTCCGGGAAATCATCTCCAACGCCAGCGACGCCATT
>OLNN01000712.1_pt1 | contig 33045 bp, 26 predicted proteins | sample 1672141 | NCBI WGS metagenome assembly OLNN01 (sample SAMEA3136652, study PRJEB25190) | human gut metagenome | biome: human gut; feature: human-associated habitat; material: faeces | place: Austria | collected 2013
TGACCAAACAGGCGTCCGTAGGGCGGGATGCCCTCATCCCGCCGCACCCCGCCCCGCCGCAAACGCTGCCGCCTGACCGCGACCCCTCCCCGCACCTCGCCCAACAAAACCGCCCGCGGCCCCCTGCTGCTTGCATGGGGGCCGCGGGCGTTCATGTTGGTGCGTTTCGCCTTTTGCATTGGCCGGGCCAAACGGGCCAACCAAAAATCACCACGTTTCGGACATAAAGGCAAGGTCGTTGTCCTTCCAGGGCAGATAATTGATGCTCGCGAAGCATCCGTCGTAATCATCGGTTTGGTTGACGACGATATTGATGTAAAACCGTGTGCCGTCGCCAATTTTCCACATGGCGTACAGAAAACCGTGGAAATCCGGGTCCTGCAGTTTCGCGCGGCCTTCGTCCTGTGCCAGCGTGTTGTGCGGGTCGTTGGTTTCCAGCGGTTCGCCGTACAGCGCGGTGGCCTGCGCCAGCCAGAAGTCCGCCATTTCAACGGCCTGCGCCTTGGTGGCGCCCTCGCCGCCATCGCACAGGGTAATGGAATAGGTGTTGAACTTATCCACCAGCATTTCCAGGCGGACGTAAAACTCCCGCTCCTCCCAGGTCAGCAGCTGGTTCAGCTGGTATCCGTTTTTCTGGTACGCCAGCTCCTGGATGTCCAGCCGGTTCAGCCCCAGCCGCCGCAGCGCGACCGGCAGGCTGTTGCCGTAGGCTTTTTCCAGCTTGACCAGCGCGGCGCTGCCCAGCAGGCCGGTCTCTTCGTCCAGCGGCAGGCCGGTGCGCCCCTTGCGGGCGCGGTTGCCGATCACCAGCACCAGCAGCACGATCACCGCGGCAATGGCGGCGAGCAGGGCCGCAAACCTGACCCCGAAACCGAATCTTTTCATTGGACATCCTCCCTTCAACAGGGCAAAAGGGAAAGCTCTTGGAAAGCTCTTTGTGATTAGCGTACCATGGCAAGCGCCCGCCGTCAACCAAAACGCGGCATTCTTTGCCGAATCTTGGCCGCACCGCGCGGAAAACACCCCGGGCGGACGGGGAAAACCGCCCCGCGGCCCCCCCGGGAGCAGGGGAGGACTGCGGGGCGGAGTGAAGAGGATGAACTGACGACAAATGGTAATTCTCTTATAGCGATTCATCTCTCATTTTTGTGCAAGCATTGAGAGGAAAATAGCAATTATATTCGCTATGATAAGGGAGGAAATAAATTTGGATTGGGTAAAACAGCTTAATATTGCGATTAGATATATTGAGGAGCATCTGACAGGAACCATAGAGTATGATGAGCTGGCAAAAATGCTTTGCTGCTCAACTTATCAATTTCAAAGAATGTTTGCCTTTATGAATGATGTTCCTTTATCCGAATACATACGCAGAAGAAAATTGTCATTAGCTGTGGCAGATATTCAAAATGGAGAGCGAGTCATAGATGTTGCTTTGAAATATGGCTATTCTTCCCCGACAGCATTTAGCCGAGCCTTTCAAGGCCTCCACGGGATTACTCCCTCTGAGGCAAGGAAAAAGGGAACATTATTAAAAACGTATCCTCCAATTAGCTTCAAGCTGACTATTATAACAGTTTTACAATATGCGTCATGGGTTCTCTGAACAGCCATTTGATATTCCGTTTCCGTCATGGAAAATCCCCCTTTCTGTGATGATAAAGAGGGGCGGCAGCACTCCTTGCTGTCGCCCCTTGTCTGCTCACCAGCAAAGACAGACGGGGCTGTCAACGGCGGGCGTATGCCCGTTCATCTTGACCGTTGACTGGCTCGGCTGGCTTCGCTATTTTATTGGTTATCAGCTATCTGCTTGCTTCTATGACACCCGGTTTTTCGGCAGAGTTTTTATAAGAATGAGGGCATAGACAAGGATAATGGCAAATTCAATCAAGGTGGAAATCATACGCTTCTCAACGTTTAGGCTTGCTTGATTTGCAAAAGCACTAAGTATATTTATCATGGAATGAGTAACGATACAGGGAAGCAGGCTTCTACCACGGTAAAACAAAATTACAAACAGGAAACCAAAAGCAATCGCTCCCACAATTTGAAACAGATTTGCTACAAGTTCCATACCGCTGCCGTTTACTAAATTCACCAAATGTCCAACACCAAATGTAACGCTCGAAATGATAATCGCTGTTTTCACATTGTCCTTAGCAATCGCCTTAAAGAGGAAACCTCGAAAAATCACTTCTTCTATAAATCCAACGCATAGCATTAAAATGATATGACAGACCATTTCCAACCAAGAGTAATTTACCATAATCCCATTCCAAAGATTACTTGTAGCCAAAATAATCAACGGAACGTAGTAGAGGAACTGGCGAGCTGATACAGATGATTTACAAAGCCCATACTTGTCAAGTAACCTGTTTTTCTGCATAAAGGAAAACAAAACTATAGCCTGTACAACACAAAAAACAGCACTTACAGCGTTTTCAATCCCTATTATTTCATTGAGTGGATTGGCTAAGGATTGCAAAACGCAGTAAACTCCAATCCAGACAAGAGCAAATGTTAACTCGTTTTTCTCGTATAGCTTTTTCATTATATGTCCTCCTGTGCGGCTAAAACTGCGCCTTTATATGTTTGCTCCAAATGAGAAGCAATAAGTTCTTCGTTATACTCTAATGAGTTGTTAGCAATAATACTTGCATATCCGTGAGCAAATAAGGCAATCGTTAGAAATACTTTTTTTGTCTGTTCTATGCTCATTTCCATTGCTTCCTGCATAACAGAAAGGATGGGAATAAGTTCCTCTGAGTCGATCATTTCAAGTAGACTGTTCTCGGTGGCAAAGCCCGACTGGAAAAGTAAGCGGAACAGTTTAGGTTCTTCAATCGCAAAACGGATATAATTTAATCCGATTCCAAGCATAATTCCTTCTTGCGGCTCTTTTATGTTCATCAAATATTCCGTATGAAATCTATCTGCTTTGGCATAAGTAGCTTTTTTCAATTCTTCAATCGTTTCAAAATGATACATAACTGGCTGCGTGGAACAGTTCAGCTTTTTTGCAACTGTCCTAGCGTTGATATTTTCCACACCCGATTCACGAGCAACCTCAAATGCGGCATCAATAATCATATCCTTTGTGACCTTAGCTTTTGGTGGCACTATATTTACCTCCGATTTATTATATTTGTTATATAACGTAAATTATATATTAAATTTCCTTGCTTGTCAATCATTTGCCTGTGCAGTAAAAAGAACCGTTGTCCCGTAAACATTCACACGGTCATAATGTCCGTCAATCCATCGGCTCACAAGAGCCGCTATATTCAGTTGTCCGGCTTCACACAGGGGAGGCTCCGGCGGAGCCTGGCACACATCACGACAGTTCTCTTTGCCACTTCATTCTCTTGTCGTTCCCTGTGTTTTGCCCTTAATTTTTCCCTCACGAGCGTCTGTGAGGCCATAGAAATGCGGTAATATTCGATAACAGCCTATAACGCCTTCGCATGGATAAATTGGCGTATTTTCAAGGGTTTCCGGGGCTTTAATAACACCCGATAACGCCTCTCGGAAGGTGGTGAAATTTCAAGGGGCTAATTAGATTTCTATGAGGACTTTATTTTTAATTGGATAGCTGCTGACCATATCTATAAGAAACGGGCTTCATTTGTTCTAATTGCTGCGTCTGCTATACATGACAAAAGTATGACAAAGGAAACCCTTGATAGCTATTTGAAATTGATATACGAAAATTCTTGCTGTGAACATGACCATATAAAGAAGGCTGCTTCATGGGCACTAAGAGAAATAGGCAAAACAGACTTTGAATATACCGAAAAAGCACTTTTGACGTCTTATGATTTATTAGCCAGCGGGAACAAAACTCAAATTTGGATTGCCAAAGATGCCATAAAAGAATTAGAAACTGTTGTGAAAGTAAAGGAACGGAAACGTTTAATTACTTCTAATTCCAAAATGGGAAGAGAACGATAAAAGAATATCATCAATCATGCGTGGTACTGTACCAGCACTAGTGCTTGGCCCAGCGGTAACGCCGCCGTGGTCAGCGGCACGATGCGAAACGGAAGCAACGGAAATGAAGCCTACCCCAGCGTAACCCTCTATTGCTCCCCCGGCGGCACACTGTATTAAGCCTTACCGCACCAATTCCATACGCCCCGGCTTTTGCCTCCCCGCAAAAGCCGGGGCGTATATTTATACACTTTGCCCGCCAACCTGTTCACAAATTATCCAAATATTTTAGACAACATGCTGCCCAAACCTGCAAATTTACAAAAATCGGGCGGCAAAATTGACAAAGCGCCGCTGCGGGTGTAGAGTAGATATACAATTTCATCGGGCAAATGCAGTGACCAGGAGTATCGGCCCTTCGGCATCACCGCTTCCAGAAAGCCGCCGGTTGTGCGAGGCGGCAGCAAGGCGCGGGAGGGTCCTCACCTGCCAGCAGCCCCCGTGAAGGCCGCCCCGGCGGCTGGGTAGCGTGGGGCCGGGTGTCCCGCCGTTATCCGGGGGCGCGGCGTTTCGCCGCGGTCAAGTGGCCGCCTTGGCAAACAGGGCGGCAAGCAAAGTGGTAACGCGGAAGTTTGCAGGTTTTGTACCTGTCGGGCCTTCGTCTTTGCAGCGCGGGGCGCACAGCGCCCTGCGGCAAAGGCGGGGGCCTTTTTGCATGGGGCCGCGCCCCGGCCGCTGCCGCCCGCAGGAAGTTGCAACTTGAAAAAAGAGGAAGGAATACTGCATGAACACACTTGTGATCGTACTCATTGCGGCGGTGTGCCTGGTCGCGGCTTACGCGCTGTATGGCCGCTGGATCGCGCGCAGCTGGGGCATCGACCCCAACGCCAAGACCCCCGCCGTGCTCAAGAACGACGGCAAAGACTATGTCCCCACTGACGGCTGGACCGTTTTCAGCCACCAGTTCAGCTCCATTGCGGGCGCGGGCCCCGTCACCGGCGCCATCCAGGCCGCCGCGTTCGGCTGGCTGCCCGTTTTCCTGTGGATCATCCTGGGCGGCATCTTCTTCGGCGCCGTCACAGACTTCGGCGCGCTGTACGCCAGCGTCAAGAACGAAGGCAAATCCATGGGCCTGCTGATCGAAAAATACATCGGCAAATTCGGCCGCAAGCTGTTCCTGGTTTTCAGCTGGCTGTTCTGCGGCCTTGTCATCGCCGCGTTTGCCGATATGGTCGCCGGTACCTTCAACGCCTATGACGCCGAAGGCGCTCTCGCCGCCGCGGCCAAAACCAACGGCGCGGCGGGCAGCATCTCGCTGTTCTTCATCGCCTTTGCCATCCTGTTCGGCCTTGTGCAGCGCCGCTTCCAGTTCAAGGGCGCGGCCCATGCGGGCGTGGCGCTGGCGTGCACCGTCGCCTCGCTCGTGCTCGGCATGTTTATGCCGCTGATCCTTGGCAAGGAAGCCTGGCTCTACATCACCTTCATCTACATCTTCTTCACCGCCGTGCTGCCCATGTGGCTGCTCAAACAGCCGCGCGACGCCATGACCACCTTCATGTTCGCCGGTATGATCGCGGGCGCGGTGCTGGGCATCCTGATCGCCCACCCCACCATGAACCTGCCCATGTACACCGGTTTCCACAACGAAAGCCTGGGCGACCTGTTCCCGATCCTGTTCGTCACCGTGGCCTGCGGCGCGGTCTCCGGCTTCCACAGCCTTGTGTCCAGCAGCACCTCCTCCAAAACGGTCGAGAATGAAAAGGACATGCTCAAGGTCGGCTACGGCGCCATGGTCACCGAAAGCCTGCTCGCCATCCTGGCTCTGTGCGTGGCCGGTGCGGCGGCTGCGGCGGACGGCACCCCCGCCGCCGGTACCCCGTTCCAGATCTTCTCTTCCGGCGTCGCCGGCTTCTTCGAGATGTTCGGCGTGCCTGTCTATGTGGCCCAGTGCTTCATGACCATGTGCGTGTCCGCCCTGGCGCTCACCAGCTTGGACGCCGTCTCCCGCATCGGCCGCATGAGCTGGCAGGAGATGTTCAGCGTGGATGATATGCAGAACGCCGCCCCCTGGCGCAAGTTCCTGTGCAACACCTATGTTTCCACCATCATCACGCTGATCTACGGCTTCATCCTGGCCAAGATCGGCTACAGCAACATCTGGCCGCTGTTCGGCTCCGCCAACCAGCTGCTGTCGGCGCTGGTGCTCGTCACGCTCTGCGTGTTCATGAAAGTCACCGGCCGCAACAACAAGATGCTGTTCCCGCCGCTCATCATCATGCTCTGCGTCACCTTCACCGCGCTGGTGCAGCGCCTGATCGCGATGGTCAAGGCGTTCCAGGCCGGCAGCGGCACCTTCTGGGTCGAGGGCCTGCAGCTCATCATCGCGGTGCTGCTCATCGCCCTGGGCGTGACCATCGTCGTCAACTCTCTGCGCGCCTACTTCGCCGCCAAGAAAGACAGCGAGACCGCCCCCGCCAACGCGTAACCCCCAAAACAGTACCTCATCGTCACCAAAAACAGCCGCCCCGGCCGGGGCGGCTGTTTTTTACTGCGCGTCTGCCTGCTGCGCCAGCGCTTCGTCCAGCGGCAACACGGTCGAGGTGGATTCCTCGGCCAGCACGCCGTTCTCCACACGGCGGCGGCTCAGCTCGTTTCCGTATTCGTCATAGGTGTAGGTGATCTCCCGCGGCGTGCCCTGTATGTTCCACACCTCGCTCAGCAGGTTGCCGTCTTTGTCGTAGATATAGGTCTGTTCGCTTGTGACCTCGCCGTTTGCATCGGTCGCCACCACGCTCAGCAGGTCGCCGCTGCTGTTGTAGGTGGTAACGCTCTCACCGGTGTCGCCGCTGCGGGTCTGGGTCTGGATGTTGCCGTCTTCGTCCAGCGTCAGCGTGTCGGTGTACTGCACGGCGCCGTCCCGCTCCAGCTCCATGGCGCCGGTGCCGTCGTCGTTGTAGGTGTAGCGCTTGATCTCGGTGCCGTACGGCGTCTCGAACACGTCCTCCAGCAGGCGGCCCTGCTCATCATAGGTGCAGGTCCGGCGGATCTCGCCGGTCTCGATCCCGCCCTCGGGGGTCGCGACCGACGTGGTCGAGACAAGCGTGAGCAGGTTGCCGTTTTCATCATAGGTGTTGGTGCCGGTCACATTGCCCGCGCCGTCGTACTGGACGCTGCCGGTGAGCACGCCGTCCTCGTTATAGGTGGATTCCAGGCGCATCAACAGCGTGCCGTCCTGCTCGATCTCTGTGCGCAGCGCAAGCCCTTTTTCGTCGTAGGTGTTCACGGTGCGCTGTGTGGCGAGCTGTGAACCGTCCGCGCCGTAAAAGACCGTGTTCATTTCGGTCACGACCGGGGCAGTTTTTTTGGCGCCGCAGGCGGTCAGCACCAGCAGGGCGGCTGCGGCCGCCGTCAAACATAGCTTTTTCATGGGGGGACCCTCCTTTGCACAGGATGAAACCGGCGCCCGCGCCCGGCCGCACTGCGCGTTTTCCGGGCGGGGGACTTCTTCTTATTTCTATCCTATCACGGGGAAACGGGTCTGTCCAACTAAGATTTGACAAAGAAAACGAACGGATGTCCAAATCCGCCCTTTTCCGCCCGCCGCCGCGTTGCATTTTGGCGCGCGCCGTTGTATAATTATCCCCATATACAGAAAAACTGGCGCGCTGCGCCCGGAAAGCTGGTATGACTATGATCTATGCTCTGATCCTGTTTGCCGTTACCTATGTTCTGATGCTGACCTTCACCAAATACCGCCCCTACATCGCGCTGGGCTCGGCGGTGGTCTTCATCGCCACCGGCATGCTGCCGTTTGACCAGATCTTCGGCGCGATCGACTGGAACGTGCTGCTGATGATCGCGGGCACGATGGGCCTGGTGCAGCTTTTCATCGACAGCCGCATGCCCGCCCGCCTGGCCGATATGATCATGCTCAAGGTGCCCAACGTGCAGATGGCTGCCGTGGCGCTGGCGCTGTTCGCGGGCATCATCTCGGCTTTTGTGGATAACGTCGCCACCGTGCTCATGGTCGCGCCGGTCGCGCTGGCCATCTGCAAAAAGCTCAAGACCAACCCGGTCCCGTTCATCATCGGAATCGCCGTCTCCTCCAACCTGCAGGGTGCGGCCACGCTTGTGGGCGACACCACGGCCATCATGCTCGGCTCCTATGCGGACATGAGCTTCCTCGATTTCTTCTGGTACAAGGGCCGCCCGGGCATCTTCTTTGCGGTCGAGCTCGGCGCCATTGCCTCTGCACTGATCCTGGCCTGGCTGTTCCGCAGGGAAAAAGACTCCATCGAACAGCGCGGTGAGCTGACCCCCGTGACCGACTATGTGCCCACCGTCCTGCTTGTGGGCATGATCGCGCTGCTGATCTCGGCCTCGTTCATCCCGGTCAAGCCCGACATCACCAACGGCCTGATCTGCGTGTCACTGTTCGTCATCGGCATGGTCTATACCTTCGCCCGCACCCGCAGCGCGGACGCGTTCCTCGGCCCCATCAAGTCGATCGACTTTGAGACCATCGGCCTGCTGTTCGGCCTGTTCCTGGTCATCGGCGGCATCACCAACATGGGCGTCGTCGACGCGGCCGCGGGCCTGCTGGCGCGCATGGGCGGCGGCAATGTCTTTGTGATCTACACGGTCATCGTCTGGGCGTCGGTGCTGTTCTCCGCCTTTATCGACAACATCCCCTACGTCGCCACCATGCTGCCGGTCGTCACCGGCCTGGCCAGCACGCTGGGCATCGACCCCACGCTGCTCTATTTCGGCCTGCTCTCGGGCGCGACGCTGGGCGGCAATTGCACGCCGATCGGCGCTTCGGCCAACATCACCGGCATCGGCATCCTGCGCCGCGAAGGCTACGAGGTCAAGACCGGCGACTTCTGCCGCATCGGCATCCCCTTCACCCTCGCCGCCGTCATCCCCGCCTATATCTACTTCTGGCTGCTGTATGCGTAACAGGGCGGAAAACGGATAACCGTGCGCGTTGCAAACCGATGTGCCAAATAAAATAAGACCGGCGTCTGCAAAGGCTAAAGCTGCTTTTGCAGACGCCGGTTTTCATTCTTTTGTGGATGCTATTTGCCGAGAGCTTGGAACATCCAGCGCTTGTAGGCTTCTACGCCGGGTTGATTGAAGGGATTCACACCCAGCAGGCTGCCCGAAATATAGCAGGCGAACTGGAAAAAGTAGAACATCTGCCCAAAGTTATAGGCGTCCAGGGCGGGGACCTCAAAAACAAGACAGGGCAGCTTGGCGCTGTGTGCGGTTACAGTAGCGGAAAATGCCGCTTTATTGATATCATAATAGTCCTTCCCGTCGAGATAATCAAAGTAATCCTTTTTACCGTCCGGCATTACGACAAGGCTGTCCTGGCGTGCCTCAATGTCCAAAAAGGTTTCAAACATCAGCGGAGCCCCGTCCTGGATATATTGGCCCACTGCATGCAGCTCTTCTGAGTATTCGGCCGCTGTTGGGAACAACCCCTTGCCGTCTTTGCCTTCGCTTTCTGCAAACAGCTGGACCCACCACTTATAAAACCAGCGCAGCTGTGGTTCAAAGCTGGCCAACAGCTCCATCTTGTAGCCGTGCTGGTAATACAGGTTGCGCAGGACAGCGTAGCGCAGCGCCAGGTTCTCCTCCGGCGCGCCGGTGTGCAATGTGCGCGCCATATCGGCCGCGCCACGAACCAAAGCGCGCACATCAATACCAGCCACAGCCATCGGCAGCAGACCGACATAGCTCATAGCGGTATAACGGCCGCCGATGTTGGTGGGGAAGGGGACAAAGGTGTAGCCTTCCTCTTTGCAGAGCTTTTCCAGCGCAGAGCCTATCGTACCCGTGCAGATAACACGGCACGCGCTTTCTTCCGGCGTGTACTGGGCTGACAGCATGCGCCGCAAAACACGGAACGAGGCGCCTGGTTCTAATGTCTCAAAATTCTTTGCAATACAATCTACGGCAAAGCGTTTGCCTTCCAGCTGCTTGAGCATGCGGTTCATGGCGTTGGCCGAAAGGGTGTTGCCGGCATAGACGATTTGGGGACCGGAACCGTCGGCCAGCGCCTCGATTACTGAACGAGCCGCGTTGTTGGAACCGCCTACGCCGATGAGAACAAACGCATCGCAGGTTGCCCGCACGTTGGCGGCGATGTCTTCTATTCGGGTTAGCACTTCTTCGTTGGCCCATTCGTCCACGTGCAGCCAACCCTGTTCGTTTGCATACTGCGCTTCGCCAGTTTGCGCGCGCGCCAGCATGGGCAGGCCGGCAGCAATAGCAGCGGTCAGCTCGGCCTCGCTGACCAGTGCGCGCTGGTCATGTATTATACTTTTGCAAAATCTGTACCATCGCTGCGTATTCCGTAGCCTCCAGCGCGTCGCGGCTGGTGCCGATTGCAGAACCCGGACTGCACAGCAGGGTACATGATTTATAATCCGGAAGGTCAGTCACATCACAAAGGCGTTCATTCAGCAGCCCGCCGGTGCCGCCGATGGCAACCAATACACGGTCCACATGCGGGCATTCCTGCGCCTGCCGGATCGCCCCGTACAGCGATGCGTTAATGACAGCGGTGGGGCCGCCGCCATGTACGATCAACAGATTGCCAGCCATGGTTTCTCCTTTCAGCCGCAGCCGCCGCAAGGGTGGTGTCCATATTCATCCATGCAATCCTGCGCCGGGTTTTTCATGCACAGATGTACGCTGGTCGTTTTGAAGGTCAGCGGGAGCGCTAAAATGTTCGGCGAATAGCCTACATACTTCTTTTGGGCATCCTCCAGCGCCTCCTCAAAAGTTGCGCGGGTCTTTAATCCCATGCCACGCGCATAACCGGGATCTTCCGCGCCAACGATGTAGATGGCGCTGGTGTTCATCTCGGCAATATGCGCGCAGCTCATCATGGAAAAGCCGTGGAAGGGATGGAAGGCATTGGCGAAACGGTATTGGCGAATATACTCCTGGTTGGTGGCGAAATATTCACCCAGGCGGTTCATATCCGGCAGAACGTTCATCTGATCGTGCTGAAACCACTCATAGCACGCACGCAGGTAAGGCCACTTTTTGTCGTTGAAAAAACCGTTGCATAGCGCGGAGCAGATGATGACGCAATGATCGCTCATCACGCGCTTGAAACGCAGGACCTGCGCCGAAAGCGCCTGCATCATCATAATGGGATTGGTGCCCATACCGTCGCCATAATGGAATTTCTGCGGCATGCCAAATACCAGCACATCATACTTTTTTTCCGCCCAATGGACATAGGTCCTCTTGTCGGCCACTTTCCAGCTTTCAGGCATCATTTCTTTGGCGTATCCGGAAAAAATGGCGATTTGGCGGCTTTTGGAATCCAGCACTGCATCGCAGCAGAAGAAGGGGTGCCCCATCTTTTCTTCCATATGCATGGAAATTTCATTGAATTTGTCCCGCATCAAGCTGCTGTTATTGACCGGTGTGAAATCCGGCCTGTGCATGACTGCCGGTACATGGTGGCTGGCAATGCTTTTCCAGTTGGTAATGCCGGTAGCGCTGTGTTTATAGCCGCCGGAATAGCCACCGTAGGGGTTCCCGTTTACATGACCGATGAGGATGGGGAGATCCGCCTCATAGACCATGCGGTTCATCCACACGGGGTCGCCGCGTTCGGTAAGTCCTAAATCAACCATGTTGTCCGGATCTTCGGAATCATGGCTGATGATCTGGCCGGTAGGCCAGAATTCGTTGTAGAGTTCAGGGCCGAAGATAGCGAGCGCATCCTTGTCAGTCGAACGCGGGTGCAGGCCGTTGGAGATAATAAAGAGAATGTCCTTTTTTTCTACGCCTGCGCTGTACAGGTCCTGCAAAATGTACTTGATCGATAATTTGCGATGGCTAGTAGGTTGTTCGCCGCCCTTTACGCGATCGGGAACGACGAAAACGACTTTGCTGCCCCTATGGACCAACTCTTTCACAGGCTGCATACCGATGGGGTGGTCAAGACTTTCGCGGTAGGCTGCCTCGAGCCGGTCGTTAGGGATATAAGCCGGATCTGGCATCGTAACGCCGGGGATGAATTCATCGGTGGAATCAGGCAGGTCGGCGCCCATCGTACCGGCGCCGTATTCAAATTCAAAATGTTTCATAAAATCTCCTTTTCCCCTAGGGGGCCGATAAGTCAAAAGTGCCTAAAACTAAAAATAAAAAGGGATTCGATAAAAAGTAGCGGATGTAAGGCGCGGAGCAGCAGGAATGTTTGGTGAGTTCCAAGCTTTCGTAACGCAGCAGATGCTGCTTTTGAGTGACAACGCTTTAGGTATAAGCCGGGAACTGCGCCAGAAATGTCCGGACAGAATTAGACATGAATGGAGATTTAGATACACCTTGTATACTGGCGGATGATATCCAGATACTCCTCAGGATAAAAACCGATTTCGCCGCTAAAACGTGTCAAGGCGATAAGACCACCGTCGATCTCCGGGATCGAGGCCAACATGGCCGCGTTTTCACTTTTCAGGCCGCCGCCGTATACGACCTCCATCCCGCCTGTCTGCTCTTTGATGAAGCGTGCGATCTTGGTAATATAGGGTCTGTCGGCAGGGGTTTTGCCGGGGCCGATCGACCAGATCGGCTCGTAGGCGATGATCACCTGCTTTTTGTTCACACCATCCAGCCCCAGGCGCAGCTGATCCCCCAAAACCTGCTGCCAGGCATCCTGCTCCACGCTTCTTTCGCCTATGCAGTATAGGACGCTCATGCCGCGGGCGGTTGCAGCCTTGATCTCTGCATTGAGTAACCGGTTGACGGCATGGGAGGCATCCACTCCTGTGACGCCGCCTGCAGCCAGAACGCCAAGTTTGTCAGCGCGTTCTTCACAATGACCGATCAGCACGCTTTCGCAGCCAAGAGCCTTGGCTGCGGCGGCTGGGCGGTTGGAGGTAAAAGCGCCGAAGTTTCCACCAGGCATAACGTCCTCACGGTAAACCCCCTGGCAACCAATCATTAAACGGCTGCCAGGCTGGCGCGCTGCTACAGCAGCCGGGATGTGCGCTTCGGGCAGATACATTACAAACTCGACTTCGGCCGGATCGTACAGAGAAAGCCCGGCCTGCGTATCAGTTACGATGGTCTGCCCCCAAGCTGCCGGGGCAGACAGGCGGTTGACGCCGCCGTATAGGGCCGGTACGTCAAAGCGCTTCAGATTCAAAAAAATATGCTTCATTGTCAGATGCCTTCTCTCTTGTAGCGCTCTGCCATCTGCTCGCAGGTTACACACTCGACGCGACCGGCATTGCGATAGCTGCCGAACTGTACAATGAGCGGGGCAATTGCCGCAACTACGCCGTCCTGCATACAACGCACGATTTTGCCGGTTTCTTTGTCAGGAATGCAGCCTGTAACGATGGTTTCCAGAATGCTGGCACAATAGTTTCGCGGGTCAAAATTTCTGGGATCGGCAGTGAGATCACGATAGAGCTGAGCCAGTGCAGGGCAATCTTTCAGCTGCGGTTCGTTGTGGAACAGCTGCAGAATATTGCGCGTACAGGCCAGGCGAATGTCAGTGTCCACATTGATTTTGTTGATGCCGCAGCGGGCGACATCCACCAGTTGTGCGACTTCGATGCCGAAGGCGTTTTCCAGCTGACCACCCAAAGCGTTGATGCCGGACACAAACTCCGGCGGTACGGTGGACGAGCCGTGGCTGACAAGGAACCCTCGAATGCCTTCGTGCCGCATACATTCTTTGGTGGCGATGGCGATCTCACGGCGGATGTGCGTATCCTTGCCTTTGTTGGGGCCATGGCAAGTACCATAACTGATAGCCAGTGCGTCGCAGCCTGTCTTTTTGAAGAAGTCGACTGCCTGCAAGGGGTTGGTATAAGTTGAAGACCGGCTGAACACATGGTCCTCTACACCAGCCAGAACGCCAAGCTCGCCTTCTACAGTGACGCCGTAAGGATGGGCGTACTTGACTACCTCACGGGTCAGCTCAACGTTATCCGCATAAGGAAGGTTGCTACCGTCGATCATGACGCTGGTATAGCCTCCGGCGATGCAGGCTTTCACGATTTCCAGACTTTTACCATGGTCCAGGTGAAGGGCAACAGGGATTGGGCTGTCAGCGCCAAAGCGTTTGACGGTGTCGCCCAGCGTTTTGGCGCCGCGCGTCTTTTCTTCCAAACTGCCATGCATAAAATCAGCGGCTCCGCCCAAATAGGCGTTGGAAACTTCTGCTCCCTGCAAAATTGCGGCAGAATCCAGTAATTCATGGATACGGATTGCGGCCTGCACCTGCCCAACGCTGTTCATGTTGAAGGCTGCTTGGCCATAGTGATATTTGTCCGCGGCTTCCAGAATGGCGCGCATGGGGACCAACATAATAAGACCCTCCTAACGAATAACCCTACAAATAGTTTATAAATTTAATGAATTATTTGCCTATATTATAGCGGCTTGCCGTCTTGATTGCAAGACGAAAAGCCGTTTGAAAGACTTTTTTTGAGAAATCGTAGGAACAAACAAAATTAGGAAGAAAAATTGGGCGTTTTGCCAAGTCTCAACGGGGTAAAGGACAACCAAAAACCGGGAAGAATGCTTCTTCCCGGCCAAGTTGTCTGTACATTGAACATCAAAAGAGTTCAAGCACGCAGAAAATGTTTTTCAATGCAGCTGGCAGCTGCACCTACAGCGCCGCCGTATTCCCCCAGGTCGACATGGATAAGCTGCAGCTTTTCGTCGCTGGAACGAAAGGCGTGCTTGTTTAAAGAGCGGCGGACCGTATCAAAATTTTGCGCCACACGGAACATGGGTCCGCTGAGCAGGATCAGATGCGGGTTCAAAAAACTGACGACATTGGCCAATGCGATACCAAGGTAGAACATGGCACGTTCCATGATCTGGCAGACAGCCGGGTCGCCATCAGTCTGGGCCGCGAGTACATGCTCCAGTGTGAGCGCATCAGGGTGTGGGCACAGTTTGGCCAACGACACGCAGTGCCCGGCGCGTAGCTGTTGCCGGCAGTTGGAAAGAACGGCACGCACGCTGGAAAGAGATTCCAGATTTCCGGGATATGAAAAATCTTCATTGCCGCCACAGTCTGGAACCATAATCATTTTACCAATCTCACCCGCAGTAGAAAACTCGCTACGGAATGAGCTGCCGTCCAAAATCACCGGGCAGGCAATGCCCCAGGAAACATGGCAGAAGGCAAAGGAGGGTTCTTCACCCAAAAGATTGGGACGGAACAAAGAGACCGCACAGGCGCGTGCCCGGACATTGTTTTCCAGGCGCACGGGCAGCTGCAGGCTCTGGCTGAGCGCCGGTCCAAGTGGCTGTTCGCGCCAGCTGGGGCGTTCACTGCCCAGATTTTTGATCACACCGGTGTGCGGATTGACAATGCCCGGCACGGCGATCCCTATGCCGATCAAAAGCGCCCATTCTGCAGGGTGCCGCTTTTTCAGCTTGTTCAAGATTTGCAGCAGTTGGCGGAGCATATCGTCATAATTCTCCGGCATCAGTTCAAACACGCCCTGGGCCCGTACACCGCCGCGCAGGTCGGTGATACAATAATGCGTGGCGTCACGTCCCAGCGAGATACCCAACGCCAACCGGGAACCGGGAACCAGATCAATGGCGATTGGCTTGCGTCCGACACTATGAGTTGCAGCCCCGACAGTGGCAGGCAATTCTTCAACAACGCCCTGTTGGATGAGTTCGGAAACGATGTTGGTAATGGTAGGTGGGGTAAGGTACAATCGCTCGGCGATCTCAGCGCGGGAAAGAGGCGCATAACGATACAGGATGGCTTTGACAGATTCCAGATTCTGCTGTTTTACCTTTACAAGGTTTTTTCCGTGCATGCTGGGCATGGATCGCCCTACTTTCTTGTTTGTATTTTTGCCTGATCTCACGGCGCGAAAGGAGAGTATGGCTCAGAAAATTCTATTTTGTTAAAATTATAAAGCATTAACAATTGTAAATATCATATCATATTTTTTTCTGTTTGTCATATTTTGCGTGTTGTGGAAACAGACAAAAAACAGAGCCATAATTTGACAAATCACACAAGAAGGGGACTTGCCAGGCGCAGTTCGGGTAGAGCAACCGGTTTTGAGTGTTATTAAATTGTGCGCTCAAAAAAAGGACCGGCTGTAGTTTTACGCTGCAGCCGGTCGCTTTTTGCAAATGTTTTTCAGTTTGATTGTCTCACCGCTGCCGGCTGGCCAGCCACAGGGCCGGGCGCGGGCCGAGCGCGCGCAGCAGCAGCTGGAACAGGCGCCAGCTGCTGCGCGTGCGCACTTCCGTTCCGTAAGGGTAGAGCGGGCGCAGCGCGCGCAGACCGGGCAGGCAGGCGCGGCGCACCGCCGCATCGCGCACCGCCGCCGTGCGGGCCTGGGGCCAGAACATATCGGCGACCATATCGCGCAGCGCAGGCAAGTCCTGGCGAGATATCCGCTTGCTTTTCGCCATCTCTTCCAGATGCTGCCAAGTGGCTTGCAGTGAAAGGAAATGATCCGCCAGCCCTTTCTCGTCGTTGAGCAGGCTGCCCGGACGACCTTCCCGGTAATGGAGAAAGATTATATCCAGCAGGCACAGTTCCCGACATCCTGTCATCAGCTGCAGGTCGAAACCGAATTCTTCTCCCCAGCGTACTTGTGGCCAGAACTGTGCGCCCGTCTTTTCGATCAAGTCATGCCGGATGCAAAACTTCCACACCGACCAGTGGCCCGCTGCATACAGCGCCTGCAGCCGCGGGACCACCCCTGCATCGGCGGGCAACACGCCTGTTTGCCGCTGTAGACCGGTGTGTTCACGCAGCGTTCCATCTGCGCCCCTGATCAGAAATCGCCCGGCCAACCAGTCGCACTCTGGCCGGCTTTCTATTGTTTGCCGCAGCTGCGGCAGCAGATCCGGTGCCAAGCAGTCGTCCCCGTCTAAAAACAGGACCCACCTTCCCCGGGCTGCTCGCAGCCCAGTGTTCCGAGCTGCGCTGACGCCTTGGTTCGGCTGATGTATAGCCTTAACGCCGGGTAACATCCCGGCGAGTGCATCACAGAGGGCAGCGCTTCCGTCGGTAGAACCATCGTCGATCAGCAGGCATTCCCAATCCTTTGGGCCGGGCTGCTCCACCACGCTTTGCACCGCAGTCAACAGATACTCGCAAACATTATAAACGGGAGTGATTACAGAAAAAAGCGGTTGTACGCTCTCCATATCCGGCACCTTCCTCCGTCCTCACAGGCGACCCGATGGGTCCGCCCGACAGCGCAGCAGTTTGTCTCTGGCGTACCAGACATACGGCATCCAATTCAAATTAAAAGCCTCCCACTTGCGCTGGAAAAAGTTTTGCGATTTAGCCTGCCCTTTGACTGCATCAACATCGATGAATCGTTTTTTTCGCAGCACGCGGATGCGTTCCTGCCCGGGGGGGAGCGGCCTTTCTTCCGGCACGCAGAACTCCGGACCCACAACACGGAACCGCTCGGAATATTCCACGACCAGGCGGTTGAGCTGGCTTTCATCGTGACAACAGGCGATTACACCATTTTTCAAGTCTTCCTGCGTGCGGGCCTGCAGTTCGCGGCACATGGCCAGATAAGCACCCGCTGTGCCGCCGTTGAGCCCGCCCGCCACATAATATTGCCCGCAATTGTAAGGTATACCAGCCCTGCTTTTACGCCGCCGCTCATAGGGGTGAAAGATAGGATTGTGCCCGTAATACGGCAGATGACACACTGCCACGAGGTCCTGACCCTTATCTGCATCCGGCAGCAGATCTGCTGCATGGACAGGCGCCATACAATGCAGGTTGGCGTTGGTGAAAAACAGATAGTCGAATTTATCCAGTGCCTGTGCCTGCCCAAGAATCGCCTCAAAGCGCTGCATGGTGCTGTAAGGCCACGGCAGGGCCTTTTGCGGGATGCGGCGCACGTCGGGCTCCCCCTCGTAATCTATCGTGGGTGCATCCGTAAAGACAAAGAACGTTTTGTCTGTCTCCGGCAAAAAAAGTTCCTTGAAATTGGGGTAAAAATCCTTCCAAAATACTTGATACGCGCCAGTACACAGATAAAGAATGGCAACAGTGGGACGCTTCATGTGTTTCAACTCCTTCTATGATTTTTGATCTTGCGCCACAACCCGCCTGCATACTCGCGCAGATACGCCGCATCGGAGGTCCAGGCATAGCAGGCAAGGTTCAGCAGGTTTGGCAGCAGCGCCGCCACAGCCACGCGGCCGGCAAAGCCGAAAACCCCGCCGGGCAGCTGCGCGCAGACCCAGGATGTCGCGCCTATGCAGGCGGCCAGCGTCAGCAGATGCGCCGCCTGTACGCGCAGATACCGCCCAAGCGCGCCGGTCATATAGAGGCGGCAGACCACCTTGACCCGCCCGGCCCACATGATGGCGTGGGCGACGACGGTGGCCGCCAGCGCCCCGGCGATGCCGAACGGGATGAACAGCGCAAAGCTGAGCACGAGATTGGCCGCCGCTGAGACGACCATGAACCACTGGTCCAGCTCAAAATGGCCGAGCACCGCGCGATAGCTGCCCAGCATGCGGTGGTTCCAGCCGACATATTCGTTCAGGCAGAACATGAGCAGGAAGCCGAGCGGCAGCAGGCGGTCGGGGCCCATCCACAGCGTCATGAACGGCTGAAACAGGCAGAAATAGGCCGTGGCGACAAAGCTTGCAAACAGATAACTGAACAGGTCCATGCCCCAGAACACCCGGCGCGCGTGGTCGTCCTGCGCGGCGGTTTTGTCATAGACGATGTTGCCGATGGCGGCCGAAAAACTGTCCAGGATTTTCGTGCTGACATTGGTCACATTGTCCGAGATCGAGGTGTAGTTGCCAAGGTTTGCGGTCTGCGCCGCGCCGCCCATACGGGATGTGACAATGGTATCCGACGAACCGTAGATCGTGTTGGACAGGCGATGGACGAGATAGTAGCGCAGGTCGCGGAAGATGCCGAGCGCGCGGAAATCTTCCAGCGTGACTTTTGTGTCCCGCACATACGGGAAGTCCCGGCGGAAGCGCCAGGCCACCGTAAGGTTGGCCGCTGTGTTGAGCAGGATGGTGACGCCGAAGTAGAGCACATAGTTCGGCCACCACAGCGAGATCGCGATGCGCAGCAGATAGGTCAGCACATTGAAGCAGAAGTCGATGCGCGTGCAGATATAGCCCTGCTGCGTACAGGTGTACATCAGCCGCCGGGTGACAAGGAAGTAACTTGACAGCGTGGACAGCGTATTGAGCCCGTAGACCGTGTAGATGACGCGCAGGTCGGCCCCGGGCATAATCCAGGGCAGCGCGGCCGCCCCCACGGCGGCCAGCGCGCAGATCAGCAGGCCGACCGCACGGTAGGCCCACTTGTACATCGACATGTATTTGCTGATCTTTTCCTCGTCTTTGGCGGCCACCTGCTCGTACAGGCGGTAGCTGATGACGCTGCCGACGCCGAATTCGGCGATGGAGAAAAAGGTGAACAGCTTTTCCACCACCTGCGAAGCGCGGGTGATCTCGTCGCCAAAATTGAAGACGAGCAGGCGGCGGGTGGCAAGGCCCAGCAGCATGAGCAGAAAGCTTGTGCCCAGCGCGTAGGCCATATTGATGAGGGTACGTTTGCTTCTCAAAGTTCGGGGTCCTTTCCGGGGTTATTGCACGGCGATACGCTGCCAGCCGGGCAGGTACAGGTCGCTGCGCTTGGTATGCGCGTACCAGCGGTCGGGCGCCCAGACCTGCTTGTCCGGCGCGTCGGCCAGATACTGCGCCCACCAGCTGTAGGTCGAATTGCTGAGGATAAAGCCCTGGCAGCGCTGCATCAGCGCAAGGTCGGCGGCGGCTTCGCCGCGCGGGGCGAACACGGCGGGCAGCCCCGCCGTGTCAAGGTGTTCCCGCGCCCAGGCGGGGTCGTCGCTGAAAACGAAAAGCTGTGCGCCGGGCCAGCGCCGGGCGGCCAGCGCCGTGGCCGCCGCATAGTAGGCCGGTGTGCACACCTGCAGGATCGCGTTTTCGGGGGCCTGATAATCCCCGCGGCGCAGATGCACGCAGACGGGATGCCGCGCCGCGGCGATCTGTGCGGCGAGAGGGCCGTCCGGCGGCTGTTTTGCGCACAGTTCACGGCGGACGGCCTCTTTGGCGGCGGCAAAATACCGCTCGCTCTGGAAATAGCCCCAGCAAAGGAAATCCCTGGCCGGGCCGCGCCGCACCGGGGTGTAGCCGTCGGTGGCAAAGTGCAACCCCAGCGTGTTGAGCAGCGGGGCCATCCGGCGTTCAAAGCGGTTCCAGTCCTGCGCCATCATGCCGCGGCGCTGTTCGTATTTGATCATCAGCGCCTTGGCGGCGTTCTGGCGCGGCAGGTGTTGTTTGGCAAAGCCCGGCTCCGCAATGATCGCAACGCCGGGGTCCAGCGCCAGCGCCCCCAGCGCGCAGGCCGTGTGGGCCGGGGCGCCGCCATCCTTCCAGTCCTGCCGGTCCAGCAGTGTGACCGGCTCGCCGCAGGCAAGCCCCAGCGCGCGGGCAAAAGCGTAGATGAACATCTGGTTGCCCAGCCCGCCCCCTAATTCTGCATAAATCATGATCTCACCATTTTATCATAGAGCTTCTGCATCCGTGCAGCGGCTTCCTGCAGTTCATATCCTGACTTCGTCAGCTTTTCCCACCGATCAGCATGCTTTTCACCAGTGGCAAGGCGATTCGCCAATTGAGCCCACCTTTGTGCTGAGTCTTCCAACGCGAGAAAATGCACGAGATCCGTTACTGCGCCATCCCGTGGCACCCGGGAAGAAACCAAACATGGAACGCCGCACGCTTGTGCCTCGACCAATGTGATTGGACTCGCTTCAAACTCACTGGGCAGTACAAACAGATCAAAAGCATTCATATACATGGCTACTTTTTCTTGCAAACCAGCTTGATACACATATTTTTGCAGACCTAGCTTTTCAATCTTTTTATCAACCTTTTCTTGATCAACACCACAACCAACTAAAAGTAGCCTCCAGCTTCGATCCAGTTTATACATTTCTGAAAAAACATCCAGCAAAAACAATATGTTTTTTTCATGGTTGTAACGTCCAACAAAACCGCATAGGCGTTCATCATTCGTGATGCCATACTGTGCCCGGATATTCGCACGCGCTTGGTCATCAGGAAAAAACACGCTTCGATCGACCGCGTTGCAGGCAACAGAAAAATTATTCCGATGGTTAATGCGACTTCCAAACGCAAATTTACCTGCCTCTACTCCGCATCCGAGGAAATAGTCCGCCGTCATCTGATAAAGCAGATGCGCCACCCGCCAACCAAATGTAAGCGGCGGATAAACCACATGACTATGTACGATTAGCTTCGCATGTGGACACAACATTTTGATGACGATACAACTTAATGCACTGACCTTGCTGTTAATGTGGTAATGTACAATGTCATAATCGTGGTGATTTCTCAAATAGCCGGCAAGCTCCCACGGACGCTGTTTATCATTATCACTACCAAGAATCAAGTTTACCCCCCGGGCCTCGAGACTCGGTTGGCTGCTCACCTGGCCTTTGGGGCAAGGTGCCACGAAAAGGTCCACTTGGTAACGCTTCGGGTCGATATGCAGTAACAGATTTTGAATATATCTCTGAACGCCACTTTGTACGCTCAGGTTATTGCCGATCATGAGAATCTTCATACGTTTTCCTTATTTGATGAGGTCGACGACGAGCGAAAGCGCGCGGTAGGGGTCCTGCACGCGCGGGTCGTGGTCCGGCGTGCGGTCGATATACCCGAACGTGTAATCGATCGGGCGGGTGACGGAATGGCCCTCTTCGTCGTAATAGTGATAAAATTCTGCCGTTGCGAACGGGCTTGCATCGCACAGGGCCTTGACGCTCTCGAAAACGGGGAACCACAGGTGCGCCCCGCCGCCGGGCTTTCCGTCCCGGTACCAGCCGCCGCCGTCCGGGTCAAAGACAATGCGGCCCTGCGCATCCCGCTGGCAGCGGGACGCATAGACATCGCAGCGGTAATCCGGCACCGAGAGGCGGAAGCGCGCGCCGGGCTTGAGGATGCGGTGTATCTCGGCAAAGACGGCGGGCAGCGCTTCATAGGGGATATGTTCGAGCACGTCCTCGGCCTGGAAGAAATCGACCGTGTTATCTTTTAACGGGAACGGCCGGGTGATGTCGTGCTTGATGGTGTTCCAGTCCGCCTGCTTGATGGAAAGGCCGATGAACCCCTGGTTCTCATACAGCGGTTTGGCCGGGATATCGCCTGCATACAGGCGCAGCACATTGAAGGCGGCGGCTTCTTCGAACGTCATTTTGTGGAACAGGGTATCGCCCATCTTCCACAGGCGTTTTCTCCACGTCAGCTCCATTTTCTTCTCCTTTTCAGCTCTACCAGTAGCTGCCGCCTTCGACGGCTTCCTTGTTGGCGATGCCCTCGTCTTCGGCCGGGCGGACCCAGGCTTCGTTGTACAGCTTGCTGATGATGGGGTGGGTGTCCCAGCGCTTGCCCTTGATGCCGAACAGCAGCTGGGTCGCGCCGCTCATCTGCACGGCCATGTGGCCGGTGTCCCGCGCGTGGGCGGCCAGCGGAAGGCTGTAAGCCCCCGCCCCGGTGATGGCGACGTCATACTCGGCTTCGTCCATCTGGCGCTGCATGGCGTCCAGGGCGTCGAACCAGCTGGCATAGCCGGTGTTCTGCCCGCCAAGGCCCTGCACGGCGCGGATGACAGTCAGCGAAGCAAATTCCGGCAGGATGTCGGTCCCGGGGAAAATCTGTTCCCGTTTTTCATACTGGCGCAGGATCGTATCCCGGAACGGGTGTACGACCAGCACGCGCCTGCCCGCCAGCGCCGCGCTCCACGGGTTGGGGTGGTAATAAGGCTCCAGCGCGCGCAGTTTGGCGAACTGCGTGCCCCGGCAGCCGCGGATGACCTGCCGTTCCGCCCCGACATCCCACAGCGCCAGCAGGTCGGCGCTGTGGGCGCAGGCTATGTACAATTCGCAGAAGCGGCGCAGCGTATCGTCGTCGGTCGGGAACACGCCGGACAAATCGCGGACTTCGCGGCGGACTGTCTCGCTGAAGTCCCGGCCGCCTGTGCGCAAAAACTCGGCCACGGTGCGCATCTCGGTCGCGCCGCAGCGGCCGAACAGAAACGGCTGGCCGCTGCGCAGGCGTTCGGCGGCCAGGTCGTTGCCCTGCTGCGCCGTCAGCACCGGCACGCCGCGGTACTTCCAGCCAAAGCGCGCGCCTTTATAAAGGTTGCGCGCCAGTTCCATCCATTTGGCGTCATTGTCCATGCGTGCCCACCCCTTTCTGCCGTAACATTCGCAGCGCCCGTTCGGCGCTGTTCTGCCACAAAAAATGCGTGCGGATGCGCCGTTTGGCCGCCGCGGCCATTGCCGGGGCCCCGGCCGCGCGCACGGCGGCCGCCGCCAGCGCGTCCGTGTCGCCCTGCGCCGGTCCGACCAGAAAACCACTGACGCCGTCCTCGATGATCTCATCCGGGCCGGGCGCGTGGCGGGCGACCGGCACACAGCCCGCGTACATTGCTTCCAGCAGGCTCATGCCGAATATCTCGCGGTCGTTGCAGTTGAGAAAGACATCGCAGGCATGGTAGTATGCGTGTACCTGCGCATTGGGCAGCTGTGGGATATGCCGCCACCGCCCGGCAAGCCCGGCGGCGTCCATCGCGCGGTGCAGCTCGTCAGCCAAACTGCCTTGGCCGATGACCACAGCTTGCCAGTCTGCCGGCAGCGCCGCCAGCACGGCGGCGACGTCGAGCGGGCGCTTGTAGGCGTCGAGCCGCCCGACAAAAAGAATGTATTTTGCGTTTTCCGCAAGCCCCAGCTGCGCGCGCAGCGCGGCGCGCGGGGCCGTAATGGCGGGAATGATGGCCGTGTCCAGCCCGACCGGCAGCACCCCGGCGCAGGGCACCCGCAGCTCTTCAAGCTCGCGCTGCACGGCCGCCGTTTTGGCAAAGGACGGCGTGCGGCGGTAGATGGCCAGGTTGCGGCGGCAGAGCAGGTCCATGGCGGCGCGGATGGCCGCGCTGCCCGACTGCGAGCGCAGCGCGCCGAGCTGGCTGTAGAAAAAGATGCCGTGCCTGCGGCAAAAGCGGTACAGCCCCGGCACGCCGAGGGAGTTGTCCCCCATCACATGTACGGCGTCGACCTGTTCATCCAGCAGCGGCTGCCAGCTCTGGTAAAAAGCGTTGACCCGCCAGGCTCTGGCCGGCAGGTACAGCACCTTGACACCGGGGGCTGGGCATTCGGTCTCGGGCGCGGCAGCCCCGGGCGCCGGGTACAGCACCACGGCGCGGCAGCCCAGCGCGGCAAAGGCGCGGGCCAGGCCGACCTCCTGCCGGTTGTAAGCCCCGCGCTTGCCGGAAGCGCCGCAGTACAGCTGCGGGATGGCGATGGTGAGCATGGACAGCCCCCTTTCCGATCAAACAGGTTTATTTCAGCCGCGTGAGATAGCGCGCGTCGATGACCTCCAGTTCTTCGTCCCGGCAATAAGTGTGGATGCCGATGACGGCCGCAGGGTCCAGCCCGGAGATGGTCACGTTCTGCGGCGTGGCGGCGCACAGCGGGGTCTCTTTGCCCCCCCGGCGGGTCCAGAACTGCAGGTAGACGCCATAGTCGACCTTTGTGCTGACCTGCGCCGGGCGCACGGTCTGCCCGCCCCAGCAAAACAGCGGCCCGGCGTTGCGCGCGCCCAGGTCATAAAAGCGGTGCTCCAGGCCGAACGGTTCGTCTTCCTCCAGGGCAAAGCCGCTCTCCTCCTGCGGGTCCGGCCGCAGGGCGTAACGCCGGTAGCGCGTATACAGGCCGTTTTCCGGCCGGACCTGGCTGCACAGCAGCGTGAGTTCCTCCTCCGCCGCGCCCAGCACGATCGTGTCGGCCAGCTCTTTGCCGACCGGGAACGCGCGCACAAGCTCCCATTCGCCGGGGAAAGCGCGGCAGCGGTAGAGGCACAAAGTCCGGTCCGCGCCGGTTTCGGGGATCATCCAGGTTTCGCCGTTCCAGTCGAACACGGTCGGGAACGAGAGGTGGCAGTCTGCCTCCAGCACCGTCTGCGGCGTGCCGGGGCGGCCGCCGGGCCCAAGCGGAAACGCCGCGATGCTGCCCTTGTTGGCGGCAAGGTCAAAATCCTCGCAGAACAGCCAGCGCTCCCCGCCGCGGCGGTAGAGCAGCGGGTCGGCATACCAGTGCCCGGGTGTGCCGGGCAGCGGGGTATAAGCCCCCGCCCCCAGCGCGGGCAGCGGCTCGTGGCCGGGTTCTGCGGGCACGGGGCGCACCGCGATGGTATAGACTTCCTTCCAGCCGGCCAGCTTTTTGGCCAGGCGGGCCGGGGGCATGTGCAGAGCACGGTACAGTTGGTTCATGAAAAACTCCTGAAAAGGGCGCGTCAGGCGTGTTCGGCCATAACGCGGCCGTAGATCTCGGTCAGCTGGCGGTAGTTTTGTTCTTCGCCGTATTGTTCCAGCGCTTCGGCGCGCATGGCGGCCGGGTCGGCATTTTGTTCCAGCTGCGGCAGCGCGCGCACAGCGGCGGCCAGCGCGGCCGCGTCGCCGGGGGCAAAGCGCAGGCCGTCCACGCCGGGGCGCACCATCGCGCCGACATTGCCCAGGTCGCTGGCCAGCACCGGCGTACCCATCGCGTGGGCTTCGGCCGGCACAAGGGCAAAACTCTCATAGCAAAGGCTGGGGGCCAGAGCGGCGCGGCTCTCCCCCAGCAGGGCGTACAGTTCGGCGCGGGGCAGCCGCCCGAGCAGCCGCACGTTGGGGCCCGCGTTTTCCCGCGCCCAGCTTTCCAGCGGTCCGTCCCCCACAAGGAGGAGGACAGGGGCCGCCGGGTCGTCTTTCAGCAGCTTCCAGGCTTCAACGGCCGTGCGCAGGCCCTTGAGTTCTTCCAGCCGCCCGGCAAAGACGACCTGGTTCTTGCGCGCAGACAGCGGCCGCAGCGGCGGCAATGCTTCCCCCGCCGCGACCGGATTGGGTTTCAGAAAAAGATGCTGCGGATCAAACACCGGGCGGCGGGCGTTAAAAGCCAGCAGCTTGTCGCGGTCAAACGCGGTCAGGGCGATGAGGCTGACATGGCGGTAGGTGCCCAGCAGGCGGTGGAACGCATAGACAAAGGCGCAGACCGCGCTCTGCGCGCGGCTGCCGCGGTAACAGGCATGGCGCACGGCGTTGAGCAGCCCTCCGCGGCGCAGCGGGCAGTCCTCGCACACCTGCCCGCCGCGCAGAAGCACGCCGGACGGGCAGAACAGGCGGAAGTTGTGCAGCGTCTGCACCGCCGGGACCCCGGCGCGGCGCGCGGCCCAAAACACCGCAGGGCTGACCGCAAACAATGTGTTGTGTACATGTACGATGTCGACACGCTCGCGGCGCAGCAGCGCGCGCAGATCGCGGCAGGTCTTCAGGCTGAACACCGCGCGAAACGGCAGCAGCAGCTTGGCGGCCAGGCCCGGCGTTTCGTTGTTGCGCTCGTACACGATCACGCGGTGGCCGTGCGCTTCGAGCAGGCGGTGCTCGGCGGCAAAAACAGCGTCCTCGCCGCCGGGCAGGCGGTAATGGCAGTGGACAAGAAGGACGGTACAGCGTCTGTCTTCCATGCGTTTTCCTCCCCTGCCGTTTGTTCTTTCCCGTGCACAGGCTGCGCTTTCAGGCGCAGCGCGCACAGTTTTGCATATAGTATACCACATTATGCGCATATTTGCATCCAATAAAAAAATCGCCTGCCCGGCGCGGCGGCAACATCGTTCTTGAGGCGAAAATGTCGGCCCGCCTCTTGACTTTTGGCGGCGGGGCGGGTATAGTAAACATGAACTCATCCCGCAAAAGCGTTGATGCGGACAAAAACACAGCGCCGTCCCTTTAGAGAAGGCCGCCGCCGTTTTATGTGCTCTTTGCACAGACCGGCGTGCTGCAAGCGGCCCGGGCGCGCGGCGCTGCGCCATACCACCGCAGAGCGCGGGGGCGAACCCCCGCCGGGCAGGCCCGTTACAGCCCAACGAGCGGGGCGCGCCGCGGCGTTTGCGTCAGGCGTGCCCAAACCGGGTGGAACCGTGGAGTATCTGAATGCTTCATCCCGCTGTACAGGCGGGGGGGGGCATTTTTCATTTTTTCACCTTTTTATTTTTGCAGGCCGGCGCCCGCGCCGCCCGGCCCGGAACAAACGGAGGGAAACGTATGAAGATCATCTACAAGGACGGCACCGTGGCCGAGTGCCCCAAAGAAGAGGAACCGCACGTCATCCGCCACACAGCCGCGCATGTGATGGCGCAGGCCATCAAGCGGCTGTATCCGCAGGCGGATTTCGCCTTCGGCCCCGCGACCGAGAACGGCTTTTACTATGACGTCGACCTTGGCGACACCAAGCTGACCGACGAGGACCTGGCCGCCATCGAGAAAGAGATGAAGAAAATCTGCAAGGAAAACCTGCCGATCAAACCCTTCATCCTCCCGCGCGAAGAGGCTGTCAAGCTGATGGAGGAGCGCGGCGAACATTATAAGATCGAGCACATGGCCGACCTGGCCGACGAGACCGAGTTCAGCTTCTTCCAGCAGGGCGAGTATGTCGACATGTGCATCGGGCCCCACCTGTGCTACACCAAGGCGCTCAAGGCGTTCAAGGTCACGCAGCAGAGCGGCGCGTACTGGAAAAACGACAAGAACAACAAGATGCTGACCCGCATCAACGGCATCGCCTTCCGCACGCAGGAGGAGCTGGACGAGCACCTCAAACTGCTGGAGGAGGCCGCCCGCCGCGACCACCGCAAGATCGGCAAGGAGATGGGCCTGTTCATGTTCCGGGACGAAGGCCCCGGCTTCCCGTTCTTTTTGCCCAACGGCATGATCCTGAAAAACACGCTGATCGACTATTGGCGCGAGCTGCACACGGCGGCCGGGTATGTCGAGGTTTCGACCCCGCTGATCATGAACCGCCGCCTGTGGGAGACCTCCGGCCACTGGGACCATTATAAAGACAACATGTACTCGACCAAGATCGACGACGAGGACTACTGCATCAAGCCGATGAACTGCCCCGGCGGCGTGCTGGTCTATGCGAGCACGCCGCACAGCTACCGCGAGCTGCCGCTGCGCGTGGGCGAGCTGGGCCTTGTCCACCGCCACGAGCTGCGCGGCGCGCTGCACGGGCTGTTCCGCGTGCGCTGCTTCACCCAGGACGACGCGCACATCTTCATGCGCCGCGACCAGATCAGCGAGGAGATCGCCAACGTCGTGCACCTGATCAACGGCGTGTACGAGAAGTTCGGGTTTGAATATTTTGTCGAACTGTCCACCCGCCCGGAGGATTCGATGGGTTCCGACGCCGACTGGGAGGACGCGACCAACGGCCTGAAGCAGGCGCTGGAAAAGCTGAACATGCCCTACACCATCAACGAGGGCGACGGCGCGTTCTACGGCCCCAAGATCGACTTCCACCTGCGCGACAGCCTGGGCCGCACCTGGCAGTGCGGCACGATCCAGCTCGACTTCCAGATGCCGCTGAACTTCCAGCTCGAATACGTCAACGAGGCGGGCGAAAAAGAACGCCCGATCATGATCCACCGCGTCTGCTTCGGCTCCATCGAGCGCTTCATCGGCATTTTGACCGAGCACTATGCGGGCAAGTTCCCCACCTGGCTCGCGCCGGTGCAGGTCAAGGTGCTGCCGGTGTCCGAAAAGACGATGGACTATTCGCAGAAAGTCTACGAGGCGCTGCGCGCCGCGGGCGTGCGCGCCGTGCTGGACGAGTCCAACGAGAAGATCGGCTACAAGATCCGCCAGGCCCAGCAGGTCGACCGCGTGCCGTATATGCTGGTGCTGGGCGCCAAGGAGAGCGAGGCGGGCACCGTCAGCGTGCGCGACCGCAAGGGCGACACCGTGACGCTGCCGCTGGACGAGTTTGTGGCCAATGTGACCGCCGAGATCAAAGAACGCCGCTGAAACGGCAGAATATCTCTTGACAAAGTAAAGTGCGCCTGCTATAATAGATGAGCTGTCATGAGGCAGTTTGTTTGTGCCTGTAGCTCAGTTGGTAGAGCATCTGACTTTTAATCAGAGGGCCCAGGATTCGAGTTCCTGCAGGCGCACCAAGACCGGTTGAAACCGCAAGGTTTCAACCGGTTTTTGCGTTGCTGCGGGCGTAGGGGCCGGCCCTTCCGTGTATGGCGGGCGGCTGCTTACGGGCAGGCCGCGGGCCGCACATGTGCGGCCCCTACATGGCAGCAATGGTTTTTTCGGAATATCTCTGCCCGCAAAAAAGGCATGTACGACTTATCCAATCGTACATGCCTTTTTATTTTGTATTCATTTCCACAGCAGGAACAGCACGGCCAGCAGCACACCTAAACCCACCAGATACACCCCGGCAATGGCCAGGGTGGCCTTCAGCACACCCATGACGGCCCAAAATTTTTCTTTGGGCGTCCAGTCGGGGGCCTGCTCCCAGGGGCGGTCATTCGCCGGCTCCGGGGGCGGGGCGTCCGCCTTGCGGCGGTGGGGGCGCAGCGTCGGCGCAGGGCCGATGCCGCTCATATCGGCGATGGTGCGGCCATCGTCCTCGAAGTCGTCGCGCTTCCTCATTTTTCGTACAGGTGGCAGACCACGTAATGGCCCGGCTCGACCTCACGCTGCTTCGGCGCTTCGGTCTTGCAGCGCTCCGTGGCATAGGGGCAGCGGGTGTGGAATTTGCAGCCGGACGGCGGGTTGGCCGGGGACGGGATGGAGCCCTGCAGCACCACGCGCTCGCGCTTGACAGTCGGGTCCGGGATGGGAATGGCCGAGAACAGCGCCTTGGTGTAGGGGTGCAGCGGGTGGGCAAAAATGTCGTCGGTCTCGCCGTACTCCACCAGATTGCCCAGGTACATAACGCCGACGGTGTCGGAGATATGCTCGACGACGGACAGATCGTGGGAGATGAAAAGATACGTCAGGTTGCGCTTTTCCTGCAAGGATTTCAGCAGGTTGATGATCTGCGCCTGAATGGAGACGTCCAGCGCGGAGACCGGCTCATCGCAGACGACGAACTCGGGGTTCAGGGCCAGCGCACGGGCAATGCAGATACGCTGGCGCTGGCCGCCGGAGAATTCGTGCGGGTAGCGGGTCTTGTGGTAGGGCTGCAGGCCGCAGTCGTCCATGACCTGGTCAATATAGTCGTTGAACTCGTTCTTCGGCACAAGGTTGTGCTCGCGCACGGCCTCGCCGATGATCTCGCCAACGGGCAGACGCGGGGACAGGCTGGAGAACGGGTCCTGGAAGATGATCTGCATCTTGGTGCGCAGCTCACGCATCTCGGCGGGGGTCATGTCGTAGACCTCCTTGCCGTTGAACAGCACCTGGCCGCCGGTCTTTTCGCCGCCCAGGCGCAGGATCGTGCGGCCCGTGGTGGACTTGCCGCAGCCGGACTCACCGACCAGGCCCATCGTGCAGCCGCGGCGCAGGTTGAACGTCACTCCGTCCACGGCCTTGACGTGGCCCACGGTCTGGGACAGCAGGCCGCCCTTGATGGGGAAATATTTCTTGAGGTGGTTGACCATCAGGATATACTGAGGGTCATAGGTGACGGGGGTGTAATCGTTTTCAATCAGGTGCTTACCCTTGTTTGCCATGCGTCACTCACCCGCCTTTCTGTTTTCTTCATAGTAGCGGTAGCAGCTGACCTTGTGCGTCGGGGACAGGCTGATCTCGCAGGGGTACTCGCCGCTGCAGCAGGGCAGCTGCAGCTCGCAGCGGTCCTTGAAGTAGCAGTAGTTCGGCATATCAACGGGGTTGGGGACCTTGCCGGGGATGGAGTACAGGCGGTCCACTTTTTTGCCGACAACGGGCTTGGACGCCATCAGGCCGATGGTGTAGGGGTGGCTCGGGTGGGCAAAGATCTCCTCGACAGTGCCCTTCTCGACGACACGGCCCGCGTACATGACGACGACATAGTCGGCCATCTCGGCAATGACGCCCAGGTCATGCGTGATGAGCATGATGGACGAATTGATGCGGTCCTTCAGGCTGCGCAGCAGGTCGAGGATCTGTGCCTGGATCGTCACGTCCAGCGCGGTGGTCGGCTCGTCGGCAATGATGATCTTCGGGTTGCAGGCCAGCGCCATGGCGATCATGACGCGCTGGCGCATACCACCGGACAGCTCATGGGGGTACATCGCGTAGACGCCCTCGCTGTTGGCGATGCCGACCATCTCGAGCATCTCAATCGTGCGCTTCTTGATGTCCTCCTTCGTCTTGCCCTCGCCCTCGTGCAGGGCGATGACCTCGTCGATCTGGGCACCGATGCGGAACACAGGGTTCAGGCTCGTCATGGGCTCCTGGAAGATCATCGAGATATAGTTGCCGCGCAGGCCCTGCATCTTGTCCGCCGGGGTCTTGGCAATGTCGTAGGCCTTGTCATTGCCGAGGTTCAGCCGGATGGCACCCTCGACGATCTGGCCCTGGGGGCGCTGCAAAAGCTGCATCAGGGACAGGCTGGTGACAGACTTGCCGCAGCCGGACTCGCCGACGACGCCGACGGTCTTGCCGATGGGCACTTCAAACGAGACGCCGTCGACGCTCTTGACGACGCCGGTGTCGGTGAAGAAGTAGGTGTGCAGGTTATCGAACTCCACCGCGTTGGCGGGGTCCTTCATCTGGGTGGTGTACTCACTCTCGGGCACGTTGCGGCGCTTGCGGCGCTTCTCATACTGGTCGGTGATGCGGCGGTTTTCCTTGGAGATACGCCGCGACTCTTTGGCGGAAAGATATCCGTCCTGATTTTTAGCCATCGTGTGTTTCTCCTTCCAATCAGCGTTTCATCTTGGGGTCAAACGCATCGCGCAGACCGTCGCCCACAAAGTTGAAGCCCAGGACGGTAAGCAGCAGGCAGACACCGGCAGGGATCCAGATGAACAGGTAGTTCGTCATGACGTAGGCGTTGTTGACGTCGTTGATGATGTTGCCCCAGGAGGCAAACGGGTACTTGACGCCCAGACCCAGGAAGGACAGCGTGGCTTCGGTCAGGATGGTGGAGCCGAGGCCCATCGTGCAGGTGACGATCAGCTGCGGGATGACGTTGGGGATCAGATGGCGGAAGATGCGGTGCCAGACCTTGATGCCGCAGGCCTCGGTGGCCAGCATGAACTCCTGCTCGCGCAGGGACAGGATCTGGCCGCGGACCAGACGGGCAATGCTCGGCCAGCCGAGAAAGCCCAGGATCAGCATCAGGTACATCATGCGCTTCCAGGAATCGACGCGCATCGCGTCCATGGCCGCACCGATGATGATGATGACGGGCATCGAGGGGATGCAGTAGAAAACATCGACGACACGCATAATAATGTTGTCGATCCAGCCGCCGAAGTAGCCGGAGATGCCGCCCATCAGGATGCCGAGGGACGCTTCAATGACAACAACGATGAAGCCGATGATCAGCGAGACACGTCCGCCGTACATCAGGCGGGTCAGCATGTCCATACCGTTCGTGTCGGTGCCGAGCCAGTGCTCTTTGCTGGGGGCGGCGTAGCGGTCATAAACGTAGGTCTCGGTCATCTGCTTGACGCTCCAGACCTTGGTGGAGGCGTCGTAGACGATGTCATACTCGGCCTCGTTGCCCTCGGCGTCTGTGTAATTGAACTTGGCGGCGTTGTCGTCGATGGCCTCCTCGAGGCGGTCCTTGAAGTCACGGGTGACGACGACGCTGGAATCGGCGGCGGAGACGACGAAGCGGCTGACGTAGCCCAGCTCCTCACCGCCTGCGAGGATGTTGCCGTCCGCGTCGAGGGTGTAGTCCACGCCGTCGGCGGCGAACTCCTTCTCCCCTGCCGTCATGGCGGTCAGGGCAGCCAGCTTGACGTCAAAGCTGAACTTCGGCGCACCGTCGGCCTCGTTTACGAGGTCGCGGCTGGCGTAGCCCATGACGTCCCTGCCCTGGTAGACAACGTAAAAGTCGTCGCTCTGGATGTCGACGGTGTAGTCAACATCCTTATAGTTGAATTCCGTATTGCCCTTCTTGACGGCCTCCAGTGCCTTGCTCTGGGCGATGGAGCCGAAGTTCTGCCCATCGGCCACAACAAAGCGCATCGTATCGTTGCGGGTAACGCCGACAAACTCCTTGGACATCTGGGTGTAGGTGAAGAACTGCTCGTCCTGGCCGTAGGGGC